>ERZ832522.2430-NODE-2430-length-22712-cov-7.242971_pt1 | contig 22712 bp, 16 predicted proteins | sample MGYA00519951_ERZ832522 | MGnify/ENA primary metagenome ERZ832522 (study PRJEB31850, sample SAMEA3708728) | human gut metagenome | biome: human gut; feature: human-associated habitat; material: faeces | place: China | collected 2014 ... | reverse complement strand
TTCGAATCATCATGGCGTTATATATTTTATAAAATCATTTCTATGGCGTTCATTTTCACATTTACACAAACCTCCGCCACAACTTTTTATTTGGCTTTCTGAAGAGCTTTACACTTCACTTTCCTGGAGTATTTTCCATAGCTCACATTTTTCCCTTTTTTCCGGAAAGCCCTCACGCGATAGTACACGGTTTTTCGGGAGCGTTTCTTTATTACAAAGCTTGTTTTTTTACCAACCTTTTTCACTTTTACCCATCTTTTATTCTGGTAACGGTAAATCTCATACCCGGAGGCATTTTTTACTTTTTTCCAGCCAAGGATTGCTTTGCCGGATTTTTTATAAGAAATCTTCACTCCGGTTACTTTTGCAGGTGCGGTCGGTTTCGCAGCCGGTTTTGGCGTTTCCGTATTGCCGGACTGATCTGGTACGTGTGTTTCCGGTGCTTTTGTATCCGGCGTTTCTGTATCCGGCTGTGGCTTTTCGGTTTCGTTGGTATCCGGAACAGCCGGTCGAACTTCCAGTTTTTTGATTGCAGTTTCCAGATTTTTTGCCATTTCGTCAACGAGATTCTGCTGTGCGGCAGTGCAGTCACGGTTGATGGCCTGGATGGCTTCTTTTAAGCGGCTGACGCTGTCCGGTGTGTACCGGTAAAGATCAGAATCATCCGGAACGGTTTTCAGCAGTTCATCGATCTTGCTGTAATCTGCCGGGAAGAGTTCTTTTGGATCTTTGCAGGTCAGTCCTTTCTTTTTGGCATAAGCTTCTCCTGCACTTCCGGCAGATGCATATACGACAAAGTTATTCGGGCATCCGTTGAAAGCTTCGTAAACATTGCCATTGCTTTCTTCATATGCGATCGTTGTCACACTGTCCGGAATATAAACTTTTTCCAGGTGCTCACAGTTTTCAATGGCATCTTCTTCCAGTTCTTTTGTACCTTCTCCGATTTTCAGAATACGCAGGTTCGAAAGATTAGTGAGCGTATTTTTTTCCAGGATCTCCATCGGTTTCAGAGTAACTTCGGAAATACCTGCCGGGACAGAGTAGATTCTTGAGTAATCTTTGGAATAAAGTATTCCGTCATAGGACGCAAATACCGGATTGTTTTCATCTACGGAAATAGATTCCAGAGATTTTGAATAGAAAGAACGGATCTCATAGTCACTTAAGTAGATTCCGTATTTTACCGTTGCCGGAAGCACCAGTTCTTTTGCTGCTGTATACTGAAAGGAATGTTCATAATAAATCTGGCTTTCTGCGGCGATACTGATCACAGGATAACCATTGCAGCTTTCCGGGATTTCCAGACGCTCCGCATTTCCGGTATAGCCGACAGCACCAATGCCGCCCAGATAGTAAGTAAATTCAAAGCCGTCCTTTTCATAAAGAACAGCTTCCAGGCTGTCTGTTTTATAATGAGAAGAGATGTCGGAAGGATCATCCAGCGAGATCTGCCACATGGATGCATCGACGATGCCCCATTTGCCGTCACACAGAACGAAATCCCATGCATGGCCTTCGGTTTCCCAGTAGCCGTGGGCGATGATACATGGAACATCGATGGCGGCGAGCATGGTCTTACAGAGATTGGCTTTTCCCTGACATACTCCGGTTTTCTCTTTGAATACTTTATAAGGATCATTTTCTTCCAGATCTGCAGGGGCAGATTCGCCGACAGAAGCTTTCAGGCTGGTGTCTTTTGCCCACTGATAGATGGCAGTGATCTTGTCTTTTGTGGAACTGTATTTTTCTGTTAAATCTAAAGTAAATGTACGGATTGTCTGATACTGTGAATCCGTGATATTCAGATGCTGTGTTCCGATAAATTCTTTTGCGGAATTGCCGGCAAAATCAGAAGCGAGAATCTGAAGACAATCGTCGGTGGTGTTTGCCGCATTTGCGGTTGTATGCAAAGGTATGACCAGGCATACAAACAGAAAAAAATGAAGCAAAACAGAATACATATTTTTTTTCATGAAATAACCCTCTCTTTCTAAAAAGATATCGTGTTTTACGGATGAAGAATATGGTAATCTTTTCGTAACTGTGAAGGTAGTGAACAGTTACATCTTTTCATTGTAATCCGGATGTTATATTACATAATCATTTGCATAAGTTTCACGCTGCTGATCCAGAAGATCCTGCAAAGTGATCCCATCTACATAGTCATCAATGACTTTTTTCAATCCTTTCCATACGGAAAGTGTCGTACATATGTCGGCTCTCTGACAGAGTACCGGCTCATTGTCCAGACAGGCAACCGGTGACAGACTTCCCTCCGTTGCACGTAAGATATCACCGACGGTGTATTTGTCCGGTGTTTTTGCCAGACGGTATCCGCCCTGAAATCCGCGGCTTGCGAGCAGGAAACCGGATTTGTTCAGGATCGGGATGATCTGTTCCAGATATTTTTTGGAAACATCCTGTCTTGCTGCGATGTCTTTTAAAGCGATGTAACCCTCGCTCTGATGTTCTGCAAGATCCAGAAGCATACGCAGAGCATATCTTCCTTTTGTAGAAATTTTCATTTTTTCTCACCTCGTTTCATATATTAGCAGTGTTGAAAGTGTTGTCCTCCGGCATGACGCCTGTGAATTGCTTCACTGCCGGGTGATTTCAGCAATGGAACGTTCAACCTTAGAATGATAGTATCATATTTCCTATCGTATTTCTAGAGATTTAAAGAAGGAAGTCTGAAAAAATGAAAAAAGGTGTTGACAAATACTGGATGTTGGCATATAATTCGAGTAAATCATATAAAACATATCGAAAAGGTAGGAATAAATAAGGAGGAAAATAACATGTCCAACATTTATAAAGGAACTTTAGGATTGATCGGAAACACACCACTGGTAGAAGTTGTAAACATAGAAAAAGATCAGGAGCTTTCAGCAACTGTCCTGGCAAAACTTGAGTACTTTAACCCGGCAGGAAGCGTAAAAGACCGTATTGCAAAGAGCATGATCGAAGACGCTGAGAGCAAAGGACTTCTGAAAGAAGGTTCTGTTATCATCGAGCCGACATCCGGAAATACCGGTATCGGACTGGCATCCATTGCAGCAGCAAAAGGATACCGCATCATCCTGACCATGCCGGATACGATGAGTATTGAAAGAAGAAACATCCTGAAAGCATACGGTGCAGAACTGGTGCTGACAGAAGGTGCAAAGGGTATGAAAGGTGCCATTGCAAAAGCAGATGAGCTGGCAAAAGAAATCCCGAACAGCTACATTCCGGGACAGTTTGTAAACCCGGCAAACCCGGCAGCACACAGAGCAACCACAGGTCCGGAAATCTGGAAAGACACAGACGGCAATGTAGATTTCTTCGTAGCCGGTGTTGGTACAGGCGGAACACTGACAGGTGTCGGTGAATATCTGAAAGAGCAGAATCCGGATATCAAGATCGTGGCAGTAGAGCCGGCAACTTCCCCGGTTCTTTCCGAAGGCAAGGGAGGTCCACATAAAATCCAGGGTATCGGTGCAGGATTTGTACCGGAAGTACTGGATACAAACATTTATGATGAAATCATCAAAGTAGAAAACGAAGACGCATTTGCAACAGGCAAACTGATTGCCAAGAAAGAAGGCGTACTGGTAGGTATTTCCTCAGGTGCAGCTCTTTACGCAGCAATCCAGCTGGCAAAACGTCCGGAAAACAAAGGAAAAACCATTGTAGCACTGCTTCCTGACACAGGAGATCGTTACTACTCCACAGCATTATTTACAGACTAATTCAAAGAAAGGTAAAATGCCACGCCAGATGGCAGTAAAAGGTGAATAACATGAGCGAAAAAATTACAAGAGAAAACAGAAAATTTAAATTTGAAACATTACAGCTTCACGTAGGTCAGGAAACTCCAGACCCGGTCACCGATGCAAGGGCAGTTCCGATTTATCAGACTTCTTCTTATGTATTCCGTAACTGCGATCATGCAGCTGCAAGATTTGGTCTGGCAGATGCCGGTAACATCTACGGAAGACTGACAAACCCGACAGAGGATGTATTCGAAAAGAGAATCGCAGCTCTGGAAGGCGGTGTTGCAGCACTGGCAGTAGCATCCGGAGCAGCAGCTATTTCATATACCATTGAAAACCTGGCACAGAACGGTGACCACATCGTATCTGCAAAAAATATTTACGGCGGTTCCTTCAACCTGCTGGAGCACACACTGCCACAGTACGGTATCACAACAACCTTTGTAGATATCTTTGATCTGGATGCAGTAGAAGCAGCTATCCAGGATAATACAAAAGCTGTTTATATCGAAACTCTGGGCAACCCGAATTCAGACGTAGTAGATATTGAAGCTATCGCAAAGATCGCTCATGCACATAAAATCCCGCTGGTTGTTGACAATACGTTTGCAACACCATACCTGGTAAGACCGATTGAGTACGGTGCAGATATCGTTGTACATTCTGCAACAAAATTCATCGGCGGCCATGGAACAACCATCGGCGGTGTTATCGTAGACAGCGGTAAATTCGACTGGGAGGCATCCGGTAAATTCGCTTCTCTGACAGAACCGAACCCAAGCTACCATGGCATCAGCTTTACAAAAGCAGTAGGACCTGCAGCATTTGTTACAAAAATCCGTGCAATCCTGCTGAGAGATACCGGTGCAACCATCTCTCCATTCCACTCATTCATTTTCCTGCAGGGACTGGAAACACTGTCTTTGAGAGTAGAGCGTCATGTAGAGAACGCACTGAAAGTCGTACAGTACCTGAAGAATCATCCGCAGGTAGAAGAAGTACATCATCCGTCTGTTTCGGATGATCCGAAACAGAAAGAGCTGTATGCAAAATATTTCCCGAACGGCGGCGGCTCTATCTTTACCTTTGAGATCAAAGGTGACGCACAGAAAGCAAAAGATTTCATCGACAATCTGGAGTTGTTCTCCTTGCTGGCAAACGTAGCAGACGTAAAATCTCTGGTTATCCATCCGGCAACCACTACACACAGCCAGTGCACAGAGGAAGAACTTCTGGATCAGGGAATCAAACCAAACACAATCCGTCTGTCCATCGGTACAGAGAACATTGATGACATCATCCAGGATCTGGACGAAGCATTCAAAGCAGTACAGTAAGAATAAAAGCGTGTGAAGTGCGGAACAATCCGTGTGGCATCTTTATAAAATACAGGTGAGAAATATAAAAATAAAGCAACGATCGTGAAAACGAGAGCAGAGAAATGTGCGAAAGAGGCACGGACCTCTGCTCTTTTTTATGGGAAATAAAAATGTTTTGAGAAAAAGGAGGAAAATTATGAGAAAAAGAGTATCACGTATTCTGGCGGTAACGCTGGCAACCGTAGTTACGGTCACCGCCATGCCATCTGAGGCGGAGGCAGCATTTCGAAGTTTTGACAGTGTGCCAAAAGCGGTATCCCAAGCAATTTCGCAGGCGGCATCACAAAAAGAGATCCGTTATTTTCCGGTAACGCTTTATGATTATGATCAGGAGACGATCAATCAGGCAGTTTATCAGGAAGACAAGGCAGAAAATCCGAACAGCAGAGTTCTTCGGGGTATCTATTTTTCGAATGGTGCTTCCGGCAGCAGCTATGCCACCTGGAATACCTGGACCGGTCTGCTGACGACAAATAATACGATCTCATCCACGCAGACCAGTCAGAAGGGTTATGTTTACAGCGGCCTGGTGGGTTCTGACATGCAGAATGGAAACATTCATTTTACGGTTCCGGACGGCGGCATTTTTGATTCCGGTGACACAAAAACAAAAGAAGTTTACACGAATGTCGGACTGCCGTTTGTATACGAAAATGGATATTATACATTTGATGCAAGTCAGGATTCAGCGTATTTTTCTGGAACAGCAGCAAGTGAAACGAATCTGACTTGGAATGACACGGCACAGACGAATAAGACAGATAACAGAAAGGGCTTTTATCCGTTCAACAGCGGAACGAGTGTGAGGACGCCGGATTATCATTTTGGAATGATCGCAACGATTCCGTTTTCCATGACGGCAGATGGCAAAATTTCCAGCACTTCAGACGAAGATATCAAGTTTGAGTTTGCCGGTGATGATGATGTGTGGGTATTTATTGACGGAAAACTTGTTCTGGATATCGGCGGCATCCACGATTCAGTCAACGGAACGATTAATTTTGCACAGAACAAAACAGAAATTTCCGCGACCAGTTCCGGTCAGACAAGCGGAATGTTTATTAAAGGAGGAAGATCAACAGCCGGAAAGATCTCAAAAAAAGTGTTCCGGGATTCTGAAGGTGCGGGTATTTTTGATACTACGTTAAAAACATTTGCAGCGACCGATCAGCATACGCTGACCGTCTATTATCTGGAACGTGGAGAAGGAGCTTCCAACTGTAAAATCAAATTCAATCTGCCAATGAAAGATACCGTTTCGGTGCATAAAACAGTCAAAACAACAGACAGTAAAGGAATAAAACTGGATGACAGTATTTTAGCACAGATCAGCCAGCGAGATTTTTATTTTACGCTCTACCGTGACGGCGAAGCAGTGTCAGATGCAACTTACAATCTCTATGACATCAACAATCAGTATGTAGATACGAGAATGACCGGAACGGACGGAAGGTTTGCACTGAAAAATGGTCAGACTGCGAAATTCATCGGAACGATGGATGAAGATGACGGCAAAACCTATTATATTACCGAGGCGGACAACGGAGCGAGCTGGATCGTTCCGAAATGGAGTTATCAGGCGGAAGCAGCCGGTGGTTTCCATGTCGTGGATTCGGACAGTGCCGGAACGAGTATGAGCGTGACTGCAAAAGGTGAAGCAGACAAAGCAGATCAGGTATCGTTCACCTGTGAAAATGAAATGCTGCACAAAGAAACGGCATCTTTTGAGGCAAATGACGATTATATTGTTCTGGACTACGGACTTCCGGTTGAAATTGATCCTCTGGTAAATGATCTGGCAGTCGGAGGCAGCAAAGAACTGGTTGAAATCGACAGCAATTCTCTGAAATATGGAACGGCCGAAGTAAAAGACGGAAAAATCCATTACACGCTGACAAAACAGCTGACCGGCGTAGAAGTTTTAAATTATACTGCAAAAGTAAAGAGTACAAACGGTGTAGATGATCAGGAGGCACAGGCAAAGGTTTATATCATTCCGGCGACCGACATGTATTATGAAGAAGATTTCGGAATGGCAGAATATCCAAACGGAAGCTGGGAACAGGAGGGAACACCTCAGGAGGATTACCAGGAACCGGGCGTAGTCGGGGATGCCGGTGACAGTCCGTATGGTTCAGATGTTGCTTATTTAAGTGACAGCGAAGACAGCAACGGTTCCAGCTGTTATGTAAGCACAGAAAAAGGTGCAGCAAAATTTACTTACACCTTTACCGGAAAGGGAACTTCTTTCTTTGCAAGGACATCCAATAACAGCGGCTATCTGCGGATCGTGATCAGAGATGCAAAAGGCAGAGAAATCTATCATGGATACCGCAACACCATTTATCAGAGTGAAAACAAGATCACTTTATACAATATTCCGGTATTTACCTGGAATACTTCCGAATATGGCACATATAATGTAGAAGTGTCTGTTGCAAAGGCGGGAAATCGTTTTGGCTCAGATTTCTGGCTGGATGGGATCCGTGTGATGCAGCCGCTTGATGAGACGGATGAACATGCGGATATTGCAGCACAGGCCTACAACCAGGATGGTGAAGCAAATATGACGGCAGTTACACTGCGTCAGAAACTTCTCTCCGATTATACGGAGGTTGATGAGAACGGCGAGATCCAGTGGGATGGAAAAACATTTGTGGTATTTACCGATTCAAACGGTGAGATCAAAAAAGCTTCCGAATATAAGAGCAACGGGCCGAAAGAAGAGGTTTATCTTGATGAAGATCAGAGCGTAACCTTCTCTTTAAAAGACTGGGATCCAAATACGAACAAACTTTATCTTGGAGTAAAAGCTCCGTTCGGAAATGCAAAAGTCTCAGTCAACGGACAAATCCTGGAACTTAAAAATGCAGCAGACTGTTATTATGAAATTTCAAAATGTGCGGATATCAGTGAAAAAGACGGAAGCACGATAGCTACATTTGAGATCAAAGCCGAAGAGGGACTGGTTTCCGCAACCAATATCAAAGTAACCGGAAATGCCGAGTTTACGATCATAAAGAAACAGACATACGGGAAGGGGAATGGATATGAAGAAAACGTATGAAACTCCAAAAGCAGAAGTGGAACGCTATCAGCTGGATGCTTCGATCGCCAGCAACTGTGAAACGGTCGTCCACAACGGTCCGCAAATGAACGGATACAGCCAGTGCAGCGATTACATCGATCCGTTTGAGACATACAGTGCTGCAAGAAGTGTGCACAATGTACAGTTTTATTCGGAGGATACGTGCGACTGTTACACGACAGCAGGCGGCGGTTACTGGACATCCTGAACACAAAGAGAAACAGAAAAAGCGAGGTACCGGGGATGCACATCATGTTATGCCTTGGCGGCGTGAAAATCTGTCTGGACTGTGAAAAAGAAATTCAGATCGAAGATGTGTTCCTTCCATTTATAATCCGGGAAAGATCCGGTATATCCGGGCAGGATGAAAAATGGAAAGAGACAGATATTCTGGCGGCGGTTTCCTGGAAGTGGGTAAAGCCGCCGCTTCGTTCTGCGGTAAAGCTTGGAGAAGATCTGATCCAGACTTACTATCGCAGGGAAGAGAAAAATTACTGTATTGTGTGGGAGGGAGAGAAGGGAGCAATTTCCTGCGTGGAATACGACGATACTTTTTCACATGTTTCGTGCAGGATACAGGAACGGCTGCTTCCGGTTGCACCGAAAAGTCTTGGTGAAATCCTGCGTTATTTTCCGATGCGGGCCATCCTTCAACAGTTTCTTGTACTGTTTTTTCACGCGGCACAGATTACATATCAGGAAACCGGGATTTTATTTGCCGGACCATCCGGGGCGGGAAAGACCACGCAGGCAAAACTCTGGGAGAGGTTCAGAAATGCCAGGATCATCTGCAATGACCGGACACTTCTGCGAAAACAGGACGGAAATTGGTACAGCTACGGCTATCCGATGGATGGATCACAGCCGGTGCGAAGCGGGGAAGTGCATGTGGCGGGATGCATCGTTCTGGTAAAACAGTCGCAGAATGGAAAGAGCAGCATCGAAAGACTGCGGGCAGGGAAAGCGATGGCACAGCTGATGCCGCAGCTTGTAATCGACTGGTGGAGTGAAAATGCCAGAAACCAGGCGGCAGAGAATCTGTTTTTGTTGCTGAAAGAAATGCCAGTCTACCAGCTGACTGCAACGATGGATGAGCAGGCAGTTGCGTGCCTGGAAAAAATCCTGAAGATGGACGATATCTGTAGGAAAAGATAAAATGAAATTTATTCAGACATGCAAAGTGTGAAGCGAGTACAGAAGTAAGGTATACGGAAGAGTGTCACAAGAAATACATAACGTATGCTTAAACAGGAAGGAGAAGAGAAAATATGCAGGGAACGATCAGCAGGCGTTTATGGGCAAAAGCGGGAGCGGAGAGAATCCCACTGACTGGGGCATTTGAACTGCTCCCGATCTGTAATTTTGCCTGCAAAATGTGTTATGTCCGTAAAAGCAGGCCAGAAGTGGAGAAAGCAGGCGGACTGATGGATGGAAAGAGGTGGCTTGAGATTGCAGAAGATGCCGCAAAATGTGGTTTGCTGTTTCCGCTTCTGACGGGCGGGGAGCCGTTTCTGTACGAAGATTTTCAGGAAGTCTTTGCCGGAATGCAGGATCTTGGAATGCAGGTCAGCATCAATTCCAATGCATCCCTGATCGATCAGAACATGGCCAGGTGGCTTGGCAGGCACACACCGACCAGGATCAACATCACACTTTACGGGGCGAGTGAAGAGACTTATCAGAAGCTCTGCGGAAACGGCGAATCCTTTCTGAAAGTGAAAAATGCCGTCCGATGGCTGAAACAGTATGGGGTGCCGATCAAATTGAACGCCAGCATTACACCGCAGAATGTACAGGATCTGGAGAGTATGATTTCTTATGCAAAAGAGTGTCAGATACCGATCCAGGCGGCAACCTATATGTTTCCGCCGATCCGCCGAAACGCAGCAATGGTCGGACAAAATGAACGCCTCTCCCCGGAAGAGGCCGCACTTGCCAGAGTAAAGACCGATTTTCTGACCGGAGATGGGGATTGGTTTTGGCGGCAGGCTGAGCGGTTTGGCAGATTCCAAAAAGGCGAGGAACGGTTTCGGGAAAATTCTGACGAAGAAAAAAGATGTGAAGACAAAAAGATGACGGATGAAAATGTGATGACCATGCACTGCCGGGCCGGACACTGTTCTTTCTGGGTGGACTGGCAGGGCAATCTGGTCAACTGCGGCATGTACGCTTCGGCAAAAATATCTTTAAAAGAGCGTTCTTTTGCAGAAGCCTGGAAAGAACTGGTTGCACAGACAGAAAAAGTATGCTGTTCTCCGGCGTGTATACATTGTGCAAACAGAAAAATCTGTCATCCCTGCATTGCGATGATCGCTGCTGAATGTGGAGAAGAAAAAGGATGTCCGGAATATCTCTGCCGGATGCATGCGGCAGAGGCAGAAGTTTATCAGGCTGTGCTTGAAAAATGGAAGTCAGGCTGTGGGGATGCGGAAGTATTTCCCGTTCTTTTCTGATACTTGCCGTATGTCAGGTATTTGGCAAAAAAAGTGTCAGAAACACAAGAAAAAAAGTGTCAGAAACACAAGAAAGACTTGACTTCTTTTTAATGTCATGATAGACTGGTCTGGCGAATGGAAGTAGGTCTTTTTTTTATGCCTAAAATTCATCAGCCCATAAAGGCTGTGAGCAAAAAACAAAGAGAGCGAGGTGGAAGTTTTGCGCACAAGAATTACATTGGCATGTACAGAATGCAAACAGCGTAATTACAACATGACAAAGGATAAGAAAACTCATCCTGAGAGAATGGAAACCAAGAAGTATTGCAGATTCTGCAAGAAACACACGAATCACAAGGAAACCAAATAAGCCGGGTGCGAAAGGATAAGTGATTATATGAGCGAAAAGGAAAAGAAAGAAAAAGCTCCTAAAAAAAGCTGGTTCGACGGCCTGAAAGCTGAGTTCCGCAAAATTATCTGGCCGGATCAGAAATCCATCGGCAAGCAGACGGCAGCAGTCCTTAGCGTTTCGGTAGTACTGGGCGTTCTGATCACCATCATTGATATGATCGTACAGTACGGTGTTGATTTCTTAGTAAAATAAGGACAGGGTGATAATATGTCAGATGCAAACTGGTATGTAGTTCATACTTATTCAGGGTATGAGAACAAGGTAAAGGCCAACATTGAAAAAACAATTGAAAACCGTCACCTGGAGGATCAGATCCTTGAGGTTCGAGTTCCGATGCAGGAAGTTGTGGAAGTGAAGAACGGTGCCAAGAAGCAGGTTCTGAAAAAGCTGTTTCCGGGCTATGTTCTGCTGAACATGATCATGAATGATGATACCTGGTATGTCGTAAGAAATACCAGAGGTGTTACCGGCTTTGTTGGACCTGGATCCAAGCCAGTTCCGCTTACAGAGGAGGAAATGGCACCGCTCGGAATCAAACCTGCAGAACTTGAGATTGATTTCGAAGAAGGCGATACGGTTACCATCACCGCAGGTGTATGGAAAGATACCGTAGGCGTTATTCAGTCCATTAATCCAAGTAAACAGATCGTGACAATCAATGTCGAACTGTTCGGACGTGAGACTCCGGTAGAGATCGGTTTCACAGAAATCAAAAAAATGTAATATTTTTGGTATGCGTCACCGGCTGTGGCCGATGCCGCAATGTTGTAAGTAACAGAGAACCGCTTCGGAACAATCGGAAACCGAAGCAAGTGGGAGGGAAACCCCCGACAATACCACATAGGAGGTGCCTAAGATGGCAAAAAAAGTAACAGGTTATATTAAATTACAGATTCCTGCTGGAAAGGCAACACCGGCTCCACCAGTTGGTCCGGCACTTGGTCAGCATGGTGTTAACATCGTTCAGTTTACAAAGGAGTTCAACGCAAGAACAGCAGATAAAGGTGATCTGATCATCCCTGTTGTTATCACAGTATACGCAGACAGAAGCTTCAGCTTCGTAACAAAGACTCCGCCGGCAGCAGTACTGCTGAAAAAAGCATGCAACATCAAATCTGGTTCCGGTGTTCCGAACAAGACCAAAGTTGCTACAATCTCTAAAGATAAAGTAAGAGAGATCGCTGAAATGAAAATGCCGGATCTGAACGCAGCATCTGTAGAAGCAGCTATGAGCATGATCGCTGGTACAGCTCGTTCTATGGGTATCACTGTAGAAGACTAATTCATTTCATACAGGCTTCACAATAAGCTTGCAGTTCCGTAAACGAAAACGAAAAAACGTGGGAGGGATATTCCCGCAAACACCACCAGGAGGTTATTTAATATGAAACGAGGAAAGAAATACGTAGAGGCTGCGAAAGCAGTTGATCGTGCAACTCTCTATGATATTCCAGAAGCAATTTCTTTAGTAAAGAAAGTTGCTGTTGCAAAATTTGACGAAACAATCGAAGCTCATATCAAAACAGGATGTGACGGACGTCACGCAGATCAGCAGATCCGTGGTGCAGTAGTTCTGCCTCATGGAACTGGTAAAACAGTTCGTGTTCTGGTATTCGCTAAAAACGCAAAAGCAGACGAAGCTCAGGCAGCTGGTGCTGATTTCGTAGGCGGAGAAGAACTGATCCCGAAGATCCAGAATGAAGGATGGCTGGATTTCGACGTAGTAGTAGCAACTCCGGACATGATGGGTGTTGTAGGTCGTCTGGGTCGTGTACTTGGTCCTAAAGGACTGATGCCAAACCCGAAGGCTGGTACCGTTACTATGGACGTAACAAAAGCTATCGCTGATATCAAAGCTGGTAAGATTGAGTACAGATTGGACAAGAATAACATTATCCATGTGCCACTTGGAAAAGCTTCCTTCGAAGAGGATGCACTGCGCGAAAACTTCCAGACGCTTATTGATGCAATTAATAAAGCAAAACCAAGCACACTGAAAGGTCAGTACCTGAGAAGTGTTACAATCGCTCCTACTATGGGACCGGGCGTAAAACTGAATCCGGTAAAACTGGTTTAATTCAGATTTGCAAGGCGAGCAGAGACCGCTGTATCGAGAAATCGATATGGCGGTCTTTTTTGAGTTAAAATTATGGGATTATTATATAAAACAACGAAAATACACCTGTTTTTTTCTCTTTCTTTATGGTAATATGATATCATATGTAAACAGATGCGAAAGGATGAGAGGGATTTTGCGTCTGAACTTGCAAAAAAGCAGATTTGATTTAGTAAATCTGCATACAGCCTCTGTCGGACTGCGGAAGTGTACGGGAAAACAGACCATGCGATGTATGGCGTGCAGCTTGCAGCAGGAAGACGGGGAGATTCTTGAAATTAAAAATAGGAGGTTTCTATGAAAAAGAAAAAAACATGGAGCAGTATGACGAAGCGAAGTGTATGCATTCTGACAGCGTTATGTGTTGCTGCGGCAGCAGTGCCGGGCACGGGTGGTTATAATTATAACGAAGTGTTTGCGGCGGAAGAAGCGGATGACCTGAGAGAAGGTCTGTCGGTTTATCTGAATTTTGAGGATGCCCTGACCACGAACAGTGCATCACAGTCTGCCCAGAAAGTGGAAGTGCAGGGCAGCGGAGTTACCAGAAAAGAGAGTGAAGGTATTTCGGGAAGTGCGGCATATTTTGATGGAACATCTGCATCGTCGCTGAAACTGCCAGATGCAGTCAATGCAGCTCGGGATGATGTCACGCTGATGGCATGGATCAAGTGCGATGACGATATGTTTGGCGGCAGCACGGACAAAAAATATCTGTTCCAGCAGACAGGGGCGGGACGGAGCATTCTCTATCTGGATTCTAATATGAAACTTGGAACTTATGTGACAGCCAGCGATGTGCTGAGCAAGAGCCCGGTAGCCGGAGGCAAATGGGTGCATGTGGCATTTACAAGCAGCCATACGGCGAAAAAAGCACAGTTTTATATCAATGGAAAACTGGTAAACGAAAACACGTTGGACGGTAGTTATGTAGATGCACTCACGGATCTCCTGATCGGAAATCATAAGAATGCTACTGAAAAAACGGGTTTCAAAGGATATATGGATGAAGTGCGCTATTATAAAAAAGTGATGACACCGGCACAGATCCAGAGTATTTACGAGGTTTATTCTGAAAATGCTGTCACGAACATAGACATTACGGTGGATACTTCCAAAGAAGTGCGTGAAATCTCAAAAGCAATGTTTGGCATCAATCATCGTTATCATAATAATGCTTACAGCTCATGGAATGCATCAGAAAAGAAAGTGGAAGCTAAATTTAATGAATATGTAAAAGAAGCACATTTTGGTTCTGTACGTTATCCAGGTGGAACGGTATCTAATCTGTTTGACTGGAAACGCAGCATCGGACCTGCAGAGCAGCGAAAGAAAACAGTACATGGACTTCCGGAAACATCTGATCCGATCACACCGAATTTCGGGCTGGATGAGGCAATGAGCTGGATTTACGATGATATCAAAGCAGAGGCGGTCTGGGTTTATGGCATGGGCCAGGGAAGTGCAGCAGATGCGGCAGATTTGATCGAATACTTAAATGCACCGGCAGACGGTGATGTGACGAACCCAAACGGTGGCGTAGACTGGGCAGAAGTGCGTGCAGCCAATGGGCATCCGAAACCTTATGGTGTAACACGTTTTGAAATCGGAAATGAAATCGGTTATTACAGACAGACCTACTGGATGGATGGTAGAGGAAACACTGACTGGATGAATGCTTATATTGACGGCGGCAGAATGACTTTCGGTCAGAATACCAGGACGGTTAAGGATGAAGACTGGAGAGATCAGGCCACAAACAGTGATGGAACAGCAAATCAGGTTCGCTATGTACGTTATACACCGGCAGTAGAAAATTCTGTGGCTGTCTATGTAGGCGGAACACAGTGGCAGATCGTGGATTCCCTGGAAGGCAAGGGGGCACAGAATGTCTGCACTGTAGACAGCAAAACAGGTAAAATTACATTTGGTGATGGAATAAATGGAAATATTCCACAGTCAGGAAAGGCAATCACCGCATCTTACCAGAGTGACCGTGATGGATTTGTGTCGTATTATCAGGCGATGAACAAGATTGCCGATGAACTGGGGATGGAGATCCAGGTATACTGCGGAAGCGGCAATCAGGTTTCTTTTGTGCAGAAAATGGCACAGAAAGGATATAATAATTATTACGATGGTGTTGTTATCCATCCGTACAGTGATACAAGCGGTGGAGTCATTGCAGACAATGATCCGGAGTTCTATGAAAAAGTGCTCGGACGGTCATTGCAGTACAATATGCCCCGTGTAAAAGCACTGGTGGATGCGATGAATCAGTATGCACCTGGAATGGGGAAAGTGCCGGTTCTGTCTGAGTTTGGCGTATATAACCATAATACCCAGTTTGTCCGTGGAATCGGACATGCTGTTTACATTGCAAATGAAATGATTGATTACATTGGCTTTGGAACACCTTATATCAACAAACATTGTCTGGTTGATTATCCATATGGAGCAGATAACCTTGGATCGGGCTCTCAGTGTGTGATCCAGGCAATCAAACAAAACGATGGAACGACCGATTTTGTGTCGACCCCTTCTGCAAAAATGTTTTCCATTTTCAATAATATGACAGGAACAACGCAGATTGGCCAGAAAATTGAAGGAAATGTGACCTGTTATACCTATAAGGGGTACAATGTTCCGCTTGTAAAAGCAATTTCCTCAAAAGATGAACAGGGGAATATTTATCTTACGGTTGTGAATAACAGCAGAGATGAAAGAACAGATGTAAATCTGATCATAGACGGAAAAGACCTGACAGGAAAAGATCTTCAGATATGGTATCTGACATCGGATGATGTGCTGGATGAAAACACACAGGCAAATCCAAATAAAGTAGATGTACAGAAAACAAAGATTTCCGTAACAGAGAAAACAGCAAAATACAGCCTGGCTCCGCATTCTGTTACTGCATTCAAAATCCCGGCAGATGCACAGAAAGAAAGCGAAACAGAGAGTGAAACGCAGAAAGAGACAACAACGGAATCGGAAAAAGAATCAGAAAAAGAATCGGAAAGTGAAACAGTAAACAAACCGTCGGATGATAAAAAACAGACGGAAACTCAAACGCCGGCAGCACCGGCAAAACCGACTGTGACCAGACCGAAAGCTGTCAGAAATGTAAAAGCAAAAGCAACGAAAAAAGGGATCCGGATCACCTGGAAAAAAGTATCCGGTGCAAATGGATATTATATTTATCGCTCTACAAAGAAAAAGAGCGGATATAAAAAGATCCATGTTGTGAAAAAGGGAAAGACCCAGAGTTATCTTGACAAGAAGGCACGCAAAGGAAAAACTTACTATTACAAGATCCGGACTTATAAAAAAGCGGGCGGTAAGAAAATGCAGAGCAACTGGTCAAAAGTGGTCAGAAAAAAATACAAAAATTCTTAATCAGAAAAATGTAAAAACTCCTTGACATAACAGTGGCAGATGTGCTATAGTTTTACAGAAAACTGCCAGAGACAGCAGGTGCCGTTAGGCATAAGGTTAAAACGCCTGCCGAGGAGTGAAGAATTCTTAAAAGAATGATTACAGAACCTCTCTGTTAGTTTTACAGAGAGGTTTTTCATTGTTATGAATTCCTCCCAGAATATTCAGTGGTGGGCTTTTATGGCACACCGGGCAGAATCTATAAGGAGGTAAAAGTTAATGGCAAAAGTAGAACAGAAACAGCCGATCGTGGCAGAGATCAGTGAGGCGATCAAAGATGCGGCTTCCATCGTACTGGTTACTTACAGCGGAATCACCGTAGAGCAGGATACTGCAATGCGTAAAGAGCTGAGAGAAGCCGGTGTTTCTTACAAAGTGTACAAAAACACAATGATGAAGTTTGCATTCAAAGGCACACCTTGTGAAGAACTTTGCAAACATCTGGAAGGACCGAACGCAATCGCTATCAGCAAAGATGATGCAACTGCTCCTGCAAGAATCCTGGCTAAATATGCAAAAGATGTGAAAGCACTGAAACTCGTTGCAGGTGTTGTAGAAGACGCTTACTACGATGAGGCAGGTATCACAGCACTGTCAAGCATCCCTTCAAGAGAAGAACTGCTGGGCAAACTGCTTGGAAGCATCCAGTCTCCGATCGCAAACTTTGCACGCGTTATCAGCCAGATTGCAGAGAAACAGGAAGAAGCATAAGAATAAGAATCATCACAGAGGCCGCATAGAAAATGCCGCCTGAAAAAATAAAAATAATGGAGGAAAATAAAATGGCAAAATTGACAACAGCTGAATTTATCGAAGCTATCAAAGAGTTATCTGTATTAGAGTTAAATGATTTAGTAAAAGCATGTGAGGAAGAATTTGGTGTATCTGCAGCAGCAGGTGTTGTAGTTGCAGCAGCAGGTGCTGGTGAAGCAGCAGCTGAAGAAAAAGATGAGTTTGACGTAGAACTGACAGAAGTTGGTGCTAACAAAGTTAAAGTTATCAAAGTTGTTCGTGAAGTAACTGGTCTGGGACTGAAAGAAGCGAAAGCAGTAGTTGACGGAGCTCCTAAGGTTCTGAAAGAAGCTGCATCTAAAGCAGAAGCTGAAGACATCAAAACAAAACTGGAAGCAGAAGGAGCAAAAGTTACTCTTAAATAATTGTAACTGCTTTTTTGTAAAACAGAACTTGCACCGGTCAGGAGTAATCCTGGCCGGTTTTTGCGTCAATAAAAAAGATACTTGACATTGACAAACAGACGTGGTAGTATGAAAAGTGCACTATTGTGAAAGTGTATGCTTTTTGGTATAACTATGCCCAAAAGTGCCAAAAGTGACTTGAATTTTTTAGATAGAAAGAACAGGGGTGAAATGTCAATGGAGAAAAACAGAATACGTCCAATTAAAAGCGGCAAAAGCTTCCGTATGAGTTATTCCAGACAGAAAGAGGTTCTTGAGATGCCTAACCTGATCGAAATACAGGTGGACTCTTATAAATGGTTCCTGGAATCTGGACTCAAAGAGGTTTTTGATGATATCTCGCCAATTACAGACTACAGCGGCAAGCTGAGCCTGGAATTTGTGGATTTCACGCTGTGCGAAGATGACGTAAAATATTCAATCGAAGAATGTAAAGAACGTGACGCAACATATGCTGCACCTTTGAAAGTAAAAGTAAGACTTCATAATAAAGAGAACGATGAAATCAATGAGCATGAGATCTTTATGGGAGATCTGCCATTGATGACAGCAACCGGTACCTTCGTGATCAACGGTGCAGAGCGAGTAATCGTCAGCCAGCTGGTACGTTCTCCTGGCATCTATTATGCAATCGCACATGATAAACTGGGTAAAAAACTGTATTCTTCTACCGTTATTCCGAACCGTGGTGCATGGCTGGAATACGAGACAGACTCCAATGACATTTTCTATGTTCGTGTAGACAGAACCAGAAAGGTGCCGATCACCGTTCTGATCCGTGCACTTGGCTACGGAACCAATGCGGAGATCATCGATCTGTTCGGTGAAGAACCGAAAATCCTTGCCAGCCTGACAAAAGATACTTCCGAGAGCTATCAGGAAGGTCTGCTCGAGCTGTACAAAAAGATCCGTCCGGGCGAACCGCTGGCAGTTGACAGTGCAGAGAGCCTGATCACAAGCATGTTCTTCGATCCGAGAAGATATGACCTTGCAAAAGTCGGACGTTATAAATTCAACAAAAAACTGCTGCTTCGCAACCGCATCTGCGGACAGGTTCTGGCTGAGGATGTTGTAGACGAGTCTACCGGTGAGATCCTGGCTGAGGCTGGTACAGAAGTAGATAAAGTACTTGCAGACAAGATCCAGAATGCAGGCGTTCCGTTTGTATGGATCCAGACAGAGCAGCGTAACGTAAAGGTTCTCTCCAATATGATGGTAGACCTTGGCGAATGGGTTGACTTTGATCCGGAATCTGCAGGTGTTACAGAATTAGTATATTATCCGGTACTGCAAAAAATACTGGAAGAAAACGCCAGCGAAGAAGATATTAAGGATGCGATCCACAAAAATATCCATGAGCTGATTCCGAAGCATATCACAAAAGAAGATATTTTTGCTTCTATTAACTATAACATGCATCTGGAGTACGGCATCGGCCATGATGACGATATCGACCACCTGGGCAACCGTCGTATCCGTGCAGTCGGAGAACTGCTGCAGAACCAGTACCGTATCGGTCTTTCCAGACTGGAGAGAGTCGTTCGTGAAAGAATGACAACACAGGATCTGGAAGGCATTTCTCCACAGTCTCTGATCAACATCAAACCGGTGACAGCAGCCGTGAAAGAATTCTTCGGATCTTCCCAGCTGTCCCAGTTCATGGATCAGAACAACCCACTGGGTGAGCTGACACACAAGAGACGTTTATCCGCCCTGGGTCCTGGCGGTCTGTCACGAGACAGAGCCGGATTCGAGGTTCGAGATGTACACTATTCCCACTACGGAAGAATGTGTCCTATCGAGACGCCTGAAGGACCGAACATCGGTCTGATCAACTCACTGGCATCTTATGCAAAGATCAACGAATATGGTTTCATCGAAGCACCATATCGTAAAATCGATAAAACAGATCCTAAGAACCCGCGTGTCACAGATGAAGTAGTATATATGACTGCGGACGAAGAGGATAATTACCATGTAGCACAGGCGAATGAGGCTCTGGACGAAGAAGGACACTTCATTAGCAAGAACGTTTCCGGTCGTTACCGTGAAGAAACACAGGCATACGAAAGACACATGTTTGATTACATGGACGTGTCTCCTAAGATGGTATTTTCCGTTGCTACTGCACTGATTCCGTTCCTGCAGAACGACGACGCAAACCGAGCTCTGATGGGATCTAACATGCAGCGTCAGGCTGTACCGCTTCTGACAACCGAAGCTCCTGTAGTAGGAACCGGTATGGAAGAAAAGACAGCGGTTGACTCCGGTGTATGTGTGGTTGCAAAGAAAAATGGTACGATCGAGTCTTCTGAATCCAAACGTATCGTGGTTCGCAACGATGATGGTACAAGAGATGAGTATCGTCTGACCAAGTTTTCACGAAGCAACCAGAGTAACTGCTACAATCAGCGTCCGATCGTTTTCAAGGGCGACAGAGTTGCTGCCGGACAGGTTATCGCAGACGGTCCTTCCACATCCAACGGCGAAATCGCTCTTGGTAAGAACCCTCTGATCGGATTCATGACCTGGGAAGGTTACAACTACGAGGATGCCGTTCTGCTGAGTGAGAGACTGGTTATGAACGATGTATACACATCTGTCCATATCGAGGAATACGAAGCAGAAGCACGTGATACCAAACTGGGACCGGAAGAGATCACACGTGACGTTCCTGGTGTCGGTGATGAAGCACTGAAAGATCTGGATGAGCGTGGTATCATCCGTGTCGGTGCAGAAGTGCGTGCCGGTGATATTCTGGTAGGAAAAGTAACACCGAAGGGCGAGACAGAGCTGACAGCAGAAGAGCGTCTGCTGCGTGCAATCTTCGGAGAAAAAGCACGTGAAGTACGTGATACTTCCCTGAAAGTACCGCATGGTGAATATGGTATTGTCGTAGATGCAAAAGTCTTCACAAGAGAAAATGGTGACGAGCTGGCACCGGGTGTAAATCAGTCCGTAAGAATTTACATTGCACAGAAGAGAAAGATCTCTGTAGGTGACAAGATGGCCGGTCGTCATGGTAACAAGGGTGTGGTTTCCCGTGTCCTTCCTGTTGAAGATATGCCGTTCCTGCCAAATGGCCGTCCGCTGGATATCGTACTGAATCCGCTGGGTGTGCCGTCTCGTATGAACATCGGTCAGGTCCTGGAGATCCATCTGAGCCTGGCTGCAAAAGCACTTGGATTCAATATCTCAACACCAGTATTTGACGGTGCAAACGAGGTAGACATTATGGACACACTGGATCTGGCAAACGATTATGTCAATCTGGAGTGGGAAGAATTCGAAAAGAAACATGGCGAAGAGCTTCTGCCGGAAGTTCTGCAGTATCTGTATGACAACCGTGACCACAGAGCACTCTGGAAAGGCGTACCGCTGTCAAGAGACGGTAAAGTAAGACTGCGTGACGGACGTACCGGAGAATATTTCGACAGCCCGGTAACCATCGGACACATGCATTATTTGAAACTGCATCACCTGGTAGACGATAAGATTCATGCACGTTCCACAGGCCCGTACTCCCTGGTAACACAGCAGCCTCTGGGTGGTAAAGCTCAGTTCGGCGGACAGCGTTTCGGAGAGATGGAGGTTTGGGCTCTGGAAGCATATGGTGCTTCTTATACACTGCAGGAGATCCTGACTGTTAAATCGGATGATGTTGTCGGACGTGTTAAGACTTATGAAGCGATCATTAAGGGTGAAAACATCCCTGAACCTGGTATTCCGGAGTCCTTCAAAGTTCTGATCAAAGAGCTTCAGTCTCTTGGTCTGGATGTCAAAGTGCTCAAGGAGGACCAGACAGAAGTAGAACTTATGGAAACTGTTGACTATGGAGACACAGACTTACGTTCTGTCATCGAGGGCGACAACAAAGATTACAACAGAAAAGAGGAGTCCTCTTTCGGCGAGTACGGCTATACCAAACAGGAGTTTGAAGGCGACGAGCTGGTTGATGTACAGGAAGAGTCCGCACCGGATGAAGCAATCTTCAGCCCGGATGAAGTTTTCGAGGAAGAGTAAGCCGGAAGTGAAAGGAGAAACCATACATGCCAGAAACAACAAATAATGAAACGTATCAGCCAATTACGTTTGATGCCATTAAAATCGGTTTAGCATCTCCTGATAAGATCAGAGAATGGTCACATGGTGAAGTCCTGAAACCGGAAACCATCAACTACCGTACGCTGAAACCGGAAAAAGATGGTCTGTTCTGCGAAAGAATCTTCGGACCAAGCAAAGACTGGGAATGTCACTGTGGTAAATATAAAAAAATCCGCTACAAAGGTGTTATCTGTGACCGATGCGGAGTTGAAGTAACAAAATCAAGTGTACGCCGTGAGCGTATGGGACATATCGAGCTGGCAGCTCCGGTATCTCATATCTGGTACTTTAAGGGTATCCCTTCCAGAATGGGACTGATGCTGGATCTGTCACCGAGAGTACTGGAAAAAGTACTGTATTTTGCCAACTACATTGTTCTGGATAAAGGAACTAGCGAACTGCAGTACAAACAGGTACTGACTGAGAGAGAGTTCCAGGAAGCCAGAGAAAAATACGGTATGACATTCCGTGTCGGCATGGGTGCAGAAGCTGTCAAAGAGCTTCTGGAAGCCATCGACATGGAAAAAGAATCCGAAGAGCTGAAAAGAGGCTTAAAAGAAGCTACCGGACAGAAACGTGCAAGAATCATCAAGAGACTGGAAGTTGTAGAAGCATTCCGTGAGTCCGGCAACCGTCCGGAGTGGATGATCATGACTGTTATCCCGGTTATTCCGCCGGATCTGCGTCCTATGGTACAGCTGGACGGAGGAAGATTTGCAACTTCTGACCTGAACGACCTGTACAGAAGAATCATCAACCGTAACAACCGTCTGAAGAGACTGCTGGAGC
>ERZ832522.2403-NODE-2403-length-22889-cov-14.339975_pt1 | contig 22889 bp, 20 predicted proteins | sample MGYA00519951_ERZ832522 | MGnify/ENA primary metagenome ERZ832522 (study PRJEB31850, sample SAMEA3708728) | human gut metagenome | biome: human gut; feature: human-associated habitat; material: faeces | place: China | collected 2014 ... | reverse complement strand
GTTTGCTATCCATTGGGAAAAATGTACTGTGCTCGGAGAACGGGGAACGGCAGATAAGACGAGCGCTAGCGAGCGGGCCGGGGCATGTCGCGCTCGCAATCTCTTATTCCGGCCTTGCGCCGAGTCTCGTCCAATTACTGCCCCTGCTCAAAAAGCGAGGGGTCCCCATCGTCTACATTGGCACGCCCCGTGGAGCTCGGATCAATCCGGGGCTCGACGTGTACCTACACGTGAGCGATCGCGAAAGCCTGCAGAACCGCCTAACTCAATTCGCGAGCCACATAGCCGTTCAATATGTGCTCGACGTACTCTTTGGCTGCATATTTGCCAGAACCGCTGGACAAAGCCGTGCGTTTTGGGAAGAGTCCCTCCCCTACACGGCGCTGCCGGCCCTACGGAACCCCGCAGGACCTTCCGGCGCACAGCCGAATCATTCCCAACAATGACGTAGGGCCCAAAATAAGGCAGATGGGCGCGACCAAGCAATAGCTCCCGGAGGACGCCGCGTTTTCCACGGCAATCCGAGATCTCTTCACCCGCGCTACGCCCGTGCGCGACGCTTCTCTCGCAACCATTCGGCGAATTGCTCGACATGATCCCACGAGGCGTCCTTCACCACATCGATCACCGCAGAGGAGATCGTCACCGTGATGAGCGAGAAGGCGATCTTCACCACCGGAATATAGGTGAGGGAGAGCGCGAGCACCGAGAGGTCGGTGAACAGGTAGCAGCGGCCCACGCGCCACCCGGTGATCTTGGAGATCGAGAGCGCCAGCGCGTCGTCACCGCCGGCCGAGGCGCCCTGGCGAATCACCAGGCCCACGCCCACGCCCACGAACAGCGCGCCGAGCACGGCGGCGAGCAGCGGATTGTTCGTAAGGTCGGGCAGCATGTAGGGCAGGCTCTCCCACAAGCGGTAAAAGCCCGCGACCGCGACGGTCGCCACGGCGGACCAGCCCAAAAAGCCACCGCCCAGGACCTTGAGCGCCACGGCGTAGGACAGGCAGTCAAGCGCCGGCGACACGATCGACGGCGGGATGCCGAACCAGTGGTTGCCGAACAGCACCAAGCCGATGATGCCGCCCTCGGTGATGCCCGTGACATTATGGATGTTGTGGACGCCGAACGTGAAGATGGCCGAACCGATGAGGATGATGGCTATGCGCTTGACGAAGTCGAGGGGTCGCAAGCCCGCGATGAGGAGCTTGGCAGGTTCGTCCGAGGCATCCGGCCCAGCCGAGGCCCCCGTCCCATCCGAGGCGCACGGCTCGCCCGGGACATCCGGTTCAGCCGAGCCCATACAGTCAGGCTCACCCGACCCCTCGTCGATATTCGAGATTTCCAGATCAGTGTGGTGCTGCGTGGTCTCGCGCGGCATAAATATCACGTCTCCCAAGTGAACAGCGTGTATTACCAGCCTATCCGAGGTTTTTCGACACGGCAAGACGGGTCCACGACGGCATCGAAGCCATGCACGCCTTCTCCACAAATTTACACTTTTTAATACCAGTTTTCCCCATGTTGCATCCGCTCGGTCGTCGCGGCACATTTGGGGACAGGCACCAATTGCGGCCGAGCGACATTCCCGTTAGAGGCTCTTCGACTGCCCCCCAGCGAGGCCGTCGTCGCCAAAGCCGCAAACTCCCCCGGCGCGGCACCCATCGGCAAAGCCAGCGGCCTCTCGAGCGCGCTCCTCGTCGACGAGATCGCCGATCTCCCTGCCCCGCATAATGAGAATCGCGAGCGGCACGACGACCACCAGCACCCCGGCGGCAACAAGGGTTCCCTGCACGCCCAAGACATGGGCAAGAGCGGGTGCACAGAGCAGCGGGATGGCCCCCGCAAGGTTATTGCCCGCGCCCATGGCGGCGTTCACGCGCCCAATACGGTCGAGCGGTGTGTGAATCTGGACCAGCGTGTCCTTAATGGGGCCGAACGCTGAAAATGCAACACCGAGGATGAACTGCCCCGCACACGCCACGAGCACATACGGAGTCGCGACATACAGCAGGCTCCCGGCCCCCGTGACGAACAGCACAACGAGTAAGGCGCGCACGTTGACGAAGCGAGGGGGCAACACGCCGGCGATCGCCGCGCCCAACAGCCCGCCCACGCCCGACAACGCGGAAAGCCAGCCCATCCAAGCGGCGCCCACCTTGAGCACATCCCGGTAGAACAGGGACTCGAGCGGGTCGAACGCGCCGTACCCCATGAACGAGAGCATGGTCGCCCAAAACAGCAAGGTGAGAACCTTGCTGCCGAAAATCGCCGAGAAACCCGCGGAGACCGAACCGCTCGGAGCATCGGAGCCCTCATCCGCACTGCCCGCCGCGACCTCAGGTTCTCGCAGGGCCTCGATGCCCCATCCGGGAATGAGGGAGATGGCGGCGCACACGACCATGAAGAGGAACACCGCCTGCGTGGGTGCAACGAGCGCGATTGCGCCACCAGCGATAGGACCAATGACGATCGCGAGGTTGCCCGTCAACGTCACGAGCGCGTTGATTCGTTTGAGCTCGTCGAGGTCAGCAGTGAAATACGCCGGGAACGCACGGGGCACCGTGTCGGCGATTCCCCAAGTCATCCCGAAGACCGCCGCGCCGAGAAACACGCCCGCGATGCTCGTCCCCACCACCTGATACAACAGGCCGCTCAAAATCAAGCCGAATGACGCCAATCGGAAGAACACGCGAGGCCCGATTCTATCGAGGAGAGCTCCACCTCGGATTTGGCCGATCACGATGCACAAATTGAGCAGCCCCACGGCAATGGCGTTATCGCCCACACCCGCACCCATGGAGAAGGTCAGGGTGCCCATCACCCCGATGAAATAGCTGCACATGGCGCCGAGATACAGGAAAAAGCGGGCCGCGATGAACCGGCGTATCTGATGCGTCAGCTGCGGCGTGGCGAAAAACAAGCCGCGACGCCTCCGTTCGATCGAGCCCTTCTTCATGCTCCCCCTCCTCTTGCACTTTAGTGCACTAGTGTATCAAAGCGATATACCAGGCACATTCGCGACCGCTCAATTGGAAACCGATGCAAACTGCGCAATTTGCACCTGTCCCCAATTGCCCAATTGCCCTGTCGAAGCGCGGTTCGGGTACCATAGGTTCATACTTAGGCTGACACCCCATACGACCACCCGAAAGGCGCGCATGGCCCGCGAACTACACGACGGCTTTGGCCGCGGCATCAACTACCTGCGCATCTCCGTGACGGATAAATGCAACTTCCGCTGCGTGTACTGCATGCCCGAGACGGGCGTGCCCGCGCGCGCCCACGGCGAGCTGCTCACCGCCGAGGAGATCGCCCGCTTCGTGCGCATCGTGGCGCAGGAGGGCATCACGCGCGTCCGCCTCACCGGCGGCGAACCGCTCGTCTCCCATCGCATCGTGCCGCTCATCGAGGAAATCCGCTCGATTTCCGGGATCGAGGACATCTCCCTCACCACCAACGGCGCCCTGCTGCCGCGCATGGCGGCCGACCTGCGCGCAGCAGGCTTGGATCGCGTCAACATCTCGCTCGACACGCTCGACCCCGCACGGTTTTCCCAAATCACGCGCCTCGGCCGCGTCGAACAGGCGCTCGCCGGTATCGACGCCGCGCTCGAATACGGCTTCACGCCGGTCAAGGTGAACACCGTCGTCGTACGTCGTATGGATCAGGACGTACTCAACCTCGCGCGCCTGTCCGTCGACCGCCCGGTCCATGTACGGTTTATCGAGTACATGCCCATCGGCGGTGGTCAGGGCGCATCCGCCGAAGACCCGAACAGCGGCCACGGGCTCGACCCGCACTGCGGAGCCGGAGCAGCTGGAACCGGCGGCGCGCTCAACCCTGACCTGTGGGATGTAAGCGATGTAGTCCCCTCCACCGAGCTTCGCGAGCGCATCTCCTCCGAAGCTGCCGCCGCGGGCCTCGGCGTACTCGAGCCCGTGCAAAACGGCGGCCCCCTTGGAGCGGGCCCCGCGCGTTACTGGGCCTTCCCCAACGCGGCCGGCACCGTCGGGTTCATCTCGGCCATGTCCAACCATTTCTGCGAGTCGTGCAACCGCCTGCGCCTCACCGCCGACGGAACGATTCGCCCCTGCCTGTTCTCCGATGCCGAGTATCCCGTACGCGAGGCCCTGCGCTCCGGCAATGAAGACGCGGTGCGCGCCATCTACCGCAATGCCATCGCCCGCAAACCCCGCCAGCACGACGACATCGACGGCACCCAGCGATTCATGTCGCAGATTGGAGGGTGATCCCCATGACCACTCACACCCCCGATAAACCCGAACGCCCGCGCACCCTCGGTCGCACCGTGCACGAGAAGTACCCCGCTGCCGTTGTGGGCGAGGCTTCCGAACTCACCCTTGTCGAGGGGGGCGAGCGCGGAGGCGCGCCAGGCCCCACCGAGTCGGAGCACACGACGAACTCCCCTGCCTCCCCCGGTGAGCGCGACGCCTACCGCGACGATCTCACACATGTCGACGAGCACGGCGACGTGCGCATGGTCGACGTGGGAGACAAACAGGTCACCAAACGCATCGCGATCGCCGAGGGCACCATCCTCATGCACCCTGAAACCCAGGCCATGGTGCTCGAGGACCGCGCCAAAAAGGGCGATGTCCTCGCATGCGCGCGCGTCGCCGGCATCATGGCGAGCAAGCGCACGAGCGACCTCATCCCCATGTGCCACCCGCTCAACATCACCAAGGCGAAAGTCGAGATCGAGCCCATCTCGTCCTCCGCGGTCGCGGCCCCCGGCTGGGCGCCGGCGCGCGAGGACCATCGCGTGGGCTTCCACGTGCTCGCCACCTGTGGAGTCACGGGCGTAACCGGCATCGAGATGGAGGCGCTCACGGCCGCCTCGACCGCCTGCCTCACCATCTACGACATGTGCAAGGCCGTGGACCGCGGTATGGAGATCGTCGATGTCCGCCTACTGCGGAAGGAAGGCGGGCGTTCCGGCCTCTGGGAACGAGACGGGGAGCGCGCCCACACCGACGAGGTCGATGCCGAGGCAAAGGAAGCCGAGATCATCGCCGCCGAACTCCCCTCCCCGCTTCCCGGCGGGCCGCGCACGGGCACGCCGGCGCCCGCCGTCGCCTTTGTGGGCTACCAGAACGCCGGCAAGACCACGCTGGTGGAGAAGGTCATTTCCCGTCTCGCGCAGCGCGGCGTCCGCGTCGGCTCCATCAAGCACCACGGGCACAAGGGTTTCGACATCGATCAGCCCGGCAAGGATTCCTGGCGCCATGCGCAGGCAGGCAGCCGCCATGTGGGCCTGATCTCGCCGGACATGTACGCCGAATACTCCCGCACGACCGAAGAGGTGCCCGTGCTGGACATGCTCACGCGCTACACCGATGTGGATACCGTCATCGTCGAGGGCTACAAGGCCGCAGGCCTGCCGAGCATCGTGGTCGCCCGCTCGGGCATCGACCGCATGCGCGGGCGCGATTCCTTCGAGCTCATCAATGACGACACGATCGCCGTCGCCTGCAACGACGTGGTGGCGCGCGATTTCCGCACCCGAGCGGTCAAGCAGGCCCGCGCTGCCGCAGAGGAAGCCGGGCGCGCCTTCTCCGAGGCGGACATCCATCTGCCGCCGTTCCTCGACATCAACGACTCGGCTGCCATTGCGAGCTTTGTCTACGACTACGTGCAAAAGGCGCGTTAAGCCATATCGCGACGGACGCGTCGCACCGCTTTATGCGAATCGGGGCCCGCTCACACGGGCCCCATTTTCATTTATTCGATCACAACGCGACCACGCTGGGCGCGAAGCGTCTGGAGGATGTGCTTGGGCACGGCGTGGAACTCGCAGCGGCCGATGACCGCACTCGCCGCCGCCTTGGCCTCGGGACTACCGTTAGCCGTCGCGTATGAATGACGGAACCGACGCAACATAACCAGGTCGTTGCCGCCATCGCCGTACACGGCGATCTCATCTTCTTCGATACCGTAATGGCGGCCAAGCCACGCGATCGAGGCCCCCTTGTTGCAATCCTTGTCCGTGATCTCGAACATCACGGGATCGAACGGCGCATTGACCACCGTGTCGGCGTGATCGGCCAAAAACGCCTTGAGCTCCCGCTCGAGGTCGTCGCTCGTCACGCGGCAGTTGATCTTGCACACATCATGGGAGAGGATCGAGCTGATCGATTGGTCGAAGAACTGCTCCTCGTGCGTTCCTCCCCGGGCACGCATACCGCGCATCACGATGCGACGGAACAGGTTGTCCCGACGAAACCCCTCTTGATGCATCTCAAAGCTGCCGCTTGAGAACATGCCGTCGGGCGTGCAGCAATCGAAGCAAATCTGCGGGAAAGAACGGATGAGCTCCTCCACGAACGCCGGATCGACCGTGAAGGTCTTGAGCAGCTCGCCGTTCCTCCCGCGGATGATCGAGCCATTCGCGCAGACCGCGTCGACCTTGAGGCCCGTGAACCCATGCTCGCCGGCGGGCAAGAGGGAACGACCTGTCGCGGGCACCACATGAGCTCCCTGGGCAATGGCCTCCTGTATCGCACCGCGGATTGTGCGGTCCGCCTCATGCAGACCGTTGAGCAGGGTGCCGTCCAAATCGCTCGCAAACAGCTTGATCATGCGCGCCGTCCTCTCATCGAATTCGTCCGCGCATCATTCTACTGCCGCGACCTGCGCGGGCATGCGAAGCGCCGCCTACTTTTCGCATCGGCGCTCCACTGCCGACTACACCTGTGGCACCTCGCCCGTGGCGAGGATCCGCTCCAGGGCCTCCTCGTCGAGCACGGGAACACCCAGACTCTCGGCCTTGGTGAGCTTGGAACCCGCCTTGGGGCCCGCTACCAGGTAGCTCGTCTTTTTCGAAACCGATCCGGAGACCTTAGCGCCGAGGAGCTTGAGGGCTGCGCCCGCCTCGTCGCGCGTACGGTTGACGAGCGTGCCGGTGAGCACGAAGGTGAGGCCGTCGAGCGGCTGCCCCGCCGCCAGGTCGGCATCGACGCCGGTCTCTTGGGCCGCCTGCGCCACCGCCGCACCCAAGTTCTCCTCGAGCGCGAGACCCGCCTCGCGCAGGCGCTGCAGGACCTCGAGATTCTCGGGCACAGAGAGGAACTCGCGCACCGACGCCGCGATCTTGGGCCCGACACCCTCGCAGGCGGCAATGTCCTCCTCGGATGCGGCCGCTAGCGCGTCGATGGTCAGGAAGCGCTGCGCCAGGACCTCGGCGACCGACTTGCCCACATGGCGGATACCGAGGGCGAACAGCACGCGCGAGAGCGGCTGCGTCTTGGAACGGACGAGCTCGTCCATCACCTTGCCGGCGATGGTGTGACCGACCTTGATGGGGTCACCCGCGGCCACGCCCCTCTTCTTGTCGTCCTTGGCGTAGGTTCGGCCCGTGTCGAGCGCAGCGATGGAATCGGCATCGAGCGTGTAGAAATCGGCGACATCGCGCAGCAGACCCGCCTCGATCATTTTGTCGATGAGCTCGTCGCCCAAGCCGTCCACGTCCATGCAGCCACGGCTCACCCAGTGGATGAGGCGCTCCTTGAGCTGCGCGGGACAATCGAGGGACACGCAGCGGTACGCCACCTCGTCACCCTCATGCACCACGGGGCTGCCGCAGGCGGGGCAAGCCTCGGGCATATCCCACTCAACCGCGTCGGCAGGGCGCTTGTCCAGCACCGGGCCCACGACCTCGGGGATCACGTCGCCGGCCTTGTGGACGATGATGGTATCGCCCACGCGCACGTCCTTGCGGCGGATCTCGTCGAGGTTGTGCAGGGTTGCGCGGGCGATGGTGGAACCGGCCACCGTGACGGGGTCGAACTCGGCAACCGGGGTGAGCACGCCGGTGCGCCCCACCTGGATGCGAATCTCGCGCAGGACGGTGGTCTTCTCCTCCGGCGGGAACTTGAAGGCAATGGCCCAGCGCGGTGCGCGGGCGGTGAAGCCGAGGTCGGTCTGCTGGTCGAACCCATCGACCTTCACAACCACACCGTCGATGTCATAATCCAAGTCTCCGCGGTGCGCGAGCGCATCGGCGCAAAAGGCGTGGACCTCCGCGGGCGAGGTGCAGCGCGCCACGGATGCGTTGACGGAAAAGCCCGCCTCGCGCAGCCAGTCGAGAAACGCATGCTGGGAGTCCACATGCAAGGGCGCCGTGTCGGCGATCGAGTAGATGAAGGTGGCAAGGCTGCGCGTCGCGGTGACCTTGGGGTCCTTCTGGCGCAGACTGCCCGCGGCGGCGTTGCGGGGGTTGGCGAAGGGCTCACGACCCTCGGCGTCGGCCTCCGCATTCAGACGAGCGAAGCTGCCCTTGGGCATGTAGACCTCGCCACGGACCTCGATGGGCGTTCCGCGGTCCGCGCCCATGTGGGCCAACGCGGCCTCGGAGAGGTGCATGGGCACGTCTTTGATGGTGCGGACGTTGAGCGAAACGTCCTCGCCCGTCGTGCCATCGCCGCGCGTGGCGGCGCGTACGAAGGCGCCGTTTTGATAGGTGATGGCCACGCCGAGGCCGTCGATCTTGAGCTCGCAGGTGTAGGCAACGCGCCCCGCGCCGAGCGCCTCCTCCGTACGGGCGAGCCACTCGTCGAGCTCCTCGAGATTCATGGCGTCGTCCATGGAATACATGCGCGCCATATGCGCGACAGGCGTGAACTGCTCAGACACGTAGCCGCCCACGCGCTGGGTGTAGGAGTCGGGGGTGACGAGCTCGGGATGGGCCGCCTCGATCTGCTGAAGCTCGACCAGTAGCTTGTCAAAGGCGGCATCTGTGATCTCGGGCGCATCGAGGGCGTAGTAGCGATAGGCGTGGTAATCGAGCAGGTGGCGCAGCTCGGCCGCGCGCGCTGCGGCCTGAGCGCGGACGTCGTGCGGGGACTCGGCAGTCGCCGAAGCGCCATCCGTCCGCGCGCCGTCATCCGTCGCCATATCGCCAAACAAGCTCTGCTGCTCCGTCACGTGGGCCTCCCCGATAGTCAAATCTCAACCACTACAGAGTACCATCGCGCGCGGATGCTTTCCCTCCTCCGCATACCGATAACGGAATAACGGGTCGCCACCCAGCGGTGAATTCCAGTTCACCCGCTTAAAGCGTCGGCATCTGGATACAAACCGTGCAAATGCGTGCGCATTGCCAAATGTACCTGCGCAATCCCGCGCACGTCGGCTTCATAGGAGAGAGGAACCATCATGAAGCAGCTCAACGAGAAGGTCGCCGTCGTCACCGGTGCCGGCCAGGGCATCGGCAAGGGCATCGCTCTGTGCCTGGCCAAGCGCGGCGTCAAGGTCATCGCCACCGGCCGTCGCCTCGAGCCCATTGAGGCCACCATCGCCGAGATCCGCGAGCTCGGCGGTGAGGGCTTTGCCATGACCTGCGACTCCGCCGACCGCGAGCGCGTCTTCGAGGTCGTTGCGAAGGCCGTCGAGACCTACGGCTCCATCGACGTCATCGTCAACAACGGCCAGGCCATCGTCCCCTCCCAGCCCGTCGAGGACACCGAATACGACAACATGCTCAAGGCCTGGGAGTCCGGCGTGATCGGCTCCCTCAACTATATGCAGGCCGCCTTCCCCCACATGAAGGAGCAGCACGAGGGCCGAATCATCAACTTCGCCTCCGCCACCGGCATGTTCGGCATCGCCGGCCAGCTCGCCTACGGCTCCAACAAGGAGGCCCTGCGCGGTCTGACCAAGATCGCCGCCAAGGAGTGGGGCCAGTACGGTATCACCGTCAACGTTGTGCTGCCTGGCGCCGAGTCCCCGGCTGCCAAGGCCTGGGCCGAGAAGTTCCCGGAGGAGTACGCCAAGCAGGTCAACCTTAACCCGATGAAGCGCTTCGGCGACCCCGAGATGGACATCGCGCCCGTCATCGCCTTCCTCGCCGGCCCGGATTCCTGCTACTTCTCCGGCCAGAGCGTCATCGTGGACGGCGCCAACAGCATCATGCCGTAAGGGGCGGTCCCAACCGCAGCGACCCACATGCCCGCAATGAGTCACCAAACTCCGCCCGGGATTCGGACCATCTTGCATAGGCGCCGTGCGCATTTTCGCGTACGGCGCCTAATTTGTTACTTATGAACCCACGCGCGGCGCCGCATCACGCCAGCTTCAAAGCGATCAGAAGGACGAAGGTCCATGCAATAGCGCTGATCGAAAGCACGGTGGTCACCAATGTCCAATGTGGCAGTAGCCAGCGCCATACGAACGTCTGCGGCAACGCCGAGCCGGGCTCATACCCTTCCAAAAACGCCGCGACATCTACGACGCTCTCAAGGTTGTGCTCAATTTTGATCCCCTGCATTTTCCACGAAGCAACGATGCTCGCAACCATAATTGTCGAATGTACGATGTTTTCAGCGTCGGAGATCGCATACGCCTGATCGGGGGAAAGGAACTTGTGCGCAATCGATGTGACAACGATGCCCACGAGTATCTCTAACATCCAGAGGCAATTGAGTGCGATTGCGACCTTGATTGTTCTTCGATCGCGTGCGGTTTGGCGTAGATACTCCTCTGATCGTTCGTCCAAAAGCGCGTCCAACGTGATGCCAAACGCAGCGGAAAGGCGTTTGAGACTCTCGGCGTCCGGTAACGTGCGACCTTTTTCCCAGTTGATCACCGTCTGACGCGACACGAACACAAGCTCGGCTAGGCGCGCTTGCGATATGCCCGCACCCTCGCGAAGGCTTCGGATTCGCTTGGCGAGCGGACTAGTAAGCCCGCTAGAATTCACGTCCGGCCCTTCATGCTGAACGCAATCGACGCCGGTCTCTTCCGGGCATGCCTGCTGCGCGACAACGTTTTCCTGTTGCATGGCGGCCTCCCCATCAACATGGTTGGGATTCCATGCGCTGAGTGTACATCCGTATGAGGCTCGACCTTGCAAATCATCTCAGAAACCCCTGTCTATTCCCTTTAACACATGCCTTGAGCTGGTATTACCTTCGCCTGAGTCGATCCCTATGCGTACGCGACGGCAAGCAACACGGCGGCAAGTAGCACGATATAGAGCGCATAAAACGCTGGCAGGTTGGTGAGGAGCACTCGATAGAACCACGTGGTCGGCGGTTCCTTCCCTTTCGGATAGCCCTCGACGAACATCATGATGCTTATGGCGTCTCCCAAATCTTGGCCTGAGACGATGCTGCGAAACCTCTTCGCGATCGGCATGGAGGCAAAGCAAAGCACCACCCTCATCCCGCTGAGCACCAAACGGAACTCTCCGCTTCCAGGCGTACGCAATAAAGAGGAATATAAGAAAACCAGTATGAGTTCGAGCGCAAAAATGACACCCAACGCAGCAAGATAGCGTGTCAACTGGCGGCGGGCTTCGGCGGTTTCTTCCAGCATGTCGGGTAGCTCATCGCTCAAAAGTCCGTCAATCGTGGTGTTGAGGGCCTTGGCAACGAGCTGCAGACTCTGCACATCGGGCAACGTGTTTCCGCGCTCCCAATTGCCCACGCTTTGACGCGTGACGTATGCGGTGGCGGCCAGCTCGGACTGCGTCAATCCCGCCGCTTCCCGCAACGTGCGAATGCGCGAGCCGACCTTCGATGCGATATTCATCTCTCGCCCCCATTCCACATGGGCCGGGCCAAACAGACAAGCAGCTTCTTAACGAACGGCCACGACCCCGCCGGGACACAAAGCGGCCCCGTGCCGCAATTCTACCCACTGCTACCGGCTGGTTCGACAATCGCGATGCAAAAGCCTCTTTGCATCCACATGCTCTCGCCCTTTCCATGGCGTCTTTGCAGTTTATGAACGACCAATCGTTCATAAACTGTGGATGAGACAGCGAATCGGAATAAAAATGGAGGATATGAACGATTCGGTCGTTCATATCCTCCAAAAGGTGCCGGTTGAAACTCAAACAATACCGGCAATGTCAGGACAACGGGCAATGGCAGGGCGGCAAAACCTCAACGCCTTCTCGGCGGCGAGGGCAACACATTCCATCGCGGCCTGTCGCCCACCTCAATTTAGGGACTGTCCCTCAATTGAGGTTCAACAGCTAAGGACTGCCAGTCGGCGAGACTACACTCCGTCAGCAGCGGACTCGGCGGCGGAAACCTCAGCGGCCTCCTCGGCGGCAAGCGCCGCCTTGTACTCGCGCCACTCGGTGTACTTCTGCACACCAGCGCAGATGGACAGCACGAAAGCGGCGGGAACGGCGATAAAACCGATCACGACCATGGGCGCCACGGTATAGAACACAGATTCGAACATGGTTCAAACCCCCTTAGGCAAACAGGCCGCCGGCGATACCGGCAACACCGGTGAACGCCAGCGCCATGAGCGACGCGGTCACAAGCATGATGGGCAGGCCGCGCAGGGCGGCGGGGACCAGACGCTCGTCGATACGGCTACGCACGAAGGCGAAGAGCACGACGGCAAGCAGAACGCCCAGGCCGGCACCAACGGACGCGCCCAGGGCGGCGTCCCACGTCAGGGTCTCGGCCACGGCGGCGTTGCCGAGCGCCACCGCCAGGACGGCAGCGTTGCAGGCCACGATCGGGCACACGCGCAGCAGGCGCTCGCGCTCGGCAGCGGTCTTGCCGGAGCCGAGCACCGTGGCCGTGACCACGATCGCGGTCCAACTCACGAGCACGTAAGCGAGCGGCGCGAGGAACGTGACACCCCAAGGCTGCAGAAGCTGCGTGTACAGAGGCCAGCCCAGGGCGCCCGCCACGGCGGTGGCGATGGCGATCATGGCACCGAAGCGCCAAGAGTCCTGCGGGCGAGCCGCAACCAAGATCACAGACACCATGCCGATGAGCTGGGCGAACACCAGGTTGTTATCGAGAGCGGCGGTAAACAGCGCGTTCAGGAACGCCATTAGCGCTCACCTCCCTTTAGGGAAGTCGCATCGGCATCGGCGCCCTTGGCGCACATCTGCTCGATGGACTGGACGAACACGGCCACGAGTGCCAGCACCAGCAGCGAGCCGGTGGGCTTGCCAAAGGCGGCGATCGGCGAGGCGGCAAGCTCGCCCATGGTGAGGCCGAAGACCTGACCGGTGGTGAGCATGCCGTTGATGAAGCCGACGAACACCAGGGTGGCGAACGCGCACACGGCGGCGAAGATCGCGGTCATGAGCGGCGTCTTTGCCGGGGCGACCACCAGGCCGTCGCCGGCGATCCACGCCACGACGATCGCGTTCACTGCCACAAGCGGCAGGTAGATGCCGAGCGCCTCGAACACCACGGGATCGGTGACACGGACGCCGAAGCCGAGCAGGGTCACGACGGTCACGCTCACCATGAGCATCACCGCGGTGCGCGACCACGCGCCGGTGAAGGCGCGCAAAAGGGGCGCGATCGAGGCCATGACCACAATCGCAGCGGCGGTAACCAAACCGATCATCAGGCCGTTCTCGAGCGAAGTCGCGGCGAAGAGCCCCGGCAGGGCACCGGCGACGACCAGGAACGTGGGCGTGTGAACCATCTTGGAAATGCGAGCGTCCTGCTCGCGCACGATATTCTCGTTCAGAGCCATTAGTTGCCTCCCATCTGGGCGTAGGCGGCAAAGGCGATATTCAGGCAGTCGACCACGGCACGCGAGGTGAACGTGGCGCCGGAGACGGCGTCGACGTGGGTCTGGCCAGCGCCGGCCTCGTCGACCGTGAGCTCACCGGCGGCAGGTGACCCGGCAAAACCGCCGAAGTACTCCTCGGTGAGCGCATTGGTGCCGATGCCGTCGGTCTCGTCCTCGGCCACGACCTGGATACCGGCCACGGTGCCGTCGGCGTTGATGCCGATCATGAGCTCGACATCGCCGTGATAACCCTGCGCGGAGGTCACATCGAAGACCCACGCGCCGGTATCGGCCTTGTACACGGAGTTCAGGCCCTCGACCGCGGGCGCGGACTGGGACTCGAAGGACGTGGCATCCGGGAACAGCAGCTTGCGCTGCGCGCCGCCCTTGGCCTCGTCGAGCGCGAGGTCGGACTGCTCGAAGGCCCCCGCGAGGCCGTGGTGGACGCCGGCCGTCACGCCCGCGCACAGCAGGGCGACGACAAGGACGGCAAAGGCGGAGAAGATGGCGCCGTTGCGACGACGGGCCATGGGGCACTTGTTAGACGAGGGCATGCTTCACACCTCCAGCGGGCTGAGGACGCGTGTAGCGGTCGATCAGCGGGGTGAACATGTTCATGAACAGAATGGAGAACGCCACGCCCTCGGGGGCGGCGGCGAACAGGCGCACGAGCGCGGTGATGACGCCGCAGCCGATGCCGAAGATGATCTTGCCCTTCGGCGTCATGGGCGTGGTGGTGTAGTCGGTTGCCATGTAGAAGGCGCCGAGGGCGAGGCCGCCGGAGAGCACCTGGTAGATGGCGTCCTGACCGGCAAACCCGGTGATGACGGCAACCGTGGCGATGAACGGCACAGTGGCCCAGGCGTCGACGACGCGCATCACGAGCAGGAACACATAGCCGGCGAGCAGCGTGATGATGCAGGTCTCGCCGAGCGCGCCGGCGTGCAGGCCGAACATCATATCCATGTAGCTGTACGGCGCGTCACCGGCGGCGTTCATGGCCAGCGGGGTGGCGCCGGTGATGGCGTCGAGCGGACGACCCATGATGTCAGGGTAGGCGCCGAGCGCAATGGGCATGGCGAGCATGACGAACACGCGGGCGGCGACAGCGGGGTTGGCGAAGTTGCAGCCGATGCCGCCAAAGAGCATCTTCACCACGGCGATGGCGAACACGGTGCCCAGGATCGCGGGGAAATAGCCGCAATCGGCCGGCAGCGTGAAGGCGAAGAGCATGGCGGTGACCACGCAGGACAGATCGCCGGCGGTGCTCTCGCGGTTCATGAGGCGGCAGCACACATGCTCGGTCACGAGCGCCGTGGCGACGCACACCAGAACGAGCAGCGGGGCGCCGAGACCGTACAGAAACACGGAAGCCACGAGCGTGGGCAAAAGCGACAGGCACACCATGCCCATGATCCACTGCGTGGAGCCCTTGCCGTGGAAGTGAGGCGAGGCCTCGTTGATGAGGTTCATGGATTTACGCCTCCTTCTTCTCGGACGGGGCGGTCAGGCGAGCGACCTCGCCGCGATAGACGGCCTTTCCCTCGCGGATGGACGCGGTGATGCGGCGATGGGCCGGGCACACATAGGCGCAGGAGCCGCACTCCATGCAGTTCATGACGGCGAGCTCGTCGAGCGCGACCACGTCATGGCTGCGAGAGGCGGAATCAAGCGCGAACGGCTCGAGGGCCAGCGGGCATGCGCGCACGCAGCGACCACAGCGGATGCAGGCGGTCTCGTCCGGAAGGACGGCGGCGTCATGCAGGGCCACGATGGCGTTGTTGGCCTTGAGGATCGGGCAGTCGATGTTCGTGATGGTGCGACCCATCATGGGGCCGCCCATGATGATCTTCTTCGGCTCCTTGACCATGCCGCCCGTCGCCTCGATGACGTCGCGGACGCTCATGCCGAGCGGGATGCGATAGTTGCCCGGGTTGGCGATGCAGTCACCGGTGACCGTGACGGTCTTGCAGGTAAGGGGCATGCCGTAGCGGAAGTACTGCTCCACGCGGGAGATGGTGGTGACGTTGACCACGAGGCAGCCCACGTCGATGGGCAGGCCGCCGGCGGGCACGTCGCGCCCGGTCGTGGCCTTGATGAGCACCTTCTCGCCACCAGCGGGGTACTTGGTCGGGATCTCCATGACCTCGATGCGGTCCTCGCGCCCCTTCTCCTTGACCACGCGCTTGAGCTCGAGGATGGCCTCAGGCTTGTTGTCCTCGACGCCGATCACGGCGGCGGGGATCTCGAGCGCCTCGATGGCGCGGAACACGCCGTCGATCACGCGCTCGGAGTGTTCCATCATCTGACGGTAGTCGCTCGTGATGTAGGGCTCGCACTCCATGGCGTTGACCACGAGGAACTCGAAGCTCTTGCCCTCGGGGGCGCGCATCTTGAACCACGTGGGGAACGAGGCGCCGCCCAGACCGACCATACCGGAGTCACGCACGCAGGCGATGAACTCCTCCTTGTTCGAATAGGTCGGCGGCTTGAGCGCGGGATCGGACTCCATCTTGCCATCGGAAACGATCTCCACCACAGGTGCAGTGGCGCCCGTGGGCAGTTGCTCGGTGGCGACCTTGGTCACCGTTCCGGATATGCTCGCGTGGATGGGCGAACCCAGACCGTTCACCTGGCCGATCAGCGTACCTACATATACATGATCGCCCTCGCTCACCACCGGGCTCGCCGGCGCGCCGATGTGCATGTTCAGCGGAATGAGCACTCGCTCGGGCGGAGTGATGGACGTGCAGGCAAAGTCCCGCATGTCCTTGCACTGAGGCGGATGCACACCGCCCCTTGTCTTGTGCAGAGAAAACATTGGCTTCCCTCCCATATTTCCCCCAACTGTGCGCGGCCGCGCATAAACCGCGGCCGCGACGCATATCAGGTCAAAATTGTAGCGGGTTTCACCACGATATAGACTGCCAAATGACATATTTCTGCAGCTTGAAGCGTTTAATCGCCATCCCGAGAGAAAATGCGGACGCAAAAACAAGGCCGCCCCGGCCCGCGAAACGAACTGGAGCGGCCTTTGCACCGCAAAATATGACAGTGGCGAATAACTGGGAAGAAGGTCTCTGCTAGAACCCGATACCGTGCCCGGAGAGCGCTCCGTACAGCAGAATGCCCGTCGCGGCGACGAACACCACGCCCTGGACGATGGCGTTGCGGCCGGCGCGGGTGAAGGTGATGGTCGCCATGGTGAGGTCGTCTCCGTACTTACGGGCCTGCTTGAGACCCATCGCGATGGTCGCCGCGCTGAGCATGAAGCCCATGACGGGCAGGAAGAGCAGCTCGCCCTTGCTGCCGTAGCGAAGAACCTCGCCCGCGGCGTTGACCTTCATGGGCACCTGGTCGCCCAGCTCGGGAAAGGCCATGAGGACCATGAGCACAGGGACGAAGGCGATCATGAGGGCCAGCAGGGCCTTCATGCCGGCGGATTTACCGTAAGAGAACATAGCGCACCTTTCGAAGATGAGCCGCCTTGTGGCGGCATTCAGAATCACATCGCGAAGGCCGCCGAGGTCTCCCCCGGCGGCCTTGGGCATCTACACGTTGAAGCGGAAGTGGACCACATCGCCGTCCTGCATGATGTAGTCCTTGCCCTCCATGCGCAGGCGGCCGGCTTCCTTGGCGCCCTTCTCGCCGCCGAGGGCGACGTAGTCTTCGAACGCGATGGTCTCGGCCTTGATGAAGCCGCGCTCGAAATCGGTGTGGATCACGCCGGCGGCCTGCGGGGCCGTGGCACCCTGGCGAACCGTCCAAGCGCGGACCTCGACCTCACCGGCGGTGAAGAAGCTCTGCAAGCCGAGCAGCTTGTATGCGGCCTGGGCCAGGACCTCGAGGCCGGAGCGCTCAAGCCCCAGATCAGCCAGGAACTCGGCGGCCTCCTCGGGATCGAGCTCGGAGAGCTCCGCTTCGACCTTGGCGCAGATCGGAATGGGCTTCACACCGTCGATTGCGTCGAGGTCCTCGGTGAGCATGTCCTCGTCGACGTTGGCGACGTAGAGCATCGGCTTCATGGTCAGCAGGAACAGGGCCCTGGCGGCGGCGCGCTCCTCATCGGTCATCTCCATCGTGATGGCACGGTTGCCCTCGTTCAGCCACTCAACCAGACGCTTTGCCACCGCGAGCTTGGGGGCGAGCTCGGCGTCGCGCTTGGCTTCCTTCTCGAGTTTGGGAAGCTGCTTTTCGAGCGTCTGGATATCGGCCAGGATGAGCTCGGTCATGATGGTCTCGGCATCGCTCGCCGGGTCGACGAACTCGCCCGTGTGATTGGCCTCGCGCATGACATCCGGGTCCTTGAAGTAACGGACCACCTGGCAGATGGCATCGCACTCGCGGATGTTGGCCAGGAACTGGTTGCCCAGGCCTGCGCCCTCGGAAGCGGCGCCCTTCACCAAACCGGCGATGTCGACGAACTCAACGGTGGCCGGGAGGATGCGAGCGGGGTTCACGATCTTTGCGAGCGCGTTCAGGCGGTCATCCGGCACATCGACGATGCCGACGTTCGGGTCGATCGTGGCGAAGGGATAGTTCGCGGCCAGACCGCCCTTCTTGGTGAGAGCGGTGAACAGCGTGGACTTGCCCACGTTGGGCAGACCGACGATTCCGATGGAAAGTGCCATGGGATTCCTTTACTCAAAGCTCAGCGCCGCAAGCGCTGCGTATACGTAAACCTTGCCATTATAGACCGATGCGGCCCGTATGGCCCATGCATGAGCATGGATAATGTGTCGCTAGTGCATCATTCATTCATCTAACTCCAGATCATTTGCCGCCATAAATTCTTTGACCCTAGCGTTTTCTTTTCTGGTAAGACCCGCCATCACTACCGACACGCGCCTCTTGTCTAGGTACGGCCATATCTGAAGAACGGCACGACGATCTTTCTCGCGCTTGCCCCTGCGCTGCGAATTAATCACCATCTTATGCACCGCATATGCCTCCGGCAGGGGCACACGCACCATATGCTCGAAACACGGAAGTTCAATCGAATTCCCAGAGAGAATGTTCATGTGCCTAAGAGTCTGCGCCGTCACTCCCACATTGGTTTTAAGGGCAGGTTCAATTCCCGCACCAACTTTTCCAATGAGAAATTCAACCTCGAGACCCGTTGTATCGAACAGCCTTGTCGTGCCGTTTAGAATGTCCGACTCGACTAAATAGCCTCGTTCTCGAGCCATCGTGCTTAAATTTGCCGCAGGGGTGGGCTTGCGTAGATTCCTAATCAAGAAGTCAACATCTAAGGTCCTGATATTGGGGGCAAAGCCTTCGATTAACCCGGACTCACGATAAACGAACTCCGCCCAGGACCCCACTAGGATGACATGTCGCATGCATCCAGCATCTTCAATTAGATCAAGGATTCTGCAAAACGCCCCTTGCTGCTCATTCATTTCGAAGACGCCTTCCCAATGCACGCTCGATTTGCCTCTGCGACGTGCGTTGCTCCTTTAAAGCCGCTTGCAGCTCTTTACGTCGAGCTATCTTTCCTCGAACCTCTTCGACTGCAGAGATTTGGATGTAATCGGACCTCACCTTATCGCCTTCCCGATAATTGAGGTAGTAGTAATCGCGAGAACCGATCCTTCGAGTCCGGACACTACCCTTGGGCAGGGATGCGATCTCTTCCTCCATAAGGCGTATCAAACGTGCAGAGCGCTCGTATTCTTCCTCGAGTATGTCTTCCAACACAGACATGTGCTGTCCCTCCCTCGGCTTGATCAAAGTTTACCCTACATTTTGCATCAATATAAGTATTGTAGGGTAAATACTTCAAACACGGGGACCGTGAAGTCCAGGGTGCTACTGTAGGGCGAAAAGCATGAGCGGACACACATGCGGCACGGCAGGGTCCCACTAGCACGCGTGATAATTGCCTATGAGATTCCTCCATTTGACCGACCCGAAAAGAAGATTCCCATAGACAATCCCCAACACACCATAGGAAATCGCCAGGACACCGTAGGCAATTTCCCCTGTGGCGTAGTCAATTCTCGCAAGGCGCGGCCAAACCTCGAATTGATGCAACACGCCCTCCATCGCAAAGAGCGAGGGAGGGCGCTTCAACCTGAGAACACGCGGTCCACGCGAGCGGCGACTCCATAGTCAGGGCATCCGACGCCAGATGGCGCTCGCACTACTCTGCAATTTAGGGAAAACAGCTCTCTTTAGTCTGCGAGTTTTTCGATCTGGTCGAGGGCACGGCCGAGCTTCTGCTTGACCTCGGCCTTGGCCTCCGCGTACTCCGCCTTGGCCTCTGCGGCGAGCTTGGCCTTACGCTCGGCTTCCGGATCGGGAACAACGAGCTCGGATCCATCGCGCTCGACCATCTTGAGGGCATGGTCGGAGCAGACCTCAGCGCACAGGCCGCACCCGATGCAATACGTCGGCTCGATGGCGAGCTTGCCGCCGTTGAGCAGGTCACAGGCGAAGGTCGGGCACGCCTCGACGCACGCGCCACACATCGTGCACCTGTCGTGGTCGAATTCGGGGAACTGCACGCGGACGTTCTCCGCAAGCTCAGGATGCTGCTGCAACGTGGAGAGCATGAGCTGGCGCCCCTGCGTGAGGATGCGGCGACGCTTCTGCGTGGTCACGCCGCAGGCGCTGTTCAGCGTCTTCTCCAGCGCGCTCACGCGGCTCGAGTGCTCGCGGATGCGTTGTGTCACGCTGGCGACGGCAGCCGTGGCAGGCGTGAGCTTGGACACCGTGAGGCCCGTCTGGCGCACGATCTTGTCCATGAACTCCTTGCGCTCGTACTCACGGCGCTTGTTGCACTTGAGGTCGCGTGGCTCGACCTCAAGGCCCATGCCGCGACCGGCCCACTCCTCGGCCTCGCCGATCGCCTCGCCGAGCATCTCCTCACCGCAGGCGTTGCGGCAGTTGGCGCAGATATCCAGCGGCAGATACACGCTCACGTTGGGAAAGTCGGTCAGGATGGAGAACCAGGTCTCGCGCGTCACGTCGCCGACGCAGGCCACGAGCACCTCGTTCTCACGTGGGATGCGCTTGAGGGCGCGCGTGCAGGTGACATACGCGGTCTCATGCGCAGTGGCGGCGCGGGCCACGGCGTCGTAGACCTTCTTGGGCTGCAGGCGCGGGCTCACGAACGCCTCGGTGGGGCAAGCGGCGACGCACAGGCCGCACTTGCGGCAGCTGTCCAGAACGTCGATCGCGCCGTCCTCGATCTCAATCGCGTTCACCGGGCACACGTCCATGCACGCATGGCAGCTGCTCTTCTCGGATTTGCAGGCCAGGCACGGGATGCAATTGACGCGCGGACGCTCCTTGTAATCGGCGGGATTCCAATGCGGCTTGCTCTCGTCCACGGTGCCCAGCAGCGCGTCCGTGATGCCCCCAAAGGGGTTCTTGAGAGCGTCGACTCCCTTGCTGATCTCGATGATGTCGTCGAACATATCGTGCTGCTCGGCCATGCGAACTCCCTTATCGCGCCCAGGCAAGCGCGCAGATGCGAAGCGCCCGCAATGGCGGGCGCATATGAACCGTTAGCTGACTATTGTACCGATGCCACGGCGGCCATGTGTGAAGACCGGACGATGCCGTGCCGCCGCCGCGCCGCTACGCGCTCGGCTGTCCCTCGTGGCTGGCAACGTGGAACGGATAAACCACGAGCTCCAGACCGAGCAGCAGGACATGATGGCCCAAGTTGGCAATGGGCGCGAGCAGCAGCATGGTGCCGAGCACCAGCTCGAAAATTCCGGAGGCGAGCGGAGCGATCCACTTGTAGCCGGCAGCGTACGCCTTCAGTGACTCGTCGATCTCCGCCGCGGCGTTCTCCAGACCCAGCAGGCCCCACATGACGGCGATGACGTTGAGCGACTCATGCGTGTTGAGCAACGTGACGATACCGAGCACGATCATGACCACGTCCGTACCCACGGTGATCTTGCCGGGATTCGAGTTGCGCTCCAAGATGTCCGTCACGATATCCGCCGCGCCGACGAACAGCATGACGCCGCCGAGGAGGTGCGGAAGGTGCTCGGCCACGGGCTCGGGCATGACAAGGCACGCCGCGCCGAGGATGGGCAAAAGCAATGTGGCCACAAAGGCGACTTTGCCCGGGATTTTCTGACCCTTGGGATTGCGGTCGATTTCGATCTGCGACATGCATGGAGCCCTTCGTGCAAAAAATGCCCGCCTCGTCGTGAGGCGGGCATGCCCTGTTCACGTGGCGTTTATACCCACGACAAGCAACTCCAAGCAGGTGTCAGTTATTCTTCGCGCGGTCGCGATTGTAATTTATGAGGCAACCGGCCTTCACGATGGCGCGTTCCTCGGGCGTCATATCGGCGACGAACAGCTCGATCTGCTCGACCTCGCCATTTGCACGCACGACCCACGCGGGAATCGCGTCCATCGCACCCTCGAGCGCGGAGCGAATGCCCGGCACGTACACGTAATCCCCCACCTCGAACGTGGGCTCGCCCTTCATCTGGAAGGGAACCATACCCCAGTTCATCACGTTGGAGCGATAGCGCTTGGTGGCGTACTCGCGCGTGATGTTGGCCAGGCCACCCAGCACGCGCTGGCAGCTGGCGGCCTGCTCGCGAGCGGAGCCGTCACCCGGCTTGACGGCGTAGATGGTCGACCCGATCTCCACAGACGCCGGGCCGTCCGCACCAGGCGCGCCGGCGGAGGTGAGCGCGTCAAACACGCCGGCAACCTCGGCAGGCACGGCGCCCTCGAGGCGCTGCGTCTCAAGCTCGGCCACGGCCTTGGCGCGACCCACGTATTCCGGGTCGCGGCGGCTCAGCGTGAACTCGGCGAGGCCCAGCGGGTTGGAACGATACGAGCTCGTCTCGCCCGAGGGAATCAGCTCGTCGGTGGTGGTCACGTCGTCCATGATCTTGGAGGCGACACGCAGCAGGATATTCTCGGCGAGCGGCTCCATGTCCGGCCAGTCCTTGATATTGGGGCCGTACACCAGGTCGCGCTCGCCCTCGGCGGCGCCGAACCCCTGGTACACGCGGTGCTCGTACGCGCTTGCGTCGAAATGGTACGACACGCGCTCATCCCAGACATCCTCGGGCAGATCGGTCGCGGCGGTTAGCACGCCGCCCGCAGCCGCGGTTGCCGCAATGGAGCGTGCGTCCATGAGCGCCACACCCGTGAGCTGGCCATTTCCGGGCTTTGAGCCCTCGCGGTTGGGGAAATTTCGGGTGGTGTGACGGATCGACAGGCCGTTGTTGGCCGGCGTGTCGCCCGCGCCGAAGCACGGACCGCAGAACGCCGTGCGCACGATCGCGCCGGCCTGCATGAGGTCGAATGCGGCGCCATTGCTCGTCATCTCCAGGAACACGGGCTGAGAGCTGGGGTACACCGAGAGCGCGAACTCACCA
>ERZ832522.2384-NODE-2384-length-22992-cov-4.705672_pt1 | contig 22992 bp, 23 predicted proteins | sample MGYA00519951_ERZ832522 | MGnify/ENA primary metagenome ERZ832522 (study PRJEB31850, sample SAMEA3708728) | human gut metagenome | biome: human gut; feature: human-associated habitat; material: faeces | place: China | collected 2014 ... | reverse complement strand
ACACCGTGCTTAACGGCGCTACCTTTTCCAACAACGGCACTAATGGCACCGATGCACGCAAACTTCTTTGCGTACGAAAATGCAGAAATGGCTGCCAAGGCAGTCAAGGAAGACTCCAAGAACTTTATGAGCCTGAACGGAACCTGGAAATTCTTCTGGGTGCGGAATGCAGATGCACGCCCCACAGATTTCTGGAAAACCGGCTTCAACGATAAAGGTTGGGACAACCTTCAGGTGCCGGGAGTATGGGAAACTCACGGATACGGCGACCCTATCTACATCAACGTAGGTTATGGATGGCGCAGCCGTTTCGAAAACAATCCTCCTTACGTACCGACCGAAGAAAACCACGTAGGTTCTTACCGTCGTGAAATCATGGTTCCGGCCGACTGGAAAGGCAAAGACATCATCGCTCATTTTGGCGCAGTCAGCTCGAACATGTACCTGTGGGTGAACGGTAAGTTCGTAGGTTACAGCGAAGACAGCAAGCTGGAAGCTGAATTCAACCTGACTCCGTACCTGAAACCGGGACAGAAAAACCTGATTGCCTTCCAGGTGTTCCGCTGGTGTGACGGTTCATACCTGGAAGACCAGGACTTCTTCCGCTATACCGGAGTGGCACGCGACTGCTATCTTTATACCCGCAACAAGAAACGCATCGATGACATCCGCGTGACTCCCGACCTGGACAGCGAATACAAGAACGGTTCACTGGCCATCAACCTGAATTTGAAAGGAAGCGGAAATGTCAGTCTGGAACTGCTGGATGCCCAGAACCAGACCGTAGCTTCTACCGAAGTAAAAGGTTCAGGCAATGTTTCTACTACACTTCAGGTAGAAAATCCGAAAAAATGGAGCGCAGAAACTCCTTACTTATACACGCTGCGTGCTACACTGAAAGACGGTAGCCAGGCCAGCGAAGTTGTACCTGTAAAAGTAGGTTTCCGCAAGATTGAACTCAAAAACGCACAGATTCTGGTCAACGGCCAGCCGGTACTCTTCAAAGGTGCCGACCGTCATGAACTGGATCCGGACGGCGGATACGTAGTTTCACGCGACCGCATGATTCAGGACATTCAGATTATGAAGCAGTTCAACATCAACGCCGTAAGAACCTGTCACTATCCGGACGACAACTTCTGGTACGAACTCTGCGACAAATACGGTATTTATGTAGTGGCCGAAGCCAACATCGAATCTCACGGAATGGGATACGGTGACAAGACACTGGCCAAGGAACCGACTTACAAGAAAGCACACATGGAACGCAACCAGCGCAACGTACAGCGTGGTTTCAACCATCCGAGCATCATCTTCTGGTCATTGGGTAACGAAGCCGGATACGGTCCGAACTTCGAAGCTGCTTACGACTGGATCAAGGCAGAAGACCCAAGCCGCGCCGTACAGTACGAACAGGCTCGCATTGAAGGAAAGACTGATATCTACTGCCCGATGTATGCAGACTACAAATGGTGCGAAGAATACAGCAAGAACGACAAATACCAGAAACCGCTGATTCAGTGCGAATATGCACACGCCATGGGTAATTCACAAGGTGGGTTCAAGGAATACTGGGACTTGATTCGCAAGTATCCGAAATATCAGGGTGGATTCATCTGGGACTTCGTAGACCAGTCTATCCGCTGGACAGGCAAGAACGGCAAGATGATTTATGCTTATGCCGGCGACTTCAACCGCATGGATGATTCTGGCGACAAGAACTTCTGTAACAACGGACTTATCAGCCCTGACCGTAAACCGAATCCGCATGCATACGAAGTACAGTACTTCTATCAGAACATCTGGACTACTCCGGGCGATTTGGCAAAAGGAGAAATCAAGGTATACAATGAAAACTTCTTCCGTGACCTGTCTGCATACGCACTGGAATGGGAAGTACTGAAAGATGGTAAGTCTATCCGCAGCGGACGCATTGAAAACCTGAACGTGGCACCTCATCAGACTGCCAGCGTGAAACTTGATCTGGGCAAGACCTGCCAGTGCGGTGAATGGTTGCTCAACGTGAAATACATCCAGAAGAACCGTGAAGGTTTGATTCCGGCCGGTTTCGTAGTAGCTAAAGACCAGCTTGTGCTGAATCCGTACAAAGCACCGGCTATGGAACTGAAGAACGTAGCTGAAACCAACCAGCAGGTAGTTGAACCGCAAATCAACCCGAACTATCCGGACTACATCACTGTAGAAGGCGACGGATTCTATCTGGAATTCAGCAAACGCAACGGTTATCTTGACAGATACGATGTAAACGGAGTAAGCATGCTGAAAGAAGGTGAAGCACTGACACCGAACTTCTGGCGTGCTCCGACCGACAACGACTTCGGTGCCGGTCTGCAGAACAAATATGCTGCATGGAAGAACCCGGGCATCAAACTGACTGACTTCAACTACAAGGTAGAAAACGGACAGGCTATCGTAAACTCTACTTACGACCTCAAGGAAGTATCTGCCAAGTTGTATCTCACTTACCAAATCAACAACCAGGGAGCAGTGAAGGTGACACAGAAGATGGTAGCCGACAAGAATGCCAAGGTTTCACCGATGTTCCGTTTCGGTATGCAGATGGTAATGCCGAAGTCATTTGAGAAGATTTCTTACTACGGACGTGGTCCGATAGAAAACTACAGCGACCGTAACCATTGCACTGACTTAGGTATCTACAACCAGAATGTAAGCGACCAGTTCTATCCGTACATCCGTCCGCAGGAAAACGGCAACAAGACTGACATCCGCTGGTGGAAACAGGTGAACATGGCTGGAAACGGACTGATGTTCGTAGCTGAAGCACCGTTCTCTGCTTCTGCTCTCCACTACACCATCGCTTCACTGGACGACGGTACTGAAAAGAAACAGAGCCACTCGTTCGAAGTAGAAGAAGCTGACCTGACCAACCTGTTGATTGACAAGGCACAGATGGGCTTAGGTTGTGTCAACAGCTGGGGTGCCCTGCCGGAAGACAAGTACATGCTTCCTTACGGAGATTATGAATTTACGTTCATCATGACTCCGGTGAAAGGCTATATCGCACACGAATAAATCAGTACAACATATCTGATTCACTGTAACGCCTCGGTTCCCAAAGCCGGGGCGTTCTTTTTATCTCCTTACGCTACCACCATCTCTTATCACACGAATAGCTTTCCATCAAGAGAAAAACGCCTCAGGAAAGAGAGCACAGCCTATTTCCACTTTCTATGTTTTCCACGCCGGAGCCTTACGTTTCCGCTTGCGGAAACATACGGTTCCGCCCCCAGAGACCTACGTTTTCGCCTTGGAAAACATAAAAAACGGGCCGAAGTTTATCCCAAAACTCCAGCCCTTATCATAAAATAGAAAATGTATGCAGAATTATTATCCTTCCTTATCCGCTCCTTCCTTTGGAGGTATGGTAGACGCATTTCCATCGCGTACAGCCATGTAATGCGGCGACATAATTTCCACGCCCTCTTCGTTGAAGCGATCTTGAATGTTCTGATGCAATGCCGAATAAATATCAGCCAGCCGGTCTGCATCCTTGATATACGCATTCACCTGATACACCGGATACCAGTCGCTGAGCGAGGTGGAAAGTACAAACGGACGCGGGTCGTCCACCACTCCGGGAGTATTCAAGGCAGCTTCAATCAAAAGTTTGTTGACCACTCGCCACGGCACGTCATAACCGATGCTTACTTCCGAATGGATAATCAGCCCATATTCCCGGGCCGACTGACTGAAGTTCACCGTATGCGAAGACATGACAAACGAATTAGGAATGGTCACCACCTCATTTTTCGGGGTACGGATACGTGTAACCAGCGGAGTTTTCTCCACCACATTTCCCATCGTATCATTCAGCTTAATACGGTCGCCAATCTTGAAAGGACGCATGTAAGTAATCACCAGTCCGACAATGATGTTGCCAATCACCGTACTTGAACCAAGCGATACAATCAAACCGACAAATACGGATATTCCCTGGAACACACCAGAATTGGAACCCGGCAGATACGGATAAATCATGGCTATCATAAACGCATAGAGCAAGAAACGGACAATATGATAGGTAGGCATCGCCCAGTCGGGATAGAATCCGCTCAATTTCAACCGTTCGGACTGTACTTCTTCGGCCAGGTAACGGAAGAAACGAACCAGATACTTGATGGCCATGTAAATCACGAAGATAGTGAACAGGTTCGGAAGATAGTCGAGTATTCCGGTAAGAATGCTCTTCACCGGATTCCAGATGTAGGAAAGCAGCCGGTAGGCCAGGTTCTTAGTCTGCGGGAAAATGGAGAACAGCAGCGGAACCGTAAGCAGCAGCTGCAGGAACATAAACGCATAACGTACCAGATTGGCTAGGAATATCAGCAGTCTCACCTGCTTCCTGGTGTCCAGCAACTCATACCCTTGAATGGAGAAGGGTTTCAGCCGCGTTTTTTCCAGTCGCATAATACGCAATTTCAGCTTACGGAACAGCCAGTTGGTTCCCCAGAACAAGAGGAACTGTCCCACAAACACCAGCACGAAATAACCAATCCGCTTGAACAGCTGCATCAGTCCGTGTTCCTCCTTCATCACTTTCAATTTTTCGATAATAACCAGCCGATTCTTCGCGGCCAGCTGGTCGCGTGTACAGCTTTCCCACAAACCGTCCTGGTCTGTAAAGGAAACCAAGACTTTATTATCATACATCACATCCGTTACGATGTCACTGGTCTCAATGTACACCGAATCAGGCTTCAGGTTAAAGCGTTTGCCCAAAGCTGTAATGTCATTCGCCACGTTTTCTGCACGCTGCTGGGGAGTATGTCCTCCTCGCTTGGCATAAAAATAAAACAGCGTATCTCCATCTACTACAACCGGAACGCCCCGTGTTTCATGACGTAAGGAGTCAATACGCCGTCTCTGGCTGGCCAGCTTCACCGAATCGGCCGTATATGCAGCCAATTTCATCTGCTCAATCTCCATCCGGAGATTAGCTTCATTCAACCGAGCAGCCGCCAGTTCCTTTTTCACGGTCGACAAGTGAACCGAATCTGAGTCTGCCGTTACCGCCACGTTTGAACCGGGCAGACTGTCTGCTCCGAAAATATCAAGTACCTTTTCCACTACCTGAGCCGATGCTCCCCACACAGAGAAGCCAAGCAGGCACAGACAGAATAAACAAAATCTTTTCATATTTCTATAAATTGTTATTTTATCCAGTGGTAAAAATACAAATAAAAGTGACAAAGCCACCTAATAACACAACTTATAATGCATATCATTCTTCTTATGGAATAATCTCTCACATATCCCTATCAGACTTGATTAATTGCCGAACACACATATTTTTTTACCAGATGAACCTCGAAATGTACAGGAAACAAGTTTTCGTCATTTTTAAAAATCCTAAAAAATTTTATATTTGCAAGACAAAACAACTTTATCAGAAAGTCATCTCATAAAGAATTTAGTATATGTGAAAATATTGAATATGAAAGAATTTACAAGCCTTTTCCGTTGCAACAGCATACCTGTTATGTGCAGCCTGTTACTATGTATGCTAATTTCGTGTACACCTAGACAAAAAGCAAACCTCCAACAACGCAATGCCATAGATACCTTTCTCATTAACCGCTATGATTCCATTTATACTTATCCGGCCCTGATGGAACAACGCTTCCGAACAGCCCAAACTGGATTGACAGACAGTAGTGCTTATTATAAACTGGAGTTATTTTCAAGTTATTGTCTCTTTCTCCAAGGCTATGCAGACAGCGCTTTGTGGATAAACCGCCGGATAGAAGATTATTGCCATACACACACCCATAGCGATGCCTTGGAAGCACAATGCTGGAACCATCGTTTTGCCATATTACAGGCATTATCCCAACGAGACTCGGCCATTGCCTGCCTACATCATGCCTACAATGCTTTAATGAAATCAGACGATTATTCTGAGTTAGAAAATATATGCATCAATCTGGCAGACCAGTACAGACAAAAGGGCGAACTGGCCAACGCCTCACGCTATTACAGACGGGCTTTATGGCTAGTTGACTCATTAGGCTCAGAACGCATTAAATTCAGTATCTACACAGGACTGGCACAAGTTTATGCCGACCTACATAACTTCAATCAGGCTCACTACTATTTTGACATGGCTGAACATAATCCCGAGCCACGACTTCATTATGAAAACTATATCTACTTTAACTCCAAAGGAAACTGCTATTATTTTGAGGAGAAATATCCTGAAGCTTTAGCTTGCTTCAAACAAGCTTATGAGGTGTGTCGCCAGTTCAATCAGCCCTCATATAATGCCCTTATTGAAGCCAATATTGGTGAAGTTTTCACACTCATGAACTGCAATGACTCAGCTCATCATTATCTGAACAAAGCTTATACTTATTTTAAAAATGACCCCACCACCGGTGAAGAAGTAATATTTTATCTTAATAGCTTGCAAGCAGCACTCGCATTGAATGAAAACCGGCTGGACCTTGTAAACTATTATTTATCCCAACCATATGATTCATTAAAAATCGGTCCGCTTTATATGTACTTACACAATAAGCGTTTTATGGAGTATTATGCACGAAAAGGAGATTTTACCCATGCCTACCGTTACCGCGTAGCAATGAACGAATACGATGATTCCATGCGCAACTTACGACATATCAACAACATTGCAGAAATAGATTACCGCTATCGACAGGACACCACTTTATTAAAACGTGATATTATGATAGCCCACAACCGAGAACAACTTTCCACTCAGCGTAACACGCTGATGCTCGTGCTATCACTATTAATCATTTCCATCTTAGGAGCAGCCTTAATTATCGTACATATTAATCGCAAGAATGAACGTGAATATAGCCGACAACTGACTCTGGTATCACGATTACGTATGGAAAACGTAAAAAACCGTATATCTCCACACTACGTTTTTAATGTGCTCAATGCTGTAATGCCAGTATTCAAGCAGTATCCTGATTTGTCTCATCTACTGAGACTTTTTATTCAGGTATTGCGTGGCAACCTGCTGGTATCCGATCAAATAAGCGTGACCCTAGCCAATGAAATCGAACTGGTAAAAAACTATGTCACCCTACGACAAGAAGTCACCCCAAACACTCCCCCTACAAAATGGGAAATAGATTCTGACGTACCTCTGCAGATGTTCATCCCTTCAATGAGCATACAAATCCCGGTAGAGAACGCACTAAAATATGCTTTTGGCAATGATGAGCCTCCCACCGATGCTTACTTGCTAGTACGCATCAAGGTAAGCGAACAAGGCATAATTATTAACATTCGTGATAACGGTTGCGGCTATGACCCGGGACATAGCGACAACTCAGAAAGAGGCACAGGCAATGGACTCAAAATGCTATTCCGTACGATAGAATTACTCAACGGGAAAAACACAGAACCGATGAAATTCAATATCAGTAATCTTTCTGCTCAAGGTGAACAAGGCACACTAGTTAGTCTTTATGTACCATTTAACTATCAATTCAAACTATAAACAAATGACAACAAATATTACTACTATCATCGTGGATGACGAGCCAAATTCTATCCGCAATTTAGCAAATGACCTGGCCGCTTATCCCGAAATAACCATTTTAGAGACACATACATCTCCACAAAAAGCCAAGAAAAGCATCATCCAACATCAGCCTGATATACTCTTTCTTGATATCGAATTTCCCACAACCAACGGTATCGAACTGCTACAAGAAGTCAGACCTTATATATACAACAACATGCATGTCGTATTCTATACGGCATTTGATAAATATATGATTGACGCACTACGTGCCTCTGCTTTCGATTACCTGCTGAAGCCTTATCAGCCGGAAGAATTGCTCCAGATTATAGAACGTGTAAAACTCGAGAAAATCAATAATCCGGTTAATTTTGAACAATCTATGCACCAGCTGCTCAGCAAAGACTGCAAATTTGCCGTTCAAACAGTAAATAATTTGTTGTTGCTTCGTGATTCTGAAATACTTTATTTCCAATATTCCAACGAAAACCGTTGCTGGTATATGATGCTAACTAACATGAAACAACATCGCCTACGGCTTAGTACAAAAGCACGTGATATTTTAAACCTGCATTCCTCCTTTATCCGTATCAACACAGACTGCATCCTCAATATTGATTACCTGTCCTCAATAGAAAACAGTACGTTGAAATGTATTCTATACGCTCCTTTTAATAATTTGAAACTAATAGCCAGCCGACGTCACTATAGTAAAATAAAAGAAGCCTTAAAGCTATTGTAAAAAAACGACCACCTAAACATCTTTCTCAACCGGTTGAATGCACTCTCTTCACATTCAATCGGTTTCTTTATTTTTCACTCTTTCACATTTACTTTCCGTTCTCTACTTTTGTAAATAATAAAAAGGGAAGCCTATTTTTAGGTTATATTCCAAGATAACAATGAATATAGGATTTCTGATTATCTTAATTACTACAGTAAACCTATTACTATTTCAAATTCTAATTATGAAAAGGTTATTACTATGCGTATTCTTATTAGCTGCAATGGATTCCTATTCTCAAGTTGCCATAAATGAAAATAACTATGCAGGTATACTAGAAAAAGAAAAGATATTATTTCATAAGCAAATTTCACTAATTTTCAATTACCAATTCTTGGAAGGAAGATATAGATTAGGAATAAAACTAGCCTGGAAAAACTATTCTGCCCAAAACAGTAAAACTGAATCTTCTATTATTAAAATCCAAGATGGAATATCAGTATAGGAGACCATTATCATTATTGGCATAAAAACATCTCTTTTTTGATGCAAATTTAGGATATACAGATAATATTTATTTTCTAAATAGCTGTACATGTGAAAAACTCTAATGTAGATGATTAAAACAGTGCGCATATCATTAGAGATATAATAAGAAAAAGGATATTAATGAAAAACCAAGATACGAGCAATCTGAATCATCCAAATAGCTTAAAAAGCTCATTTCTTGACATAGAGAGAACTACAAGAAACATATATGTTTAATTAAAAGTTTACTTAAAATGAAAGAAAAGAATAAAAATGAAGACCTGCTATCACGACGTGAATTCTTCAACAAAACAGCCAAAGGCGTTCTACCAATCTTAGGTATTTCACTTTTTGGCATGACATTTTTAACCTCGTGTGATCCTGACGACGAACCTGAAGGTTCTGAGAATTCTAATGGTTGCAGTTGTAGTAATACATGCTCTGGCAGCTGTGATGGAGACTGCGCTGGCAATTGTGACGGATGTTCAGGCAGTTGCTATACATCCGGCTGTACATACATGTAAAATAATAAATAGCGCCAAAGATGTCAAAAAGACGTGTTGTTTTTATTGTTACCCAAGATTGCCAATTAAGATGTAATTATTGCTATCTGGTAGATAAAAATAAAAGAGGCCGTATGACATGGAAATCAGCAAAGAACATTGCTGATTTCCTACTGTCATTACCTGTAGTAGAGGATACCGTAATTTTTGATTTTATTGGTGGAGAACCACTAATTGAAATTGAACTTATATCAAAAATCAGTAATTACTTAGTTTCTGAAATGAAAAGACTTAATCATCCGTGGATAAATAGCTATTCTTTTAGATTCACAACTAATGGATTGTTATATTCTAACGAGAACGTACAAAAATATATCAATAAATACAAGGAATATTTGTCTGTTCAAATTTCAATTGATGGAACAAAACGAAAACATGATTTAAATAGAGTATTCCCTAATGGCAAAGGATCTTACGATAAATTATTACCTAATGTACAATTATGGCTTAATCAATTCGGAAAGAAAGCTCAAACATTGATGGTGATTTCTCATTCAGATTTACCTTATTTATCTGAAAGTGTAATCCATCATATACAATTAGGAATTCGAAACATATATATAAGTCTTGTAGTTGAAGATATTTGGCAAAGTGGGGATGATATTATCTTTGAAAAGGAGTTAATGATAGCTGCAGACTATATCATAAATCATAGATTATGGGATGTCATTGTATTGTCTCCGTTCAGAAAAGAACTAGGAGCCCCAGAAATGGATGAACATATTTATCCTTGTGGTAATCCTATGTACGTATTTGATGCAAATGAAAATATATATACCTGTGTTCGTTTTGTTGATTATTCTCTTAGAGAAAAGGAGCAAAGAACTATAGGATGTGTCAAAAATGGTATTGACTATAATAAGCTAAGACCTTTTTTAGCTTTTGATAGAAAATCTTGCTACCCCAAGAAATGCTTAGATTGCGAAGTTGCATCTTGCTGTAGATGGTGTCCAGCTGAAAACTACGATTCATCTGAAACCGGAACAATATTTAATCGAAGTACCACTGTCTGTCTGTTACACAAAGCGAATGTAAGAGTAAAGAATTATTATTGGAATAAAATAAACATGATTGAAGAAAATGAAAGATTATAATTTAAGTTGGTGGAAATATCATGCAAACACTCCAAAAGTTATAACTTTTGTCGTCACTCAAGATTGCCAGCTGGCATGTAAATATTGTTATCTCGTTGGAAAAAACAAGAAAGGACGAATGTCACTTGAGGTAGCCCAAAAGGCTGTAGATTATATACTTGATAATCCAAACTTTTTTAATGAAACATCTGTCTCTTTTGATTTTATAGGTGGGGAGCCATTACTTGAAATTGACTTAATAGATGCGCTATGCGATTACATAAAAATACAAATGTACTTAAAACAACACCCATGGTTTGATAATTATACATTTACAATTTCAACAAATGGGATTAATTATAATTCTGACAAGGTCCAGAAATTTATTTCAAAAAATATTAAGCACCTTCAAATTGGCCTTACAATTGATGGGACCAAAAACAAACATGATATTAATAGAATATATAAAAATAAAGGAACTGGATCTTATGACGATGTCGTAAAAAACATTCCACTATGGTTAAAACAGTTTCCAAAAGCCAACACAAAAGTAACATTAAGCAGTGAAGACTTACCCTATATTTGCGAAAGTGTTTTACATCTATTTAAACTTGGCATACATCAAGTGTTTATGAATTGCGTATATGAAAACGTATGGCATAAAGGAGATGATAAAATTTTAGAAGATCAACTCATAAAACTTGCTGATGCAATCATTGATAATGAATTGTATATTAATTATTCTTGTTCAATATTTGATGAAAAAATAGGTAAACCTAATAAAGACAATCAAAATTGGTGTGGATCTGGCAAAATGCTCGCAATAGACTTTGCAGGTAATTTTTATCCTTGTAATCGTTTCCTTGGTTTTTCATTAAGAAATAAACAGCCACGAATACTAGGCAACATTTATACAGGTATAGACCCCAATAAAGTGAAGCCTTTTATTCTTTTAGATGTGAATACGCAAAGTCCAGAAAAATGTAAAACGTGTGAAATTTCAAAAGGATGTTCATGGTGTCAAGGAGAAAACTATGATTCAGCACAAACCGACACTATATATGAACGCGCCACAGCTGTATGTATGATGCATCAAGCTCGTGTCAGAGCTAATAATTATTATTGGAACAAATTAAATATGCACATAAATACCAGCAAAATAAAAAATATTTACTCTAATAACAATTCACAATCATGCTAAAATATTTAGTAATTCTTTTAGATAATACATCTATATCGTATTGTCATTATGACGTCAATATTACAGACAATCAATTAATTCCCATAGAAATATTAAAAGAAGGTATTTTATTTGCAATGAAGAATAATCTCAAGATTCAATATATTCTTCCACAATATGACCTTCCACAAAACTATATTGAATTAATGGATTCTATGTTTCATGACAATATAGGTCCATCAGGACTAACTACTCAAATATCAGTCATTGTCTTTAATGGTTTACAAGAGATTGACATTAAAACGCTCGATTGTTCAAAACAATACGTAATCAGAATTAAAATTAATGATTTTATCGAACATTATAAGACAATTATGAAACTTTTTGAGATTGGCATAAGCTTTAATATCGTATTTATTGACGTAGAGTCATTCTCAGAAACACAAATCCAAGTTTATCGTAAGATTTTATCTGAATTAGTAAAATGCATAGAAAACTCTATCATGGCAGGCAACAATATTCACACTAATCTTATCACTGATAGAATCGCACTTGATTATATGAACAATTGCGGTGCTGGTGACACAAGTATTACTCTTGCACCTGATGGAAAATTCTATCCTTGTCCTGCATTCTATTATGATAATAACACTTATTATACGATTGGCAACATTGATATGGGATTAAATATCAAAAATAAGAATCTTTATAAACTAGAATACTCACCATTATGTAAAAGATGTGATGCATACCATTGCAAAAGATGTGTTTGGCTAAATAAAAAACTTACATATGAAATTAACACACCATCCAGACAACAATGTGTAATGTCTCACTTAGAAAGAGAAGCCAGCAAATTATTACTCGAAATTTTCCATAAACACAATATACTTCTTGAAAAGGAAATTAAAACAATAAATTATATAGATCCGTTCGACAATTACAAATAACTATGAGAAAAATAGTAGGTAAAGTAACAGAAAGTGAAAAAAAACATATTAAAGCTATCAATAGCCATAAAATCTCATTAGAAGAACTTCTATTAATCTTAGAAGATTCAGATGAGTTATATAAAAAAGCTATAGATGACCTTAATAACACAATAAAAAAATATCAAGAATGGTGGGATAATTGTTATAGTAAATATCAATGGGAAAAAGGAAAAAATCATTGGACCATATTATTTGAAACAAATGAAATAATTATTGATTGTTAAAATAGATTAAATTATGATTGGAACAACAGAACTAATTTTACTCAGCGGATTAGCATTATTATTGTTTGGTGGTAAAAAGCTTCCAGAAATGATGCACGGACTAGGAGAAGGTGTTAAAGAGTTTAAGAAAGGAATGAAAGAAACTACTGACACAGAAAAAGGAACTCCTTCAGTGGGTGAATGCAACAAATGTAATGAAAAAAACGAAGAAAGCGACAGAAGCCTGACAAACAATGACAGAACAAAAAAATGACAATTTATTAACTTATGGCGAACATCTTGAAATTTTACGCAAGATGTTATTCAGAATTCTTGGTGTAAGTATTACATTTTCTATTGCTATATTCTGTTTTAAGGATATAACATGGAAATTATTACTTGCACCAAGTGAATATAATTTTATGACGTACCAATGGATTGAGAATCTAATGCATATACTAGGGAATAAAAGCTTCTATTTTGAAAAATTTGAGGTTGAATTAATTACGACGGATCTATCAAGTCAATTTATAATTCATATGACCTCTGCTCTTATTTTAGGGGTACTATGCACCTCTCCATATATACTTTATGAGTTATTCAGATTTATATCACCAGCATTATTAGAAAATGAAAAGAAATATTCAACACAAATATTACTCATTATATATGTTCTGTTTTTAGCTGGTGTAACGATGAGCTATTTCATTTTGTTCCCAATCTCATTCCGTTTTTTAGGGACATATAATGTATCAGAAAAAGTCAGTAGTTTAATTTCTTTAAGTTCATATATTTCAACTTTCGCATCTCTGACATTAATTATGGGACTTGTTTTTCAACTTCCAATAGCCATATATATACTAGCTAAAAAAGAAATTTTAAGTTTCCAACTACTAATAAAATATAGAAAAATGGCATTGTTTATAATCACTGCCATTGCAGCAATAATTACTCCTCCAGACATTATGACATGTATTCTTGTTACATTACCCCTATATATATTATACGAATGTAGTATTTACATTGCAAGAAATATTTATACTAACAAAATAACAAAAAAATAATTTCATAATAAATTTAACGGCCCTTATATATTTATTTAGGCCTTAAACTCATCCTTATTATATTCGAGTATACTATACGAAGAAAATGGTCCATGAACAGATTTCTCTTCCATGAACCATTTTCTTCGTATAAAAACAATCAGTTTTGCTCTTCCATAGACTTGGCAATACCCATTTCCAGCCCTCTCAGCTCAGCCAGCCCTCTCAGACGGCCCAGACAAGAATAGCCTGGATTGGTCTTCTTCTTCAAGTCGTCAATCATCTGATGGCCGTGGTCCGGACGCATCGGAATAGACACCTTACGGCGCTGCTGCATGAGCAGGAAGTTCTTCATCACATGATACATGTCCACATCGCCTTCCAAGTGATTCGCTTCATGGAAGTTGCCTTCTGCATCGCGCTGTGTGCTGCGCAGGTGTACGAAGTTGATGCGGTCGCCCCAGCGTTCCATCATGCCGGCTAGGTCGTTCTTTGCACTGACACCCAGTGAACCTGTGCAAAGACACAAACCGTTGGATTCATTAGGTACGGCTTCCACCAGCTTGCGGAAATCTTCTTCCGTACTCATGATGCGCGGCAAGCCCAAAATAGACTGAGGCGGATCGTCCGGATGAATCACCAGTTTGACACCCACTTCATCGGCTACCGGGCAGATTTCTTTCAGGAAGAAAATCAGGTTGGCACGCAACTGCTCTGCGTCAATATCCTTGTAACGGTCCAGTTCATGCTGGAACTGTTCCAATGTAAAGCTTTCTTCCGAGCCCGGAAGTCCGGCAATCATGTTACGGGTCAGGCGATGAATTTCTTCTTCGTCCATCTGCTCGTAACGTGCCTTTGCCTTGGCCTTTTCTTCTTCCGAGTACTCCTTTTCAGCTCCCGGACGCTTCAGGATAAACAAGTCGAAAGCCACAAACGCCGCACGTTCAAAGCGCAGAGCTTTGGAACCGTCGGGCATGGTATAAGCCAAGTCCGTACGTGTCCAGTCGAGTACCGGCATAAAGTTGTAAGTCACAATGTAAATGCCACATTTGGCCAAATTACGCAGACTTTCCTTATAATTCTCGATATACTTCATGAAATCGCCGGTCTGCGTCTTGATATGTTCATGCACCGGCACACTCTCTACCACGCTCCATGTCAAGCCGACTTCTTCAATCATCTGCTTGCGTTTCATGATTTCTTCTACCGTCCAGACTTCGCCGTTCGGAATATGGTGCAGCGCATTGACAATACCCGTAGCACCTGCCTGCTTGATGTCCCACAAAGACACCGGATCGTTCGGACCGTACCAGCGCCAGGTTTGTTCACATAAATACATAACGTTTCTTTTTTAAAGGTTCATACTTCAATTAAATAGAGAAGGCATCAAATCCGCCGTCGATGACAGCCACCGTACCAGTCACGAAGTTAGAAGCGTCACTGATCAGGTAGTGAATGGTGCCATACAAGTCTTCCGGTTCACCAAAACGGCCGAACGGAGTATGAGCCAGAATCGTTCTGGAACGGTGGGTCAGTGAGCCGTCCGGATTAGTCAGCAACGTACGGTTCTGCTCGGTCAGGAAGAAGCCCGGAGCAATGGCATTCACACGCAAGCCATCACCAAACTTGATAGCCAATTCGCCTGCCATGTATTTTGTAAAGTTGGCAATGGCTGCCTTTGCTGCACCGTAACCTACCACACGTGTCAACGGACGTAAAGCTGATTCAGAGCAGAAGTTCACGATAGAACCTTTTTTCTGTTTCACCATTACATCGGCAAAGACCATTGTAGGCAATACAGTTCCGAAAAGGTTCAAGTCGACTACTTTCTTGAAAGCATCTACCTGCAAGTCGAAGAAAGTCTTGTCCGGTGCAATGGTTGCACCAGCCATATTTCCACCAGCAGCATTCAGCAAAACGTCAATGCGTCCGTACTTTTCCAGAATGTCTTTCTTGTTCTGTTCCAGCACTTCCTTGTTCATTACGTCTGTATAGAGGAAGGTAGCTTCATGTCCCTGAGCTACAATCTCATCTACCAGCGCTTTACCAGCTTCTTCACTGCGGTCGAGTACGACCATTTTTGCACCTTGTGCAGCCAAATACTTGGAAATACCTTTTCCCAACACACCGGCTCCCCCAGTCATTACAACTACCTTGCCGGCCACGTTAAATAATTCGTTTGCCATAATAATCAGATTAGCAATAAATTGGATACTTTATTATAAAATTGATAATTCTCTTTCAACAGAATGTCTATCGGCAGCAGATTCACCACCTGCGGTTTTTCATCGAACAGCAACAGCCGGCTCAAAGCCTTCACTCCGTTATAGCCCTGGAGTTCCGGACGCTGTGCAATCAGTGCCTGCACATATCCCTCGTTCAGTAACCGCACATTCGGGTCAATCAAATCATAGCCTACCAGCCGAATTTCGTGCTTCTGCCGCTTTTCCAGATAATCTCCCAAAATGTAGCAGGAAGAGTTGAACGTAACCGCTCCACGAATGCCCGGATGATTTCGGAAAGCCTCATCCAGCACCTGCTCGTTGTGAGCCTCATCGCCTATCCATAAATCTACCTCCACCAGATTCACTTCATAGCCCTGTTGTTTCAGGTATTGCAGGAAACCGGAATAGCGTTTCTGTCCTTGCGTGGACATACTGCCTTTGTCATGCTGAATATGAGCCACTAAAATATCTCCCTGAAAGGCCATGGAAGCTAATAGCATACGGGCTCCAATCTCTCCTCCGGCCACAGAATCCGTGCCATAATAAGCCAGACGGCCCTGCTCTTCTATATCCGAGTCGACATACACATAAGGAATCTCACGCGCATCCAGATATCCGGAAAGCTGGATAACAGCCTCCTTGAAAAGCGTACCGACAATGACTCCGTCCACCGTTTCAGGCATCCCCTGCAAACGTGAAACAGCCTGCTCAAAGCTGACCTTGCTGTACTGGTCAAAAGTCAGTACGGAAACCTTCACTCCATAGCTTTCCCACTCCTCTTCTGCCCGACGAATACCATATTCCATCGCACTCCAGTAATCCCCCGGACGGAAATCCGGAATCAGTGCCACCAGATGACACGGCTTCTTCACCGCCAACGAACGCGCTATCAGGTTGGGCCTATACCCTACCTGCTCCATGATTTCCTTCACTCGCCGGATATTTTCTTCCGATACTCGTCCACGGTTATGAATCACTCTGTCCACCGTACCAACCGACACATTCGCCAAGCGGGCAATGTCAGTAAGACGTATGTTTTTGTTTTTCTGCATACCACTTCGAAAGAATATGTGTGTGCGGACACGCATTTACTGAAAAAGAAAACGCGTTACCGCGCACACTTCAATAAGAAATATTCTTGATTTCATTGCAAAGAAGGGATTTATTCATGAATTATACAAATGGATTTCTTCTTTTAACAGTTTTTTCAATCATGTATCTGGGGTTTTTCGTTCCTTTGCGCAACTAACACAAACACAATAACATGAACCCAGAAAATCACTACACAGAAAGACTGTCCCTCACCGAAGGACAATTGCAACAGGTAAAGAAACAAATCTTCCGCATCAGCATGCTACGCCTTGCCTTGTTCATAGCAGGAATAGCAGGAGTTTACTTTTTCTTTAACCAAACCACTTTGCTAATTGTCTGTATCTGTCTTACCTTCCTTCCGCTCTTTATTTTGGTAAAAATACACAACCGCTTTTTTATCCGCAAAGAATGGCTGGAAACACAGGCACGTATTATACAAGAAGAGCTGCAAGCCCTTTCCGGTGATTACAGTTCTTTTGAAGACGGGAAAGAATACGTCAATCCGGAGCATCCTTATTCATTCGACCTGGATATATTTGGACGACGCTCCCTGTTCCAGTCAATCAACCGTACCTGTACTTTTTTCGGAAAAGTCCGCTTGGCAGAATGGCTGCAAAATCACCTGCATAAAAAAACTTCCATCGAAAAACGGCAGAAAATGGTACGAGAAATAAGCGAACATACCTTGTTCCGCGAACAGTTCCGTGTAGCAGGACTGGTACACCATGGTCAGTCATCCGATGCCGAAAAAATACAAGCATGGAGTCAAAGCCCTGCACAATACCTGCACGCCGGATGGGTGAAAGCCTTTATCTGGGGAGTACCGGTTATTAACAGCCTCCTATTAATAACTTCTCTGGCAGGATGGACTTCATTTTCCTGGCTGGGACTTTCATTCGGTATCTTTCTGGTTCTTAGCTTTGGAATAATCAAGCGGGCCACCTATATACAAGAGACCTACGGAAAGCAGTTGAAAAGCCTGAACGGATATGCCCGGCTCATCGCCCTGGCAAAAGCAGAAGAGTGGAAGTCAGCTGGCATGCAGGAGCTGATGGAACGGTTCAACCTGAACGGCCAGTCACCTATACAGGCTCTGCAACAATTATCCAAAGAACTCGACCGACTGGATTTACGCAACAACCAGTTCCTTTATGTGTTATTGGAAGGAAGCATCTTTTTCCAGCTTCAGGAAATTGTCCGCATAGAACGATGGAAAGTACGTTACGGACAGCACATCAACGAATGGCTGGAAACTGTGGGAGAGCTGGATGCCTTATGCTCACTGGGCACCTTTGCCTACAATCATCCGCAATACACCTACCCGGAACTGACAGAAAAGCCTTTCTGCTTTCTGGCCACACAAATGGGGCATCCCCTTATGCCAGCTTCCCAATGCGTGAAAAACGATGCCACCATTCCGTCGCGTCCGTTTTTCCTGATTATTACCGGAGCCAATATGGCCGGGAAAAGCACTTACCTGAGAACTATCGGCGTGAATTACCTGCTGGCCTGTATCGGAGCCCCCGTATACTGCGAAAGGCTCAAGCTTTACCCGAATCAGCTCATTACCAGCCTGCGCACCTCTGACTCACTTTCCGATAATGAATCATACTTCTTTGCCGAACTGAAACGGTTAAAACGCATTATCGACCTGCTAAATCAAGGACAACAACTATTTATTATTCTGGATGAAATACTGAAAGGGACCAACTCCATGGACAAACAGAAAGGGTCTTTTGATTTAATTCGTCAGTTTATGCAACTGAAGGCCAACGGCATTATAGCCACACACGACCTTCTGTTAGGAAGCCTCATCAAACAGTTCCCTGAAGAAATACGGAATTACTGTTTCGAAGCTGATATAAAGGAGAATGAACTGACTTTCTCCTATAAACTGCGCGAAGGAGTGGCTCAAAACATGAACGCCTGTTTCCTGATGAAAAAAATGGGAATTATTCTACAAGAATAAAAGATATGAAAACGGCCTTCTAAAAGTATATGGCATACTTTTTAGAAGGCCGTCCTTATCAAGAAAAGTTTATTAATCTTCTACTACCTGGAAATCTTCTTTTCCAACTCCGCAAACCGGGCAAACCCAGTCTTCAGGAATATCTTCAAAAGCTGTACCCGGAGCAATTCCACCTTCTGGATCCCCTACTTCCGGATCGTAAACCCAATCACATACTGTGCAAATGTACTTTTTCATAATCAGTCAGTTTATTAAAACAATAATTAGTATCTATTCTCAGTTTAAAATGATAACAAATATAGAAAGAATTTGTTTAATCTCGTATTTCCAATAACATTTTTTTTAATTCTTCCATTCCTTCGGAAGCTCCTTTCTGAATCACATGTACCGCACGTCCTGAAGCAATGCGCACTTCCTTAGGGTCTATCAGATAGACTGGTACCCCGGGATGTACGTAGTTCAGCAAGCCGGCAGCAGGGTATACATTCAGCGAAGTACCGATTATTACAAATATATCCGCCTTATCCACATAATCGATAGCGGTTTCAATCATGGGTACCGCTTCTCCGAACCAGACAATAAAAGGACGGAACTGCGAACCGTCGGGCGCCTTGTCTCCCATCCGCACCTCATATTCCTCCGGCTTAAGCTCTTTTATAAAACGAGGATTATTGGGTTGAAAGCTGGAAGTCACTTTCGTAAGTTCCCCATGCAGATGAATTACCTCTGTACTCCCTGCACGTTCGTGCAGATTATCCACATTTTGGGTAATCACGGTCACATGAAAATATTTCTCCAGCTCTGCTAAAAGTTCATGCCCCCTGTTCGGCTTCACCTCAAGCAGTTGCTTTCTGCGTTCATTGTAAAAATTAATCACTAACTTCGGATTGGCAGCATATCCTTCAGGGGTAGCCACCTGCTCCACCGGATACTTATCCCATAATCCACCCGCATCACGAAAAGTACTGATACCGCTCTCCGCACTCATTCCGGCACCGGATAAAACAACCAAGTTTTTCATAATCTCCTCCTTCATTTAATATATGAATAGCAAAAATAGAATAGAATAATCGAATATCAAAGTCCGTGTCTGCATAATCTAAGTGGCCCGGCAACAATAATCGATTCATTTCTCCCCATTATCGCAATAAAAGTAGATAACTTATAAGACAATAAGAAATTTTAATTCCAAAAAGCCCGTTCATTCAAATAAAACACGTATTTTTGCCAATTGTAAATTTGCAATTGATTGAGAGTGAAAGATTCAACATTCTTCCTCCAATCTTCAACAAAAACATATATGGATAAATTTAGTTATGCAATCGGCCTCGGAATTGGCCAAAACTTGTTAGGTATGGGTGCCAAAGGCATCGCGGTAGAAGATTTTGCTCAGGCAATCAAAGATGTATTGGAAGGTAATCCGACAGCTATCAGCCACCAGGAAGCCCGCGAAATAGTGAACAAATATTTCGAAGAACTGGAACAGAAAATGAACGCCGCCAGCATCGAACAAGGCAAAGCATTCCTGGAAGAAAATAAAAAGAGAGCAGGCATTGTCACTCTTCCGAGCGGACTGCAATACGAAGTTATCACCGAAGGCAAAGGCAAACTTGCCAAAGCTACCGACCAAGTGAAATGCCACTACGAGGGTACACTGATTGACGGAACCCTGTTCGACAGTTCCATCAAACGCGGCCAACCGGCTGTATTCGGTGTCAATCAGGTAATCCCGGGATGGGTAGAAGCCCTGCAATTGATGCCCGAAGGTTCCAAATGGAAGCTATATATTCCTTCCGACCTGGCCTATGGCGCACAAGGTGCCGGAGAAATGATTCCCCCGCATAGCACATTGGTATTCGAAGTAGAATTACTTGAAGTATTAAACAAATAAATTTTTTAAAGCGAAATGAAGAAAATTACAACGCTGGCAGCCATCGCTGCCGTAGCCGGCCTTGCATCATGTACAGCCCAGGCTCCTAAAGCAAATCTGAAAACAGAACTCGATTCATTGTCTTATTCAATCGGTATGGCTCAGACTCAAGGTCTGAAAGGTTACTTGGTAGGCCGTATGGATGTTGACACAGCTTATTTAGCTGAATTTATCAAAGGCGTAAACGAAGGTGCCAAGAAAAGCGGTAAAAAAGAAACTGCTTACATGGCAGGTCTCCAGATCGGTCAGCAGATCAGCAACCAGATGATGAAAGGTATCAACCAGGAATTGTTTGGCACTGACTCTACTAAAACCATCAGCAAAGAAAACTTCCTGGCAGGTTTCATCGCAGGTACTTTGGAAAAAGGCGGTGTAATGACTATGGAAGCAGCTCAAGAATATACTCGTACAGCTATGGAAACTATCAAAGCAAAAGCTTTGGAAGAAAAATATGCTGACTATAAAGCTGAAAACGAAAAATTCCTTGCTGAAAACAAGACTAAAGACGGCGTAAAAACAACTGCAAGCGGTCTGCAATACAAAATAATCACTGAAGGCAAAGGTGAAATTCCTGCTGACACTTGCAAAGTGAAAGTGAACTACAAAGGTACTTTGATTGACGGAACAGAATTCGACAGCTCTTACAAACGTAACGAACCGTCTACTTTCCGTGCCAACCAAGTAATCAAAGGTTGGACAGAAGCATTGACTATGATGCCTGTAGGTTCTAAATGGGAACTTTACATCCCGCAAGAACTTGCTTACGGTGCTAGAGAATCTGGCAATCAAATCAAACCGTTCTCTACTTTGATTTTCGAAGTTGAACTGTTGGGCATCGAAAAAGATAAGAAATAAGAAAGTTCTTTTCTAAATAGAAAAAGGAAAGAGGTGCAAAACGTTTGTGCCTCTTTTTTTTGCTTTTTCCTATTTTTTTTCTCCGAAAAGAAGAATAATTAAAATAAATCTCTATATTTGCTTACTATTTGATAACAACAGGAAATTACAATTTATTATTATGGAAAGAATAGACAACCTCGACAGGCAGATCCTAGAGATTATCTCCCAGAATGCCCGCATCCCTTTTAAAGACGTAGCAGCCGAATGTGGAGTGTCACGCGCAGCTATCCATCAGCGTGTGCAAAGACTGATTGACCTAGGTGTCATTGTAGGCTCTGGTTACCATGTGAACCCGAAATCATTGGGATACAGAACTTGTACCTACGTGGGTATCAAACTGGAAAAAGGCTCCATGTACAAATCTGTCGTAGCGGAACTACAAAAGATTCCCGAAATTGTGGAATGTCATTTCACTACAGGTCCGTACACAATGCTGACAAAGCTTTATGCATGCGACAACGAACATCTGATGGATTTGCTGAATAACAAAATGCAAGAAATACCGGGTGTGGTAGCTACCGAGACATTGATTTCTCTGGAACAGAGTATCAAGAAAGAAATCCCCATCCGCGTTGAAAAATAATTGTGATGGAATTTCTAAATGAATATCACCTTGCGGGGTTATTCATCGGAATATGTACCTTTTTGATTATCGGCCTTTTTCACCCCGTCGTGGTAAAGGCCGAATACTATTGGGGTACAAAATGCTGGTGGATATTTCTGGTACTCGGCATAGCCGGTGTGGTCGCCTCATTAAGCATCGATAATGTGATTTTATCTTCTTTGCTTGGCGTGTTTGCATTTTCTTCCTTCTGGACGATTAAAGAGGTCTTCGAACAGGAAGAACGGGTACAAAAAGGATGGTTCCCCAAGAACCCGAAGCGCAAATATAAGTTCTAAAAATAAAGTATCGTAGTTTTTTATCAAAAGGATTTGCATAATTCGAGGGAAAATACTACTTTTGTCACCGCATCCAACAAAGGATACATCGGACTTGTAGCTCAGTTGGTTAGAGCAACAGACTCATAATCTG
>ERZ832522.2381-NODE-2381-length-23013-cov-21.000174_pt1 | contig 23013 bp, 11 predicted proteins | sample MGYA00519951_ERZ832522 | MGnify/ENA primary metagenome ERZ832522 (study PRJEB31850, sample SAMEA3708728) | human gut metagenome | biome: human gut; feature: human-associated habitat; material: faeces | place: China | collected 2014 ... | reverse complement strand
AACTCGTAATCGTCCCCCAGGTGCAACAGTTCCTCGAACTCCCCGACATCGGCGGGAGTGAGATGTTCATAAGAGACGTCGAGCATTTTCAGCATGACAGCAGCGTTACATTCAACGGGCATACCCAATGTCTTACGGGCTTCACGCAGGTAATTCTTGAACCGCAGCCGCAGCGTGTCGTGATGCGGGTAGGAACACTCGGACAGAATGGTGCAAACCGTCCGCAGTTCATCGACACAACAGTAGCCGAAATACCACGTTACAAGACGCTCGACGTAATGGACGACATGAAATTCCTCCGAAAGCATCAGAAGAAGCAGGAACGGGGTGAAATCCTGGTATTCCCCCGTTATGGGACGGGGTGCTTCGTCAAGCAAGGAGGCGATGTCCCGCATCAGCAGAGAATCTCCCGAGTACGCTTTTATTTGTTCGGAACTGCGGGCATAATCCCGGTAACGCGATATGACCGCCGACAAAGCATTGAACTTCACGGCGTGAACGCCTTCTATAAAGGAAGGGCGAAGACTGTTGTAAATGGATAAGTCGGTTTGCATAAGTCATTTCTATAAAACGGAGCCGCATCCCCTTGTTGCCAAAACTCCGCAAGTCGTTACTTATGAACCGCTTGGAACACGGTACGAATCCTAATTACAAATATATCGCATCTGATAATCCGGAACAAATATCAGCAGGTAAAAATGAAAATAAACCTCGTTATTTTTGATTATTACCTGCAATAATATTATATTTGCAAACAAATAAGAGTTGTTTGACAGCATGAGAAATATAGTGTATCAAAGCACTTTACCAATTTCTTATCCGTTGCCCATTCTCATGCGAGTTTCTTTTAATCTATTTGTAGTCAATTAAATACCTTCAGACTACATCAAATATAGAAAAATATTTTTTATTTGTTCCGGAACATGTGTTTTACATCTTTCCACTCCCCGTCGTTGGGTGCGGGCTCGATGCCCAGCAGCCTGCACAGGATGAGGTACATGTTCTGGTTCTGGAACGAGCCCTGCCGGTAGCCCTTGCGGAATGCGGGGCCCGAGGCGTAGAAGACCATGTGCATGTCGCGGTCGCGGTTGTCGAAGCCGTGTGTGCCGCGTTTGCGGACGGGGCGTGTTTCGGCCGCGTAGTCGAGCGTCCATCCGGTCTCGGGGATGACGATGATGTTCGTCAGGCGGGTAGGGTGGGTGCCGTAATGGAAACGCCGGGGCATGTGCTCGCGCCGCCAGGCCTTCATGTGCCCCGTCCTGCGGAGTATCCTGATCGCCGTGTCGGCATACTCCTCTTTCACCTCCAGCCCGAACGGGGTGCCAGGTACGGTACGTATGACCTGCGTAGTGTCGAGCAGCGGCATGAGGTTGATGTACCGCTCCGGCGAAAGCGCGGCCATGCCATGGTCGGCCGTTACGATGAAATTGATTCGCTCGAAGACGGGCGAGCGCCGTATCTCACGGAAAAAATAGCGGAGAACGGAGTCGATGTGTTCGGCCTGGGCGACTGCCTGCGGTGAATCTGGGCCGTAGGTGTGCATCGTGGCGTCGGGCTCTTCGAAATACCACATTACCAGCTCCGGGATCTCGGCTTCGGGGCGCGTCATGGCTTCGATCACCCAATCGGCGCGTTGGTAGTAGGTCGGTTTCGACGAGTAGGGAGTCCAGACGGTCGCCTGATGCCCGTCGATCGGGACTTCGCTGCCCGGCCACATGAAGATGTTGGCCGTGAGGCCCTGTCTTTCCGCCGTGTTCCAGATCGGTTCGCCGCTCCAGAATCCCGGCAGCCGGACATCCTCCGCGTCGAACACGGAGAGCTTGCGCCCGGTCTTCCGGTCGTAGAAATTGTTGTTCACGACCCCGTGGTGGTCGGGATGCAGGCCCGTGGCCATGGCGTAATGGCTGGGGAAGGTGTTGGAGGGGTAGACCGGATAAATTTCGGCATAGGTTCCCACCCGGGCGAGCGAGTCGAGTGTCGGCGTGTGGCTGCGGCCGGCGAGATCCCAGCGGAAGGCGTCCATCGAAAGGATTACGACGTATTGTTTTCCGTCGGGTGTTGCGCTGACATGGGCCTTGCGGGACGCGGCGCAGCCTGTCAGGAGGACGAGCAGCAGGAAAAACGTATATTTTTTCATGGCCGGGCGTTTTTGTATGGGTAAAGGTACAAAGAATCCGCGTAAAACGGGCAAAATACGGATAAATATGGTTAAGTGTTTAACAGTTAGGTCGGTTCGGCATTATTCCTCTACATCCTTCCAGCAAGTAAAAGGCAGGATATAAGAGGGATTGATAAGGAGAATTTCTTCTTGTCCATTGCCGATTCGAGGTCGGAAATAAGATCGGGCAATAAGTCCGGTGTTGCCTTATTTCCCCTCGCTACCGCAGAGAAATCTGCTTTTCGCAGAATCTTTGCGCGAAGGTAACCGTTTTTTCCCGGCGGACAAGAGTGTTGCAGCCCGAGAGGCCAATCGGCAGTTGGACGGGTTTCGCGCTTCGGCTCAGACTGCCGAGCGGGATTCGCTTCGGGAGGAGTATCGAACCGGATGAGATCCCTGCCGACGGCAAACGCATCGGCGGGGAGGTTACCGAACTGTTGGAGTATAAGCCCGAAAAGTTATATATCCGCCGGGTCGAAGAACTCCTGTCCCATAAGTGGATGCCACAGGCTTGAGAAGTCTGCTTAAAAAAATCCGGAATAAAGACAAAATAGGGGGGGGGCAATTGTCCCCCCCCCTCCTGCAATGAGTTGCGTCACTCTTCCCCCGTAAGGGGATTTTCATAAATGGAGCAGGCTTTCATCACACGGGCGGCACAGCGTGTTGCGGCCGCACATGCCGTGTTGCATTTCAAGGCTCTCTGAACCGGCAATATTGAAAGAATAATCCCGTTATTCCCGGCGACGATAGCGGTAATCAACAGTCAGGAGATGCCATAAACGGACATGACTTACAGCGGGGGGGGGCTGCTCGACTTCAGATATGTGATGTCATCAGCAATTATGTCGAAAAAATCCAATAGTCTGCCTGTGGCCGGGCTTGAACGGCCTGTGGGGTGGAACAGAAAGTGATCCCCTGAGTTTAATGCCCGATTGTCGGTTTGGGTTCCTATTTTCATATCTTTTGCACTTTTTTTGTTGATATCCTTTAAAGTGCGCGAAACCGGACTGCCGTAATTATGATTCAGCCGAGGGTCAATCGGAACGACATAATACAAACAAGTCAGGAATCGCGCATTTATTGCTACGCGTTCCCGACTGTTTATCTGTCGTTTAATTATTTGACCCTTTCTGAATCGACAAACAGTTGCAACCAATCGTCAATACATATCATCGGTTGCATATTTTTTCTACACAAATTTAGCAATTTTTTATTCGTATACAAATAATTCAGGTACTTTTAACACCCTATGCAATGGATATTGTTTTTATAGCTCCGATCGCTGTATTTGTGAACCTGAAAATCGTACATCGAAAACCACATTGATTTTTAGGCGGGTGATAGACAGTGGCATTGCCGTTGCCGGGACGTGAGCCGCCGGATACCTGCCTGTAAAAGCCTTGGATACAGGACAGGCTGCACCGGAATCGGGTGCAGCCTGTCTTTGCGGAGGGCGGTTCGGGTGAAATTCCCCGCCGTAGTCTTTTCCCGCCTATTTCAGGATGACGAACCTGTTTTCATAGGGTTTCAGCGCCAGCGAAGTGACGCTTCGGCCGTCCAGCGGACGCCCTGTCGCATCGGCCGCCGTAAAGGGCAGTTCGCGTCCCGAGCCGTCGAGCAGGGTAAGGGTGCCTGCCTGCCCGTCGGTTTCCCGCAGGTTGATCAGGATGCCCTCTCCGCTGGCCGCGGGGGTGCATGACGTGATCAGCACATGGCTGCATCCGCTGCGCAGGAATGAGCGGTCGCGGGCGTTGCCGTTGGCCGCAGTGGCGGCCGGCATTACGCGGGTGCAGAGCGGGATGCGTGCACTCCAGCCGAACTGCGATGCGGCCGTGTTGGAGGTGTCCCGGGTTGAGCTGATGACGAATCCGCACTTGAATTCCCCTTCCTGCGAAGCGCGGAAATTCGTTGTCCAGTAATTGTTCATCAGCCACGGGAAGACATGCGGCTTTTCATAGGTGCGGGGCTGGCGATAAGGGTCGTCGAGCAGTTTCCCGAGCAGGTAGAGCGGCACCTCGCTGCCGCTTACGAGAATCTGGGCGTCGTCGTTGCGTGCCGCGACGAAATTCTGCACGGTGTTCCACGAGGCGCTCGTGCCGGGGATCTGGTCTTCGCCGGAACGGACTACGCCGCCCGGTACGTCGAACGTGAGTTTCGCATTTTCCAGCAGCCACGGCATGGCGACGTAGATCGCCGAAGGATCGGTTTCGGGTTTGCGGATGAAATCGTAGCCGAGCTCCACGCGTTTCACGTCGTTATACAGGCGTACCTCGATCTGCACGCCGAATTTTTCGTCGCATCCCTCGGCTTTGCCCGTGAAGCGGACGCTCTGGTAAATATCGCCCGACGTAACGCCCGGGCAGTGTACGTCGGAGAGCGAAGAGCGCCGGTAATTGTCGAATACTTTGCGTTCCATCTGGTGGCGGTCGCCGTTGAGCGATTCATAGATGAAAGCCCCCAGCTTCCATTCCGAGTCCGGGTCGACCATCTCCCGTCCCAGCTCCTTGTCGTAGAGCGAGGCGATCGTCCCCGAAGCCGGGTCGAAGACGATCCGGTAGAAATCGTTTTCGAGGCTGTTGTCCCGGAGTTCCGTGCGGCGGGGTTCGGCGGCCTTGCCGTCGCCGAGTACGATTTCGAAGGTCTTGTAGCCCATGGCGGGGATTCCTTCCGCCCAGATGGCGTAATAGCGTCCTTCGCGGCGCGAGCGGATGGGCTGTACGCGCAGGGCTTTTCCGGCGGCATCGACGATCCGGAACTCGCGGTCTGCCGGGATCAGTTCGAAGTCGATGTAGACTGTCGTCAGTTCCGAGCGTTCCCAGCCGAGCGGGTTGAAGAACGTGAGCGTCGGGTGCGTCGAGCGGTAGAGGGCGCCTTGCAGGCGGCCTATGGCATCTTCATAGAGCAGTTGGGTGCTTTTGAGCGCCTCCCATACGTAGGAGCCCTTTTCGGCCCATTGTACCTGAGAATTCTCGCATCCGGGGTTCCAGATGCTTTCCGCGGCCCCGAAGGTATGCTCGTCGTAGAAGAGCAGGTTTTCGTGGATGCGGCGCAGTTCTTCGTGTGTCCCGCCGCTCTGGCCTGTCCCCTCCATTTGGGCCATTGAGAGCATCGCTTCGATGGCGACCAGGTCGGATTGCGTTTTGCGTGAGGCCGCCGTCTCGCGTGCCGCCGACCCGAACCCGTCCGTCCACCAGTCGGGGTAGGCGGCCCGGTATACGGGCAGTTTGTCGCCGTACTGGGAGTCGATGCGTCCGAGGAACTCGTGTGCCGTGGCGCTGCGTAGCTTCGGCCATGCGTAGCGTTCGTTCCATGCGCGGATCAGGTCGCACTCGCGCATCGACGGGGGCGAGTTGTCGGTCAGGTATCCCGAGTACTGTACGGCGATGACCGGGAACGGGTAACCCGTGCGTTTGAGGTTGCGGATGTACCCGAATACGCCGTCTTCCAGGCGGGCCATATCGCCCGTGTGGATGCCCCACGAGTTCCCGGTATGATAGTGGTCGCTGCGGAACATCAGCAGCCCCTTGCCCGACGGGGACTCCCAGCGGTAGAGTGTCGGGCGGTCGAACGGGATGAGGGCGCGGTGGTTGTTCGACCCGATCGAAAAATATTTCACGCCCAGGTCGGGCAGATAGTCCGCCAGGCACCATGCGATGCCGTTCACGTCGTTCTGCATGGCTGTTTCGACCGGCAGCCCCAATTCGCGGAACCGGGCCACGGGCTCGAGGAACGTCTTGTAATTGTTCTCGCCCGACAGCTCGGACATGTTGAAGAACATGGCCGTCACCTCGATCTGTCCTGCCTTGACGTACCTGATGAATTTGTCCACCTGTGCCTTGGGACGTATGCGCAACCATTCGCGTACGGGCCACGAGGCTTCGCATGTCCAGCGGAACTTCGCGTCGTCCGGGTAGTCGGCCGTCAGGTCGCAGTATTCCACGGCATAGTCGATGTAGCGCAGGTGCTCGGTGAGGATTTCGGTCTGCGGTTTGGTATAGCCGATGTCCGTGTGCGTGTGCTGCACCAGGTAGACGGTGTATTTGTCCGCCGGGGCGATTTCTACCGCCGCCGACAGGGCTTTCCCGCGGTTGGGATGCACTTCGAAATCCACCGTGCGGCCTTCGTACCCTTCGGGAATGTTGACCTCGACGGTGTTTATCCCGCGAGACAGTGTGACCGTCCCGCCCGGTTTGCCGTCGTAGTTCCATCTGGCACGCTGGGGCTTGCCCCAGTTGACGAGGGTCAGCGTCACCGGGTGCAGCAGCTCCCCTTCGGTGCGGCCGTAAATCAGCCCCGGCTGCGAGTGGCTTCCGATGAGTGCGATGCCGTCGCCGGGGCGTGTGCATTTCACGCTGCGGTCGGCTTCGAGGACGATGGCGTCCCAGACGAGCCAGCTGCCGCCGGCATTGCGGATCGTGAGGAGGTTTTCCCCGGCGCCGAATGTCCCGGCCGGCAATAGGGCCTCGATCGCAAGGCCGCGTGCCGAGGTGCGTTTGGTGTCCGGGTAGTTGATGTCATCCCCGGCAGGCGCCTGCACCGAGGTGCGGAACCCGCCTGCGGAGATTTCGATCGTCGGGGGTGACGAGGCCTGCGATTCGACCAGGTAGAGTGTCAGCCGCATCTCCGCCCGGGAGGCTTGCGCATCGGCCCCGAAGCGGATCAGCAGCGATCCGTTGCCGTTGCCGGCCCAGCCGTCCTGGGGCCCGGGCAGGATGTAGGGGATTTCTCCCGGTGTGCTGCGCCCTACGTCGTACGCGGCCGCCGCGCCGGGGAACCGGCCCAGAAGGTCGGAATACGCGCCGTCGTACAGCGCAAACTCGGCGGCCGAGCCGTCCTTGCGGCCGATTTCCCATACGGGCCGGTAGGGGGTTGCCGACAGGCTGCCCCATAGCAGGGCCGCCAGTACGGCGAGGATGGAATGTTTGTGTCTTTTCATATCGGAATTTTTGGGTTATTCGGGGTCAGTCCACTTTATGTCGGTCATTTTTGCCACATGCCTTCCGGTCTTGTCGGTGATCTCCGAGCCGACGTTGAGCGTCAGCGGCCAGTAGGCTTTCAGCCCTTCCTCAGTCCCGGAGAAGTCGCATGCCACATCGGCTGCGGCCTCGGCCTCGGTGCGGACGTCCGCCCAGATCGAAACGTGCTGGATGTTGCCGCGCATGTAGCGGTTCGAGTAGGAGGGGGCGGTGCCCAGCTGCAGGTTGCAGGTCGGCTCCACGATGGCCTTGCCGCACGCGAAGCTCTTTACCAGCCGTCCGTCCAGATAGAAGTGCATCTTGTCGTTGGCCTTGTACGTGGCTGTGATGTGGTACCACTTGTTCAGTTCGATCGTGCAGCAGGTGCCGCCTTTCCAGCCTCCGTCGTTGACGTAGAACTGCAGGTTCGCGCCGTTGTTGCGGATCATGATGGCACCCTTGCCCTGCTCGCACGAGATGACGTTCTGGTCGCCCGCCGCGAATTCGTCGAAACGTATTTTCATCTCCCACGTCAGCTCTTCCGTGAGATCCCAGTCGCCTGCGGGCCCGAGGTTCATCTTCGACCCGGCGTTGAAATAGGGGATTCCGGCCTTGACGATGTTCTCCCGGAAGGCTTTTATCGCTTCTTCGAGTTGTTTGCAGGCGTTCCGGTAGCCTTCGTCCCGCGAGGTGTTGTGCATGATGTAATAGGCCTGGTTGATGCGGGCCTGCAATGCCTTCTTCGATCCGGGGGCCGTGTCGCCCTCTTCGATCCCTTCCGTCGACTCTTCGACGAGCGATTCCGCCTGGCGGATCAATGCCATGAGCGTCTGATGTGCTTCGGAATAGTCGTCGTCGCTGCATGCGCACAATACCAGTGCCGCGCAGAGGAAGGCTGCGAATTTTTTCAGTATGGTTTTCATGGTCGTTTACTGCGTTAGGTGTTTAATATCCTTCGTTTTGTCCCAGGGTCGTCCAGTCGGGCATGCCGTCGAACTGCGTCTGCGGGATGGGGCGTACGACGTGGTACTCCTTGATGTTGTCCTTTGCGTCGGGGTTGTAGATCCTCACCTGGTCGATGAGCCTGCCGAAGCGTTTCAGGTCGAGCCGCCGCTGCCACTCGCCGAAGAGCTCGCGGGCGCGTTCCTCGAGGATGAAATCGAGCGTCATGTCCTCCTCGGTGACCTTCATGGCCTCTTCGTATTCGGGCTTTTCGTGGTTGACGGCGCGTTTGCGCAGTTCGGTAATATCCTCGGCGGCGCCCTTCAGATCCTGGTTCGTCGTGCTCCGGATACGCGCCTCGGCACGGATCAGGTAGAGTTCGCCCAGCCGGATCACGGGGTAGCTGCGATCCGACAGCTCCGACATGTTGCCTGGCCGGGTGTGGTCGTAGAACTTGGTCATGCCGATGAACGTCCAGCGATCCTGCGGGATGCCGTCGGCGTCGAACATGTCGTTGCGGTCGAAGACCGTGAAGGTCTTCTCCATGCGTTTATGCTCGTCCAGCGGCAGCACGTCGGGGCAGAGGTAGAGCGCCGTGTCGATGTATTCGCGCCACTGGTTGAGCGGGAAGGCCGAGCGGTCGTCGGCCGGGTCGTTGTAGTACCATACCCATTGGTGCAGGTCGCTCCAGCGTTTGTCGGCGTCGCGGTCGAACAGATCCATGAAGTAGGTCGAGGGGATCGCCTGGCAGCCGCCGTAGCCCGTCCATTTGAGCATGGTCTGCACGCCCGGGAAACGGTCGATATACATGGCATACCACGACCAGTAGCCGTTGGCCTGGCGGAAGGCGTCGTCCTCGGTGAATTCCGTCGTCCAGATGAATTCGTTGTTGGTCTTGTCGTCGGCCCACAGGTCTTTGAGCGAGGGGCAGAGCTCCAGCCCGTAGTGGCCGATCACCTGCGATGCCATGTCGGCGGCCTCGTCCCACTGTTCGTTGTAGAGGTACATGCGTGCGAGCAGCGCCTTGGCTGCGGGCATGTCGATGCGCCCCGATTCCGTGGTGCGCGTGTCGGGGAATAGCCCGATGGCTGCCTCGAGTGCGCCGATGATCTCTTCGTAAAACTTCGCGCGGGGCGAACGGCGGGCTTCGGTGCCCTCGGTCTCGTCGGTTGTCATCGGCAGGTAGCTGTCGCCCCACGTCTCGGTGACGATCCACAGGAACAGGGCCCGCATGACATACATCTCCGCTTTGAACTGGCTCTTTTCGTCCTCGTCGGCAAAGGGCGTCTGGTCGATCGTTTCGAAGAACAGGTTGATGTTGAACAGCGCCTTGTAGCAGTGGTTCCACAGCCATGCCACATTGCCGTTGGTGGCGTCGAGCCCGTAGTAGTCGCACAGGCCCACATCGCCCTGGTTCTTGCCGCGCAGGTAGATGTCCGTCCCCAGTTCGGTCATCAGCGGCCACTGTCCGTCGCCGCCGTAGAGGTTGTTGATCTTGGTGTAGCTCTGGTATACCAGCGCCTTGATGCCGTTTTCCTCCTTGAATATCTCGGTCGTCGACCCGTAGGTTTCTTCTTCGAGGAAGCTCTGGCATCCGGTCAGCCCTATCGTAAGTGCCGCCGCAAACAGGATGAATATCTTTTTCATGGTCTGGTTTTCGGATTTTAAGTTAGAACTGGACATTCGCGCCGAAGATATAGAACGACTCCCACCACGAGATGCCGCCCGTGTTCTGGAACTGGCTGTAACGCCACGGGGTGTTCATGGTCACATAGAAGCGCGTCTTCTTCACCACGCGCCCCATCCATGCCCGGGGCAGGGTGTAGCCGAGCGTAATGTTGCGGATGTTCACGTAGCTGTTCTTGTAGTAGCCCGTGGCGTCGAGGTATTTGATCGACTGTCCTTCGACCGGGCGTGGATGTCGGTTGGAAGGTTTTTCGGGTGTCCAGTAGTCGATCTTGTAGGTGTTCCAGCGTCCGAGCTGGTTCGCCCATTCGCTCGTGCTGCGGCCGTCGTGGGCCAGCGAGCCGAACTCGCCGTATACGTCGACCGAGAAGTCGATGTTCTTCCACTCCGCATTGATCTGCAGGCCGCCGACCCAGTCGGGGCGTGTCGTGCCGAGGATCGTGCGGTCGTTGCCGTCGATCTTGCCGTTGCCGTCCAGGTCGGCGACCTTGACCTCGCCGGGTTTCTGTCCGTAGATCGCGGCCAGGTCGGCTTCGTTTTCCTGCCAGATGCCTACCTGTTTGTAATTATAGTGTACGCCGTTGACCGGATAGCCTACGAACAAGCCGTTGTTGATGTCTTCCTTCATCTTGGGATCCTGCAGGCGTATGAGCTCCTCCTTGTTGCGGTAATACGAGAGGTTCACCCCCAGGAGGAAGTCCTTCGTTTCCACGGGAACGGTCGAGAGGCTTACCTCCCAGCCGCGGTTGCGGGTGTCGCCGATATTCGTCCACGCCCGGTTGAAGCCCGAAGTATAGGGCAGCACCTTGAGGTAGAGCAGGTCGTAGCTCTTCGAATCGTAATAGTCGATCGTACCGTGGATACGTCCCTTGAGGAACCCGAAGTCGAGGCCGATATCGAGCATCTTGTTGCGCTCCCACTCCAGGTCGGGCGTCGGGCGGGTTTCGGGCTCCAGCCCCGGGCGATGCAGCTCACCGCCGTTGAAATTGGCGTATTTGCCGTGCAGCGTACCTGCCGTGGCATAGGCCGCGATCGAGTAGTTGCCCGTCATGCCGTACGAGGCGCGCAGCTTGAGGTTCGAAATCCACTCCACGTCCTTGAGGAAGGGCTCTTCCGAAATGCGCCACGCGATGGCCCCCGAAGGGAAGAAGGCCCATTTGTGCCCCGGCGAGAGCTGCGACGCACCGTCCTCGCGGAACGACGCGGTGATGATGTACCGGTCGTCGTAGGAGTATTGCACGCGCCCGACGACCGAAACCATCTGGCTGCGGACGAAGCCCGAGGACAGGCTTTTCGAATCGGTCAGGCGCCCCATGTTGTACCACAGGTAGGCGGGCGATTCCTGGTCTTTGCCCGACATCGAGGCATTGACCGTCTGGCGGTTCTGCATTTCATAGACGGCCGTCAGGTCGATGTTGTGCCTGCCGAATTGACGTTTGTAGTTGAGCACGTTGTTCCAGACCCAGTCGGCCTTGCGGTTGTTGTGCATGAAGGCCACGTTGCGCTCGTCGGTATACGATACCGAGCGGTTGTCGTAGTAATAGCCGCGCGACGAGAAGGCGGGGCTGTATGCGAAGTTGGTATTGAACGTGAGCCCCTTCGCCAGGTCGATCTGGGCGAAGAAGCGCAGGAAGAGTTTCCACTCCTCGGTCTTGTCCTTATATACGTCGTCGCTCTCGTTCATGTAGGGGTTCTTCACGAACGGGTCGCCGAAGGGGTAGACGTTGTAGCTGCCGTCCTCGTTGCGGGTCTGCGTGAGCGGGGACATGTGCAGGAACTGGTTGAACATATCCGGCTTGTCGTTCTTGACGATGTAGTATGCGCGGCTCGAAAGTCCTACCTTGAGGAACGGCAGCACCTTGTGCGAGAGGTCTGCGGTCAGGTAAAAGTGGTCGTGCCCCGCGTTTTTGTAGCGGCTGTCTTCGTTCTTGTAGTTGAATGCGATTTTGTAGGCGCTTTTGTCCGTTGCCGCCGAAATGGTCAGCGAGTGGCTTGTCCACAGGCGTTTCTTGTTGAAATACTTTCCCATCCAGTCATTGTCGACCTTGCCTATGTTGGCCAGTTCGATCCCGAAAAACGCCTTTGCGTCGTCGGCTTCGCTGTGCCAGGTGCCTGCCGCGCGGCTCGCCTCGCGCTGGAATGCGATGTATTCGTCGGCGTCCATTACGTCGAGCGACCCCCAGTTGTTGACGCCTGCACCCACGAACCCGTCGTAGGTTACCGTCGTCTTGCCCTGCCTGGCCTGTTTGGTCGTAATCAGGATAACGCCGTTGGCGCCGCGGGCGCCGTAGATGGCCGTCGAGGACGCGTCTTTCAGCACGTCGATCGACTCGATGTCCCCGGGGTTGATCGAGGCCAGCGTTTCGTCGTAGGGAATGCCGTCGAGGACGATCAGCGGGTCGTTGCTGGCATTGCGCGAGCGGGTGCCGCGTATGCGGATCGAACCCCCGTCCATTCGGATCCCGGCGATGCCGGTCAATGCCGTGGTGATGTTGTAGGCGGGGATACGCTCGATACGGTCTGCCGAGATCGAGCTGACGGAACCTGTGATGTCCTTGCGTTTCATCGTCGTATAGCCGGTCACGACGACATCCTCCAGTCCGATCATGTCCTCCGACAGGACTACGTCCACCGAAGTGCGCCCGGCTCCTACCTTGACGGTCTGCGGCAGCATACCGAGGAACGATATTTCCAGCAGGTCACCGTCTTCCACCCCTTCGAGTGCATAGTGTCCCGCGTTGTCGGTCAGCGTGCCGCGGGACGATCCTTTTATTACGACCGAAGCGCCCGCAACGGCTGCCCCGTGCGTGTCCTCGACGATACCGGATACCGTACGCCGAATTCCCCCCCCCTTGTATCCTGGGGGCTGATGGTTACTGTTACGGAACTTTCTGCGGTCGCATTTGCCGCCGCCGGCAACATCAGGGCCGACAGCACCAGGACAAAACCGCCTCTCATAATGCCCGATAGCCTGTGTCGGGGACGCCGGCCGGCCTGGATGATTGGATAGAAACGTTGCATGGTTCAGTAGTTTAGGTTAGTGTGGTTTGGGTTGGATGATTAATATTTGAACATTTTTAATAATGTATGAACATTAATGCCTACTGCAAATTTATACATAGATTTTTAAAATGCAACTTTTTTCGGCTCTTTTTTAATGATAATTTGTCAACGGCCGCCGGATATCCCTTTTCCGGTGGATTCTCGGTATCTCTGTGGATAATACCTGTTTGCCTGCATGTTTTTTGCCGGAACGGGGCGGAGCCGGTTCCGGATCGTTCCCTGATTCCCTCTGCCGGAGGCCGTTGCTGTGCCGGAGCTCCGGCGCCCGATAGTCGCTGTTTGTATGTACATGAAATCTTCCTTTAAGCGCGATGCTGCCGCCTGCCCGGCGGATTGCTGCCCGCCCGCTGCCTGCTTTCTGCCGGGGGCCGCCCGCTGCCCGTCGCCTGCTGCCTGCTTTCTGCTGTGTGCCGCCCGCTGCCCGCCGCCTGTAGTCTGTCCGGCAGGTTGCCCCCGCCTGCCGGTTCGCGTGGCGGGCGGCGTTGTCTGGCATTTCTGGCATTGCGGCACCCGCATTGTTCCCGGCTCCTTCCTGCTGTTCCTGCCTCTTCCTGTTGTTCCTGCCTCTTCCTGTTGCTCCCGGCCCCTCCCCGGGCGGGGACGCCCCGAAAAAGTAACGGCGCATCCGTTGTCCGGATGCGCCGCCGATAGGGAATATGCCTGCCGCTATTCGGGGAGTTTCCCGGTTCCCCAGCGAGTGTTGGGCTTGGGCCCCAGCCATAGCTCGAGCAGGCCGCCGCGTGCGAATTCTTCGTGAGGGAACCAGAAGTTGTTGAGCACCCGGCCGTTGAGGCGTGCGCGTTGGATATAACAGTTCTTGTCCGAATTGCCGTAGGTGCGGATGACGAACCGGTCGGAACGGTCGGCCGGGTAATAACGCTTGTCGAGACGGATCGACACCTCATCGAAGACCGGCGAGGTGATCTCGTATACGGGGCGGGCAGCGGCCGTGCCCCGCGTACTGAACAACCCGATCGACATCAGTGCGCTCACGCCGCCCATTTGCCCCTGGTCTTCGTCGTGCCCGCCATACCCCCGGTCGGGCGTGGTGCCCCCGTAAGCCTGTTCGTTCACCCGGCGAACCCAGTATTGCGTGAGCCAGGGTTTCCCGCCCCAGCTGAATACGTGCGCGTTGGAGCATCCGGGCTGGTTGGCGTAGCTGACGTAGCCTTGTCCGTAGCCGAACACGAAATCCTGCGGCGCGGCCTGCTCGAATGCATAATTGAGCTTCTCGCAGAATTTGTCATAACCGCCCATGAGCGTTGCGAGGGTCGGTAGTTCGTGCGAAACGCCCCAGGTGGCCTGCCATGCATTGGCCTCGATCCAGCCGGTGCCCCTGAGCGGATCGTTGTGCAGCCATTGGCCCTGCTCGTCCTTGGGGAAGAGCAACTGCTGGTCGGGGCGGTATAGCTTGCGCCATCCGTGGGATCGGTTGCCGAAGTAGGCGGCCTCATCCTCCAGTCCCAAACGCACGGCCATTTGTGCGAGTGCCCAATCCTGGAAGTTCGACTCGATCGTCATCCCGGCGTTTTTCGGCTGGTAGCCGTGTTCGAGGTAAAATTCCCCGATTCCCTGCATGCCGCCCGGCATATGGTTGCGTTGCATCGTCCGGAAAGCGTGCATCGGGTCGCATTTGCGCATCAGCCCTTTGTTATAGGCCGAGACGATGAGCGGCGTGGCCGGACATCCGGACATGATGTAGGTATATCCTCCGGCGCAGGGCCCCCGGGGAATCAGCCCGCCGTTGTCGGCATAGCGGATGAGCGAGGCCGACATTTCGTCGGGCATTTCGGGCCATCCCAGCCCCCACAGGACGTTGAGGTTCCACTGCGTGAGCCAGAAGGCGTCGGAATTATACATGTGATGCACGACGCGGCCTGCCGCATCGCGCGGGAGCGTGCGGGTCTTGACCCGGATGTCGCGCGTGAAGGAGCCGGCGCGCTGGCCGTCCGTCAGGTCGGGGTATTCGCCGTTCACGTCGTCGATCTTGTGGCGGCCCAGCAGGACATGCCACAGGTCGGTGTAGAATTTTGTCCGTTGTTGCTGCGTGCCGCCTTTTACCTCGATGCGTCCCAGCCATTCGTTCCATTCGTCCTGTGCCGCGCGGCGCACGGCGTCGAAGTTCCCAGGTCGTGGCGTCATGCGTGAGGTTCTCTCGTGCATTTTCCGTACTGACGTACGATACGGCCGTGCGGACATGGATGCGGTCGCCCGTACGGACACCGTAATGTGCCGCGACGCCCGATGTGGGGGAGTCCAGGTAACTCAGCGCTTCGCGCGGGTGGCGCCTGGTGATTTCGGAGGAGCCTTCGAGCGAGTCGATTCCGGAATAACGGCGTGTGCCGACCCATCCGTCGAGCCGGTCGAACGGCCGGTCGAAACGGACGACGAAGTAAACTCTGACGTTCTCGGGGCCGCCCCAGTGGCGGCCGTAGGTGTCGAAGCTGCCCTCTATTTCGTGCTCTCCGACCCGCTGCACGCGGGCGTTGCACATGGTCGTCGACGCCAGGTAACCGCCCAGGTTCAGGAGTATGCCGGCTTCGGCATCCCGGGTGAAGGTCAGGCGGTAGAACCCCGTGCGGTCAGTGGCCGTCTGCTCGACCCAGATGCCGTAATCCTCCAGGAAGAGACGGTGGTAACCCGGCTGGGCGATTTCGCCCTCGTGCCGGAAGTGCGATTTCCAGTGCCCTTCGCCGAGGGTGGGATCGACGTTGCCGGTCGTCGGCATGAGCGTAAGCCCGGCCAGCACCCAGTTGTGTATCTGCGGGAAGCCGAGCACCTCGGTCGAATTGTAGTTGTAGCCCCCGCCGTACTGGTTGCGGTTGCGGGTCAGCGGTGCGGCGCCGATCATGCCGAACGGCTGGTTGCCCGTGATGAAGAAGAAATAGCGCCCCTTGGTCGTTTCGATGAACGGGTCGACCTGCGAGACGAAATCGCCTCCGGCCTCGGCGGGCGGGAATGCCTCGATCTCGGAGAGCCCGACATGGGAACCCACGGCGTCGTTGACCTCGAATTTCACCCATCTGACCCGTTTGGGCGCGAATTCCACGACCTTGGGCTCCCCGTTGTCCGGGATCCCGACTACTCCGATACGTGTACCGTCGCTGAAAAAGAGGTCGCCGCCTGCCGTATGCGCATCGCCCGTCGGCCGGTCGTAGAGGACGATGCGCGAGAGGGTGACCTCCTCGTCCCAGTCGAGCCGGATCCAGGGGTAGGGTAATTGCTGCCAGTAGGGCATCTGCGCTGCCGATACCCATTCGCCCGCATTGTCGAGGCGGATGTAGCCGTCGTTGACTTTCGAGGCATCGCCGTCGGCATTGAGCGACGACGATGCCGTGGCGCGGGCTTTCGGGGCGATATTGTAGGTGCCGCCGAGTGCCGGGAACGAGATTCCCGCCACGCAAAACAGGGTTAACAGCTCTTTTTTCATCGCGATGTGCTTACGTTAAGGTTCGTATTGCATGAATATACGAATAATATCGTCTCGCCGGTTCCTTTTCCGGCCCGCAGCCCGGGAATATACCCGTTATTTCATAAAAGCCTTCACGACCATGATCTCGCGTCCCGAGGTGTTGACGATCCGGTAGGAGCCTGCCGCCGCCGAAATTACCAGCGTTTCGGCATAGCTCAGGCGGAAGCGGCTGCCGCCCGCGGTTTCGACCTCGGCGCTTTCGCCCTCGACCAGGTTCAGGACATGGCATTTTCCCTGCGTTGTGACCTCCACCGAGGTGTTGAGCTTGTAACGGTGCACGTCGTAGGAGTGGTTGCGGTGCGTGGGCAGGTGCCACAGTTCCCAGTCCGCCCCCTTGTCGAGCAGCGCGGGGTGCGACACCAGTTCCCGTTTCACGGCCTCGCCCTTGCGGTCGAAACAGAGGTTCTCCATTGCGCGGCGGATGTTCAGCGGGCGCGGTTTCCCGTCGAGGTCGAGCGCCAGCCAGTCGTACATCTTGAATGTGAAGATGTAAGGCGTGGTGCTGATCTCCAGCACGAGGTTGTTGCGTCCCGAGCTGTGGAGCGTGCCCGGCGGTATGAGGAACAGGTCGTGCCGCGCCGACTGTTCGGCGTTGATGTAGCGCGGCACGTCGAGTTCCGTGCCTTTTTCGAAGCTTTCGGTCAGCGCCCGTTCGAACTTCGCAGGGTCGATATCCTCTTTGAACCCGAGGTATACGACCGATCCGGGGGCCGTGTCGAGGATATAGTAGGTCTCCTCCTGAGTCAGTACCTCGCCGAAATTCTTGCGGATATATTCCCGCTGCGGGTGGCACTGGATCGAAAGGTTGCCGCCGTCGAAGTTGTCGAGGTAGTCCATGCGGATCGGGAATTCGTCGCCGTATGCGTCGTAGCACGCGCTGCCGACGACCTGCTCGCCGCCCTGGAACATCACCATGTCGAACGACACTTCGAGCATCTTGCCGTCGCTGCCGAAGATCAGCCCGTTTTCCGGTACGATCAGCTCGAACGACCATGCGTAATTGGGCACGTCGTGGGGCAGTGCGCCGATGTGTTCGCGGATCCATTGGCCTCCCCACGCCCCGGGTTCGAACCACGGCCGGACGCGGAATCCGTTTGCGGCGAGGTGCTCCAGGCCGCGGCGCAGGTCGGTGCCCTCGGCCCAGGTGATCTCCCCTTCGCGCTGCCCGTCGACGATTATGCCGATGCGGGGCAGCAGCTCCTTCTTGTGGCGGTTCAGTACGACCCAGTCGACGAAATAGAACCGCTTGTACATCTTTTTCGGGGGTTCGGGCTGCGTGGCCCCCAGGTTGGCGATGCTGCCCGCACGCGAGCGGAACTGGATCTCGTTTTTCGGGATGTCGATATAGACCAACTCGCCCTGCCAGCCGGCCAGCGCGGCGCCGGTGCCGACGAGTATGTTCATCTCCGCCTCGGGGTCGGGTGCGATCGCCCGCAGTTTTTCCCCGTCGAAGAACTCCTCCAGCCGCAGCGGGGTGCGGAAGCCGAAGATCGGGTCGTCGCCGCCCAGATAGGGGGCGACCAGGCGTTCGATCTCCTCCTGCGGCCGCAGGGCCGCGTCGACGCTCCACCACACGGGGCGGATGCCCAGCTGCGTGAGCGCACGGTTCAGCTCCTGCCGGAAGAGGTCGAAGCGTACGCCGACATAGCCGTCGACGACAACCTGCTTCTGCCCGGCCAGCCGCCGTGCCAGCGACGTGTAGTCGCAGAAAATCTTATCCGGCCCGAGGTCATGTGTCGGGTAGATGTCGTATTGGTTTTTTCCGGTTTCCGGTTTGCATACCGGAAGTGGGTTCTGTGTTGTTTTCCTTAAAAGAGACATGACTATTGTTTGGTTATATGAATAACGATGCTGCGCCGATCAGGGCGGCATGGTCGGGCCGGGCCGGGAGCCCTATCCTGATCCGGTGGCCGTCGGCTTCGAGCCGGCGTTTCATGGCGGGCCCGAACAGCGGGTAGGCCCGCGAGATATTCCCGCCGAGCACCAGCATGTCGGCGCGGAAGCGTTCCGCCACGGGGGCTGCGAACGCCGCCAGCCGCTCCCCGTATTCGTCGAACAGGCGCCGTGCCGCGGGGTCTTCCGCATGGCGTTCGGCAGCTTCGCGTGCGCCGCTTATCTCCTGCCCGGTCAGCTCCCGGTAGCGGCCGCATACCCAGCGGGTCGAGAAGGCCTCATCGACGATGCCCCCTTCGAACGGCAGGCAGTATACCCAGCCGTTGGCGGGCACCTCGTCGCCCGAGGTCACCAGCCTGCGGCCGGCCACGAAGCCCGACCCGACGCCCGTGCCGAGCGTCAGCGCCACTACGCGTCCGGCGTCGTCCGCGACCCCGCCGAGGCATTCGCCCAGCGCGAAGGCCGCCGCGTCGTTGACGTAGCGGAACTCCTCCGTGCCGCACTCCCGCAGCAGCGGGTAGAGCGTCGCCGCGACGTCGAGCCCGTAGATGCGCTCGAACTTCCGCACGCCCCGGATCAGCGAAATGCCCCGCTCGTAGTCGAACGGCCCGGGGAAGGCGAAGCCTGCGCACCGGATGCGTCCGATGCCCGATGCCGCGGCCGTGCGCCGGATGTTCGCGGCCCAGGCCCCGGCGATCGTGCGGGCCCCGGCCGCCGCGTCGACTTTGTCCGTGTGCGGTTCCCCGCACAGTTGCCCCGTGGCGAGGTCTACCACCGCCGAGCAGATATGGCTGCCGCCGATGTCCACGCCCAGGGCGTAGCGATTATGTGCCGATTGTGCCATGACGGTATATTTTTCGTAGTTATTTGTTCAGCCGGGTGTTGGGCTCCGCGGCGAGGTTCACCCGCAGCGTGCCGCCGCCGACCACTTCGGCGAAGGGAAGCTGTACGCTCTGCAAGGGTTTGCCGTCCAGTTCCAGCGAACCGATATAGTAATTCTCCGGCGTGTTGCCCGTCGTTTCGATCACGAACTCCTTGCCCGTGTAGTAATCGGGGTTGAGGCGGATCGTCACCTTGTCGAACAACGGGCTGCCGATCTGGAACGTCGGGTCGGGGGCGGTAAGCCCCTTCGCGTCGAAGAGCCCCATCGAGGCCATGACGTACCATGCCCCCAGCTGTCCCTGGTCTTCGTCCTGCCCGTAGCCGTAGCCGTGGATCTCCTCCGTGCCGTAGAATTCGTTGCAGATCGTGCGCATCCATTTCTGCGAGAGCCACGGTTTGCCCGAGAAGTTGAACAGCGCCGAGATGTGGAGGTTCGGTTGGTTGCCGTGGTTGTAATAGGCATGGACTCCCGCAAAGGCATTGATCGTCTTGCCGCCGCCGAAGACGCTCTCGCGCGAGATGAGGAACGTGCTGTCGAGGCGGTTGTTGAACTCCTCGCGTCCGACCAGCTCGACCAGCCGGTCGATATCGTGGGGCACGTAGTAGGTGTACTGTACGGCATTGCCCTCCTGGAATCCGGCCCATGCCGCGTAGGGGTCGAAGTCGGCGATGAATTCACCGCTGTGATCCCGCGGCCGGATGTACTTGGTTTCGGGGTCGAAAAGCAGCTCCCACCCGCCCGAGAGCTTCTCGAGCTGTTCGTAATCGGCCTCATGGCCCAACTGGCGGGCCATCTGCGCAACGGCATAGGCGCTGAACGAATATTCGAGTGTGTGCGAGGCCGCGAATCCCGAGCCGTCGGGCGTGGTCTGCATGCCCAGTTCCGGCAGGTAGGGCGAATAGCCCTGACTGACGAATTTCCCCACGTCCAGTTTGCCCGCGCCGGCCGGGCGGCCTTCGCTGCCCAACTCGTTCTTGCGGGCGGCCTGGTAGCCCAGCGCCACGTCGAAGTTGCGGATGCCGCAGTTGTAGGCCGCGGCGATGGCGAGCCCCGTGAAGTTGGTGCCTACGCCCGAGACGTACTTGCTGCATGCGATGCCGTCGCCGAGCCATCCGGCGTCCTTGTAGACCAGCAGCTGGCTCGCCACCCAGTCGGCATAGTATTCGGGATAGGCGATGCTCCACAGCTGCGTGAGGTTCCAGTAGGCGCCCCAGATCGCATCGGTATTGTAATAGTGGTGTTCCGGCTTGCCAGCGCCGTCGAGCGCAATCTGCCCGACCGTGCCGTCGTTGGCGGGGTAGGCCCCGTTCACGTCGCTGGCCAGGCCGCGCCCCAGCAGGGCGTGGAACAGCCCCGTGTAGAACTTCACGCGGTCATCGTGCAGGCCGCCCTCGACGCGAAGCCGGCCCAGCGCCTCTTCCCACGTGTCGTTCGCCTCGCGGCGCACCCGGTCGAAATCTTTCCTGGCGGCCTCCTTTTCGAGGTTCAGCCGCGCGTTCTCCACCGACGTGTACGACAGGCCGATCTTCAGCCCCACCTGCTGACGCTCGCGGGTGTCGAAACGCAGGTAGAGCCCTGCTCCGACGCCTGTGCGGCTGCGCTCCCCCGCGAAGGTTTGCTCGCCGCTGAACGCGCCCCAGGCCGCAGGCTCGGCGTCGAGTACGGCGCTGAAATACATTGTCACCGTGGCGCCTTTCTGGTAAATGTCGACATAGGCGGGCTCGGTCACCACCCAGCCCTCGATACGTCCGTCGTCGGTGTAGGTCACCGACGCGTCGCGCACCGGGCCGCTTTCGCCCATGCGCGTCCCGATGTTGAAGATCAGGTTCGCTTCCTCCGTCGCCGGGAAGGTATAGCGGTGGAATCCGACCCGTTCGGTGGCTGTCAGCTCGGCCTTGACGCCGTAATCCTTCAGCAGCACGGAGTAGTAGCCGGGGCGCGCCACCTCGTCCTTCTTGTCGAAGCGCGAACGGTAGCCCGCGTCGGGGTTGTCGAGCGGCCCGGGTACGGTCTGAAGTTCGCCGACCGTCGGAGCCACCACCACGCCGCCGACCTGGAACTCGTGGAAGTTGGCGAAGCCCTCGATCGAGGTGTGGCGTGAGTCGTAGCCCACGGCTTCCCAGCCGTTGGGATTCCCCAGGTGGCCGTCGGTCGTCGGAGCCAGTTTGGCCATGCCGAACGGTACGGCCGCCGGGGTGAAGAAGAACCACCGCGAATGTGCGGTGCCGATGCGCGGGTCGACGTAGTCCGTCAGCGGCTCCTGAGCCGTGCATGCCGACAGGCAGGCCGTCGCGGAGAAGAGGATCAGTTTGTGCAGGTGTTTTTTCATCGTTGATGTTTGCCGGCGGCCGTTGCGGCCGCCTTTGGGTTATATGGTTTTCTGTTTAATGTATATACATGAGGTGCGTGGCGTCCGTCTATTTCGCGGCGAACCTGCGCAGGGCGAGGGCGCAGCCTGCCAGGTAGAGCATACAGGCCGAAATGACCAGCAGCGAACCGGTCTGGCTGCCCAGGAGGTCGGTCGTGAAGCCCATCAGGGGCGGGATGACGGCGCCGCCGCAGACCCCTGTGATCATCAGCCCCGAAATCTCGTTGGCTTTTTCCGGATGGCATTTCAGCGCCGTCGAGTAGATCACCGAGAAGATGCTCGAGCAGGCGAAGCCGATCAGTCCGACCAGCGCCAGCATCTGCGGTACTGTTTCTTTGATCACCTTAGCCGGTTTTCCGACAACCCGCTGAGCAAATGCAATATTTTCATAGACATTTCGGTCCTTTAACAGACGAAAATCCTGAAACACAACGCCGATGCCGCGGCGCATCTTCGGAATTCTGCGACGGCGCAAACGCCCGATATTCTGACTGTTGATATAAATTCTCCCGGAAGTTGGTTCCAGCTCTTTTAATAATAATTTAAACAGTGTTGTTTTACCCGAACCGCTGCTCCCCATGATAAATACAAATTCACCTTTACGTATTCTAAGGTTAACACCATTTAAAGCAGACACGCCTGTGCTATAAGTTTTGCAAACGTTATCTAAAACAATCACGTTATGACGTCCTTTTATCGCCAGTACCTTGCTTTAAATTTTAATATTCAAATGTCTCCATATATCTCATATACTTTACAACCATCAGCGCGATCTTAAACGTGATGGCATCTTCAAACACTCTTAAATCCAGCCCTGTACTCTTCTGAAGCTTATCCAGGCGATATACCAGTGTATTTCGGTGGATATATAACTGTCTCGAAGTTTCCGAAACATTCAGGCTGTTCTCAAAAAATTTGTTAATTGTAATCAGTGTTTCCTCGTCCAGGTCATCCGGAGATTTGCCATCAAAGATTTCTTTTATGAACATCTTGCACAACGGCACCGGAAGCTGATAGATCAAACGTCCGATTCCCAGATTGCTGTAAGCTACAATAGAACGTTCACTATAGAAAATCTTTCCGACATCCATCGCCATCTTCGCTTCTTTATAAGAGCGGGATACTTCTTTAATCTCATTCACGATCGTACCAAAGGCAACATGAACCTTTGTCATCGCTTCTGTGTTAAGCATATCTACAATAACCTGTGCGGTCTTCGTAAGCTCGTCGTATCCTTCTCCGTTCTTCACTTCTTTTACGAGAATAATGTTCTTCTCATCAACCGCAGTGATAAAGTCTCTTGTCTTAGCAGAAAAAATATTACGGACAGTTTCAAACGCATTATTATCTCTGTCATTCTTTGTCTCAACAATAAATACACATCTTCTTACATCGGTCTCAATATGAAGCTTCTTAGCCCGGTTATAAATATCAACCAACAGTAAGTTATCTAATAACAAATTCTTGATAAAATTATCTTTATCAAAACGTTCCTTATAGGCAATTAACAGATTCTGTACCTGGAAAGCAGCCATCTTTCCAACCATATACACATCATCAGTCTCACCTTTGACGAGAATGATGTACTCTAAC
>ERZ832522.2368-NODE-2368-length-23103-cov-12.216895_pt1 | contig 23103 bp, 16 predicted proteins | sample MGYA00519951_ERZ832522 | MGnify/ENA primary metagenome ERZ832522 (study PRJEB31850, sample SAMEA3708728) | human gut metagenome | biome: human gut; feature: human-associated habitat; material: faeces | place: China | collected 2014 ... | reverse complement strand
TCGCCATCGGACACATAGCCCACAACTTCCGGTCTTGCACCCAGACCGCCTAAGCGACCCAGGATGCCAATGGTCGGATAGCTGCCGCCAACGGTCTTTCCCTCAGTGCCGGGGATGCGGACCTTTACCATGTCGGTTTTCCCCTGAGGACCCTCCAGGGCATAGGTCTCTACGGAGGCCTCCGGATCAATGGCCTGCAAGAAGGCCTTTACGATCTGGCCGTTGGCCTTGGGATCGTCTAAAAGCTCAAAAATATCAATAATCTGCTTATTTAGCATGGTGTATTTCCCCTTTCATCAATTCTGCCGCCTCTGCGCGCCGCAGGGCGAAAAGCGTCATCAGGCCCTCGCAGAGCACCGGATCCATCACCGGGATGCCCAGAGCCTCCTCCAGAGAAGGTGCGATGCCGATGGTGGACATTCCTGTGCAGCTCAGAGCAATGACATCTGCCCCGGCAGCCTTTTGCTCCCGACCCTTTTCTACGGTTTTGGCGAAGCCCTCCTCCGTCATCAGATCCAGGGTGCTGTCCACGCCTTCCGGCTTCTTGGGATGAGAGAACGCTTCATAGTTGCCGCTGGAATAATACATAACATAGCCTCCATTCAGAATCAAAAAACAATTGCCGGAAACATGACCTGCGGCGTTCTCTGTCAACCACTTTTGCCGCACGCTCTATGTTTCCCTTTCGATGGCACAAGCATACTACGAAAGCGAAAGCTCCGCCATGTGCAAAACGCCCGCCGTGACGGAATTTCCATCACAGCAGGCGTAGTTGCATGATTTTTGGTCATCAGGCGGTCAATTGCCCAGAATTACTTTTTGAAGCTGTCTTTGAGCAGAACGCTGCGATTGAAGACAAGGTGGTCCGCCTTGCAGTCCTTCGAGTCCAGGCAGAAGTAGCCCACGCGCATAAACTGATAGCACGGAGCCGTATGCGCCGCGCGGCCATCTCCCTCTTCATCGTATTTTTTCGCCTCGGCAACCAGCGCAGACTCGACCTTGCAGCCGGTGAGCACCGTGAGCGATTCGGGGTTCATGCACTCTAAGAAGTCCTTGTCCGCGCCGTCGGGCTGGGCATCCAAAAACAGATTGTCGTACAGGCGGACTTCCGCGTCAACGCAGGTTTCCGCGTCCACCCAGTGGATCGTCGCGCCTTTGACCTTACGGCCGTCGGCAGGATCGCCGCCGCGGGATTCGGGGTCATACTCAGCGTAAACCTCGACGACGTTTCCGTCTTCATCGCGCTTGCAGCCTGTGCAGCGAATTAAGTAAGCGCTCTTGAGGCGGCACTCGGGGCCCTCCGGATAAAGACGCTTATACTTGGGAACGGGCTCAGCAAGGAAATCGTCCGCCTCGATCCAGAGGTTCCGGGAGAACGTGACGGTGTGCGTGCCCTGTTCGGGGTGCACGGGGTTATTTTCAACCTCAAACGTCTCAGACTGTCCCTCGGGGTAGTTCGTGATGACGAGCTTCACAGGGCGAAGGACGGCCATCGTGCGCTCGGCGGTGTCGTTGAGGTCCTCTCGCAGGCAGTGCTCGAGTAACGCATACTCCACCGTGTTCGCGGATTTTGCCACGCCGATGCGCTCGCAGAAATCGCGGATGGAATGGCTCGTGTAGCCGCGTCGACGCAGACCGCAGAGCGTCGGCATTCTCGGATCGTCCCAGCCGGAAACGCGGCCGGTCTCGACAAGAAGCCGCAGCTTGCGCTTGGACATGACGGTATGGTCAATGCCGAGACGCGCAAACTCGATCTGGCGCGGCTTGTAGTACGGAATCGAAATATTGCTCACAACCCAGTCATAAAGCGGCCGGTGCGCCTCAAACTCCAGCGAGCAAAGAGAATGCGTAATGCCCTCGAGCGCGTCCTGAATGGGGTGGGCAAAGTCGTACATCGGGTAGATGCACCACTTGTCGCCCTGCCGGTGATGGTGCATGTAGCGGATGCGGTAGATGACGGGGTCGCGCATGTTGAAGTTTCCGCTCGCGAGGTCAATTTTCGCGCGCAGCGTCTTCGAGCCCTCGGGGAACTTGCCGTTTCTCATGCGCGCAAACAGATCGAGGTTTTCCTCGACCGAGCGGTCGCGGTACGGCGAGACGGCGGGCTTTCCGATGTCGCCGCGGTACTCGCGGAACTGCTCCGCCGTCAGATCGCAGACGTAGGCAAGGCCCTTTTTGATGAGCTCGACGGCGTATTCATAGTCCTTTTCAAAATAGTCCGAGCCATAGAAGAACCGGTCCCCCCAGTCAAAGCCCAGCCAGTGAATGTCGGCTTGGATCGCGTCAACGTACTCCGTGTCTTCCTTCGTGGGGTTCGTGTCGTCCATGCGCAGGTTGCACAGGCCGCCGAATTTTTCCGCCGTACCGAAATCGATCGTGAGCGCCTTGCAGTGGCCGATGTGCAGATATCCGTTCGGCTCGGGCGGGAAGCGCGTGTGGACCTTCAGCCCTTCAAACTGACCGCCGGGGGCAATATCCTCTTCAATGAAAGCGTCGATAAAGTTTCTCGACTCCAAGGGCTTTCTTTCTTCTTCCATGGTGATACATCCTCTCTGTATGAATCCTGAATCCCGGGTGTATTCTTTCAACTGACGATGTGCCCGGCAGCGAAGAATTTTTGTGCTGAACAAGACATTTTTCCGCAGGAATACTCTCGTATCTCAAGGAATAATCGCGCAGCACAGTGCAAAAAGCCCACTGTTCGGGCGCGTTGGCAGTTGAAAGAACACACTCTAGTATTATATACGATTTTACACGCCAACGCAACGGGGAATTCTCCTTGTCCGGCAGATTTCACGCAATATATGAATTTACAGTGAAATCTTCAAATTTCCTCTTTTCAATTTCCCAAAATTATTATAGAATAGGAAAAGAGTTTTATAAGGAGAGGTATGGCATGAGCGAACCAAAATATCATCGGGTACTGCTGAAAATCAGCGGTGAGGCACTGGCGGGCGAAGCGCACCGTGGGCTCGACTTTGACGTCATCGGCGGCGTGTGCGACGTGGTTAAAAAGTGCGTGGAAAAGGGTGTGCAGATCGGCATTGTCGTCGGCGGCGGAAATTTCTGGCGGGGCCTCAAAGACGGCGGCGACCGCATGGAGCGCACGAGAGCCGACCATATGGGCATGCTGGCAACGTGCATCAACGCCTTAGCGGTCGCGGACTGCCTCGAGCAGCGCGGCGTGGCGGTGCGCGTGCAGACGGCCATCGCCATGAACCAGATCGCCGAGCCCTACATCCGCAGCAAGGCCATCCGGCATCTGGAGAAGGGCCGCGTCGTGATCTTCGCCTGCGGCACCGGCAACCCGTTCTTCTCAACGGATACAGGCGCTGTCCTGCGCGCGGCAGAAATCAACGCGGACGCGATTCTGCTTGCCAAAAACATCGACGGCGTCTACTCGGCAGACCCCGCAAAGGACCCGACGGCGGTTCGCTACGACGAAATTTCCTACGACGAGGTGCTTGCCAAGCATCTGGCCGTCATGGACTCGACCGCGACATCCCTTTCCATGGACAACCACATTCCCGTGCAGGTCTTCGCGCTGAAGGACCCCGAAAACATTCTGCGCGTGGTCATGGGCGAAAAAATCGGAACGATTGTGAAGGAGGAACTTTAACATGGCAGATCTCAAGCAGTTCGAACGCAAAATGGAAAAAACTCTGGAGGTGCTCGCCTCCGATTTCGGTGCCGTCCGCGCAGGCCGCGCCAACGCGCAGGTGCTCGACCGGATCACGGTTGAGTATTACGGCACGCCCACGCCCGTCGGCCAGGTCGGCACGATCTCTTCCCCTGACCCCCGCACGCTCGTCATCCAGCCGTGGGACGGCTCGCTTCTGAAGGTCATTGAAAAGGCGATCCAGACCTCCGACCTCGGCATCAACCCGCAGAACGACGGCCGCGTCATCCGCCTCGTCTTCCCGCAGCTGACCGAGGAGCGCAGAAAAGAGCTCACCAAGCAGGTCAAAAAGTACGGCGAGGACGCAAAGGTCGCCGTCCGCAATGTCCGCCGCGATGCCGTTGACTTCGTCAAGAAGGCCCAGAAAAAGGGCGAACTGACCGAAGATGACCAGAAGAAGGCCGAAAAGGACATTCAGGAGCTCACCGATAAATATATTAAGAAAATCGACGAAATGTGCGCCAAGAAGGATAAGGAGCTCATGGAGATTTAATCCATCTCCGTAGGATTGTGTATTCTTCCGGGGTGTTCGTAGGGGGCGATGCCCACATCGCCCCAAGGGCACGAACGAATTCGCCGGAGATTTTCAGGAAACCGGATTTTTCCGCCGGGTCGATGTGGGTATCGACCCCTACGCAATTTTATTAAGATTACACAGTTTTGTAAGATTACGCGTTTTTGTAAGACTACACAATTTTGCAAACCAATTCGCAACCATCCGCAAAGGCCGCCGCTCGGCGGCTTTTGTTTTGAAAGGGTAAGCTATGGCAATCACAAAACAAACACCGCTCGCGCTGGACCCTGCGCGCATGCCGCGCCATGTCGCCATCATCATGGACGGCAACGGCCGCTGGGCGCAGAAGCGGGCGCTTCCCCGTACGGCGGGACACAAGGCAGGCGCGGAGACCTTCCGCCGCATCGCGACCTGCTGCAAAAATTTAGGGTTAGAGTATCTCACCGTCTACGCGTTTTCGACCGAAAACTGGAAGCGCTCGGAAGACGAGGTCTCTACCATCATGCGCCTTTTTGAAACGTATCTTCACGAGGCCATCGACACCATGGAGCGCGACCACATCCGCCTCAAAATCTTGGGCGAGCAGTCGCGCATCAGCCCGGAGCTGCGCAGGCTCATCGCGAAGACCGATGAAATTTCCGCGCATTACGACGGCTTTCAGGCAAACGTCTGCATCAATTATGGCGGCCGGGACGAAATTGTCCGCGCGGCCAAAAAGTTTGCGGCGTTGTGCATGGAAGGCGCTATGCAGCCGGAGGAGCTGACGGAGGGCCTTTTCTCCGGGTTACTCGATACCGCCGGTATCCCCGACCCCGAGCTCATCATCCGTCCCTCGGGTGAGATCCGCACGTCGAACTTTCTGCTCTGGCAGTCGGCGTACGCGGAGTATTACTTTACGGACGTGCTCTGGCCGGATTTCGATGAAGAAGAGCTGAAACGAGCGATTTTGTCTTATCAGGGCAGGAACCGCCGCTTTGGAGGTGTCAAATGAAACAGAGATTACTTGTCGCCGCCGTCGGCGTTCCGGCGCTGCTGGTCATTTTGCTGGCGCTGCCGCCGTTTGCCACGACGGTGCTGGTGTGCCTCATAGCCAGCATCGCCTCATATGAGCTCATCCACACGGCTTGTAAGCAGCCGCGCCCCATCGTCTATGTCTTTACCATCGCGTGCACGCTCGTGTGCGTGGTGAACATCGAGCTGCCAGAGATCGTCTGGCCGGCCGCGGCGTTTTTGCTCCTGACGGCACTCTGCCTGATCGCCGTTCTGACGCACGGCAAAGAGGGCGCGATGCCGTTTTCGGATGTCGCGCTCTGCATGCTCGCGGGCGTAATGTTCCCCGTCATGTACAGCTGTATCGGGTATCTGCGGCAGACCGGAAAGGTTCTGGTCCTCATGCCGTTTGTCGTTGCGTTCGTGGGGGACTCTGCCTCCATGCTCGGCGGCATGGCCTTTGGCGGCAAGAAGCTCTCTCCCTACGTTTCCCCCAACAAGACCATTTCGGGCTTTGTCTGCGGCCCCGTCGGCAGCGCCCTTGGCATGGTGATCCTGGGGCTCATCGAAAAGGCCGTATGGTCGTTTGACATGCCCCTTTGGTACTTAGCTGTCATCGGCGTGGTCGCAAATCTCTTCGGCCAGCTGGGCGACCTCACGACAAGTCTTATTAAGCGCGAGGTCGGCGTGAAGGACTACAGCCACCTGTTTCTGACCCACGGCGGCATGCTCGACCGGTTCGACTCGACGCTTTTTATCGCCCCGGTCGTGTACGCCATGATGTTCCTTGCGGAGGCGATTGTATGAGCAGCTGTATTTCGATTTTAGGCTCGACGGGCTCCATCGGCCGGCAGACGCTGGACGTGGTCGACAAGCTCGGTCTGCGCGTGGCCGCTTTGACGGCGAACCGGGACGTGGACCGGCTTGAGGCGCAGTGCCGCAAATACCGCCCAAAGCTGGCGGCAATGATGGACGAAGCGTCTTACAAGGAATTAAAGGCGCGTCTTTCGGATATGAATATAACAGTCGTTCTGGGGCTCGAAGGGCTCATCACGGCGGCGAGCCTCCCAGAGGCGGATACGGTCGTCACAGCAGTCTCCGGCATGGTCGGCCTCAAGCCAACGCTCGCTGCCATCCGGGAGAAAAAACGCATCGCGCTTGCCAACAAGGAAACTTTGGTTTGTGCGGGCGAGCTTGTGATGGAGCAGGCAAAAAAATACGGCGCGGAGATCATCCCCGTCGACTCTGAACACTCGGCGATTTTCCAGTGTCTGATGGGAAACCGCGGCAAAACGCAGATCAAGCGCCTCATTCTCACCTGTTCCGGAGGGCCCTTCTATGGTCTTTCCCGCGCGGAGCTCGCCGAAAAGAAAAAGGCAGACGCGCTGCGCCACCCGAACTGGAAAATGGGCGCGAAAATCACCATCGACTGCGCGACGCTTATGAATAAGGGTCTGGAGATCATCGAGGCCATGCGGCTTTATGATCTGCCGCTCGAGAAGGTCACGGCAGTCGTGCACCGGCAGTCGATCGTCCACTCGATGGTCGAGTTTACGGACGGCGCTGTTATGGCGCAGCTCGGCGCGCCCGATATGCGCATTCCGATTTCACTCGCCATGACGTATCCCGAGCGGAAGCAGACGCCCGCGCCCGCGCTCGACCTTCTGTCCTGCCCGCCGCTGACGTTTGCGGAAATTGACGAGGGAAGCTTCGACTGCTTCCGCCTTGCCAAAGAGGCGGCAAAACGCGGCGGCACGGTCTGCGCGGCCATGAACGCGGCGAACGAAGAGGCGGTCGCGCTCTATTTGCAGGATGCCATCGGCTTTTACGACATTTCCGAGCTGGTCTCCCGCGCGATGGAGCTTCCGTCTGTGGAAAATCCCAAGCTGCGCGATATTCTCAATGCCGACAAGGCCGCGCGTGAGCTTGTCTGGAGCCGTTTTTTCCGGTAATTTCGCATTTTTTATCATCAGGTGATGCTATGTATATTTTACTCGCAATTTTGATGTTCGGCTTTCTGATCTTTATCCACGAGCTGGGGCACTTTCTCTCGGCGAAGCTGCTTGACGTACAGGTCAACGAGTTTGCCATCTGCATGGGGCCCGTGCTTTGGCAGAAGAAAAAGGGCGAAACGACCTATTCTCTGCGCGCCATTCCGATCGGCGGCTTCTGCGCGATGGAGGGAGAGGACGAGGAGTCGGACAATCCGAGAGCGTTCCCGCAGAAAAGCTGGTGGCGGCGGCTGATCATCTTAGCTGCCGGGTCGTTCATGAACTTCGTCGCGGGCTTTCTTGTGATCGTCCTTCTCTACACCGGAGCCTCTGCCTACTCCGCTCCCATCGTCACGGACTTTTTTGAGGGCTGCCCCTTGGAGTCCTCCGACGGCTTGCAGGAGGGCGATGAGCTCTACAAGATCGACAGCCGGCGCGTGTATCTCTACTCGGACGTTGGGATGCTGCTTTCCCGGAACAAAACAGGCGTATACGATGTCGTTGTGAAGCGAAACGGCGAGCTGGTCGAGCTTCCGGATTTTGAGATGAAGCCGCAGCTTTATACGGTGGGCGGCCAGCAGGAGTATAAATACGGGCTGTATTTCGGCACCGTACCGGGTGGATTTTCCAATTGCCTCAAATACAGCTGGCACACGGCAATGGATTTCGCGCGGCTGGTCTGGATGAGCCTGGAGGATTTGGTGTCCGGGCTCGTGTCGGTGAGCGACATGTCAGGTCCCGTCGGCATTGTCTCGACGATCTCCGAGGTCGGCAGTCAGTCGGCTACGGTACAGGCCGGGCTTCAGAACGTTGCGTATCTCGGCGCATTTATCGCGATCAATTTAGCTGTCATGAACATGCTGCCGCTTCCCGCGCTCGACGGCGGACGCATTTTTCTGCTGCTTGTCAATTCCCTTTTTACCGCCATTACAAAAAAGAAAATTCCCGCCAAATACGAGGCCTATGTCCATGCCGCCGGTATGGTGCTGCTGCTGGGCTTCATGGCGTTTGTAACCTTCAAGGACATCTGGAAGCTATTCACATAGAGGTGTGATACAAATGACAAAACAAATTACCGTCGGCAAGGTCAAAATCGGGGGCGGCGTGCCGGTTTCCATCCAGTCGATGCTGAACACGAAAACGACCGACGTTGAGGGCTCTTTGCGCCAGATTCGGGAGCTGGCCGCGGCAGGCTGCGAAATTGCGCGGCTGGCCGTTCCGGATATGCAGGCGGCGGAAGCTTTCGGCAAAATCTGCGACGCTTCTCCCCTGCCGCTTGTTGCCGACATTCACTTTGACTACCGGCTCGCCATCAAGGCAGCGGAAAACGGCGCATCTAAGATCCGTATCAACCCCGGAAACATCGGGGGCGAGGAACGGGTCAAGGCCGTCGCCGACTGCTGCAAGGCGCATCATATTCCGATCCGCATCGGCGTGAACGGGGGCAGTTTGGAGAAAGACCTTCTTGAAAAGTACGGCCATCCCACGCCGGAGGCTCTGGTGGAAAGCGCGTTTTCTCACATCCGGTTACTCGAGAAATTCGGCTTCGATGATATCTGTGTGTCGATGAAATCGAGCTCGGTGCCCCTTATGATGAAGGCCTATCAGCTCTTTTCCGCGCAGTCGGATTACCCTCTGCACGTCGGTGTGACCGAGACCGGAACGGAGCACATGGGGATCATCAAGTCGGCCATGGGCATTGGTGGCCTGCTCTGCATGGGCATCGGCGACACGATCCGCGTGTCCCTGACGGCAGATCCCGTGCGTGAGGTCTATGCCGCGCGCGACATCCTCAAAGCCGCCGGGCTTCGCCATGACGGGGTCAACATCATCGCCTGCCCCACCTGCGGCCGGACGAGAATCGACCTCATTGGACTTGCAAACCGCGTGGAAGAGGCGCTGAAAAATTGCAAAAAGCCCATCACCGTCGCGGTCATGGGCTGCGTCGTGAACGGTCCTGGCGAGGCGCGCGAGGCGGACATCGGCATTGCAGGCGGCGACGGCGTCGGCATGCTCTTTGCCAAGGGCCAGATGCTTCAAAAGCTTCCCTACGACGAGTTGCTGCCCGCGCTTCTTTCCTACATCGATACGCTGTAACCGCATTTCATACACGTCATATCTTTCCGGGATTCCTGCAATCAACGCGTAGGGGGCGATGCCCACATCGCCCCAAGGGAAGTTGCGAATTCGCCGGAGATTCCCGTTAAATCGGTTTGTAACGCCGGGTCGATGTGGGCATCGACCCCTACGTCTCTATTTAGGATATACTACATATTTGAGGAACCACCATGCAGAACCTTCCGTTTGACCATTTATTCTGCAATTTCATACCAGGCGAAACGCTCTTGGGAAAGCTAGACGCGCTTGTCATTGAGCACGCCGAACTTTCGCGGGAGGAGCGCACGCTGACCCTCTGGCTGTTCAGCGAAACGTATCTCACGCAAAAAGACGAGGCCGCGCTGAAAGACGGTTTGCAGGCGCAGTATGGCCTGCGGCGCGTCGAGCTGAACCTGCGCTTTCCCGAGTCGCTTTTGCCCAACATGGACTTTCGTGATCTTGCGCAGGTCTTTATCAAGGCCTACTCCCCTGCTGCCGGAAGTCTTGCGGGGGCAAAATATGCGCTCGAAAATAACAAGCTCACCATCCACCTGCCCGCAAACGGCAAGGCAGATCTGGAGCCGCACATTCCCAAGGCGCAGAATTTTCTCAAATCGCGCTTCGGCACCTCCCCGGAGATTGAGATCACGGCGCACAGCGCATTAGAAGGCCGGGCGCTTTTTGACGAGACGGCCAGAATCCGCCGCGAGGCCATGGCGCAGGCTCCCGCCGTACAGGTAAAAGAGGCGGCAAAAAAAACGTCCTCGACTTCTTCCTCCACGCAGCCCTCCGGCGATATGATCTTTGGCCGTCCATTCGGCGGCGAGGTCGTGAAGATGAAGGACCTCAATCTCGACATGTACCGCGTGGTCGTGGCGGGCAAGGTCTTCGCCGTCAACCACAAGGAGCTCAAAAAGCGCAACGCGTGGGTCGTGAGCTTCGACGTGACCGACTACACCAGCTCCGTGCGCATCAACCAGTTCATGGAGAACGACAAGGCAAAGCCGATTCTGAGCGGCATTTCTCCCGGCATGTGGGTAAAAATCCAGGGAAAAATGACCTTCGACCGGTACGATAACGAGATGGTCATGCAGCCGAACGCGATCGTGAAGCTGCAAGCGCCCGTGCGGTTGGACACGGCTCCCGAAAAGCGCGTCGAGCTGCACCTTCATACCAACATGTCCTCCATGGACGCTTTAACCTCCGTCTTCCCCAAGGCTGGCCCGGACCGGAACGTCATCAAGCGCGCCGAGAGCTGGGGTCACAAGGCCATCGCCATTACCGACCACGGCGGTGCGCAGTCGTTCCCGAATGCGATGCATTCGGCCAAGAACATCAAGATTCTCTACGGCTGCGAGGGCTACTACGTCAACGACGTAGACGACCGCATCGCCGTTCATGGAACGCTTGACGCAAGCTTCGACGACGAGTATGTCGCCTTTGACCTCGAGACAACGGGTTTATCTTCTCAGCACGACACGATCATCGAGATCGGCGCGGCGATTATGAAGCGCGACCAAGTGATGGGCACCTTCCAGACCTTCGTCGCGCCCGGGCGCAGGCTCCTTCCCAAGATCATCGAGCTCACGGGCATTACCGACCAGATGCTGGAGGGTGCGCCCACGGTTGAGGAAATTCTTCCGAAATTTCTGGACTTCGTGGGAGACCGGCCTCTTTGCGCCCACAACGCGGACTTTGACATCGGCTTTGTAACGGCCGCATGTGAGCGTTTGAATATTCCCTTCCAGCCGACCTATGTCGATACGCTCGTTCTGGCGCAGAACCTGATGCCCGACCTCGGGAAATACAAGCTGAACATCGTGGCCGACGCTTTGAGCCTGCCGGAATTCAATCACCACAGAGCCTCCGATGACGCGATCACCTGCGGCTATCTCATGATGCGCTTCTGGAAAATGCTTGACGAACAGGGCGTGCATACGCTCAGCGCCGTGAATCCCCGCATGGCGGAGCTTCGCGCGGGCGGCCGCATTTTTGACCGCCGGGCAAAACACATCATCGTGCTCGCCAAAAATTCGATCGGTCTTCGCAACCTCTACCGGCTCATCTCCTACGGCAATCTCAAATACTTTAAGCGCGTGCCGATCATGCCGAAGTCTGAGCTTTTAAGATGGCGCGAGGGACTCATCATCGGCTCTGCCTGCGAGGCGGGCGAGCTCTTTCAGGCCGTTATCAATCACAAGAGCTGGGCCGAGCTCAAGCGCATCGCGGAATTTTACGATTACCTGGAAATTCAGCCCATCTGCAACAACCGCTTCATGTTGGAAAAAGGCATGGCGGAGGATGAAGAAGAGCTCCGGAGCTTCAACCGCACGATCGTAAAGCTGGGAGATGAGCTTGGAAAGCCCGTTGTCGCAACCGGCGACGTGCACTTCCTCGACCCCGAGGACGAAATTTACCGGCACATTCTGCTTGCTACCAAGCAGATGCCCGACGCGGACAAGCCGCTTCCCATCTACTTCAAAACGACCGACGAGATGCTCGAGGAATTTTCCTACTTGGGCGCAGAAAAGGCTTACGAGGTCGTGGTCAAAAATACCAATATGATCGCCGACTGGTGCGAGACTGTTCGCCCGGTTCCTCACAACCTCTTTGCGCCGAAAATCGAAAACTCTGTGGAAGACCTCAAGGCCCTCGTCTACGGCAAGCTCCACCGGCTCTACGGCGAAAATCCGCCCGAGCTCATTCAAAAGCGCGTGGATACGGAGATGCACGACATCATCTCGTGCCACTATGACGTGATCTACATGTCGGCGCAGAAGCTGGTGCAGAACTCACTCGAGCACGGATACTTAGTCGGCTCTCGTGGCTCGGTCGGCTCGTCGATCGTCGCGTTCATGTCTGGCATTACAGAGGTCAACTCCTTCCCGCCGCATTACAGGTGCCCCAAGTGCCAGTTCACGACCTTCGAGGTGCCGGATGACTGCGCCTGCGGCGCGGATCTACCGGACGCGGTGTGTCCCAAATGCGGCGCACAGTTAGACAAGGACGGCTTCAACATCCCGTTTGAAACGTTCCTCGGCTTCGGCGGCGACAAGGTCCCCGATATCGACCTCAACTTCTCCGGCGAGTATCAGGCAAGAGCCCACGCCTACTGCGTCGAGATGTTCGGCTCCGACCATGTCTTCCGCGCCGGAACCATCGGCACGGTCGCGGAGAAAACGGCCTACGGCTATGTCAAAAAATACCTCTCCGAGCGCGAAATGACTGTCAGTAAGGCCGAGGAAAACCGACTCGCGTCCGGCTGCGTCGATGTAAAGCGCACGACCGGTCAGCACCCGGGCGGCCTCGTCGTTATCCCGCAGGAGAACGAGATCTGGGACTTCTGCCCCGTGCAGCACCCGGCGGACGACAAGGACTCCGAGTGGATCACGACGCACTTTGAATACCACTCGATGGAGGAGAACCTTCTCAAGCTCGACATGCTGGGCCACGATGACCCGACAATGATCCGCATGCTCGAGGACTTAACTGGCGTGGACGCGCAGAAAATTCCGCTGGACGATAAGGACACGATGTCGATTTTCACGTCCAGCAAGGTCCTCGGCTTTGAAAACGACCCCATCTTAGGCCCCGTCGGCTCCTGCGCGATCCCGGAGTTCGGCACGGGCTTTACGCGCGGTATGCTCCAGGAGACGCAGCCGACAAAATTCGATACGCTCATTCGCCTCTCGGGCTTCTCACACGGCACGGACGTTTGGCTCGGCAACGCACGCGATCTGATTTTGTCCAAGACCGCCTCCGTCAACGACGCCATCGGCTGCCGCGACGATATCATGCTGTACTTAATCAAATGCGGCATGCCCGAAAAGCGCTCGTTCAAGATCATGGAGGCTGTCCGAAAGGGGCGCGGGCTTCCCGAGGGCGCGGAGGACGAGATGAAGGCCGCGGGCGTTCCGGAGTGGTACATCGGTTCGTGTAAAAAGATCAAATACCTCTTCCCGAAAGCACACGCAACGGCGTATGTTATGATGGCCTTCCGCATCGCGTGGTTCAAGGTCCATGAGCCGCTGGCATTCTACGCGGCGTATTTCTACCGCAGGAGCCAGAAGGGCGGCTTCGACGCGGCGATGATGACGCACGGCATTGACCTTGTCAAGCAGAAGCTTCAGGAAATTGACGAGGCGGAGGACGCAACGGCGAAGGACGACGATCTGTTTACGACGCTTGAGGTCTGCTACGAATTTTATCTGCGCGGCTTTTCGTTCGCGCCCATCGACCTCTACCGCTCGCACGCGACAAGATTCGTGATCGAAGACGGAAAGCTCCTTCCGCCCTTCGTTTCCGTCTCGGGTCTCGGCGAAACGGCGGCGTGGGACATCATGGAGGGCCGCGAGGGAAAGGAATTTTTGTCTATTGAGGAGTTTTCCCTTGCCTGCCCGAAGGTATCGAAGACGCACATTGAAAATCTCAAGGCCGCCGGCGCGTTCGGCGATTTACCGGAAACGAGCCAGATCACCCTTTTTTGAGCGCACAAAAGCGCAGATGCAGCTGCATCTGCGCTTTTGTTGTGCCAAGTATTCCAAGGAATCTGTCCCCTACGCATTGATTCCGGAAATCCTGTAGGGGCGGACGACTCTGTCCGCCCATGAGGTACCGTCGGATTCGCCGATGGGTTTCGCGTTTCAGATAGCACATTTTGCCGGGCGGACAGAGGCGTCCGCCCCTACGAGATGGTGCGTCCTCAGAACGTGGCCACCTGCTGCTCGGCGGGGACGGCAGGGCTGATGGAAATGGCGTTCAGGATCGGACCCACGCCGCGATAGAGGCTGTGGTAGCGGACCTCTACCTCTGCTTTGACCATGACCCAGGATCTTGCCTTAAGCCCTTCGGCTCCCACAAAGCGGCAGGGAAGACCCATGAAGGTGATGTCCGCTTCGCAGCAGGTCATGACGAACCGGCCGGGGGCGAACATGCCCTCTTTTTCCTTGCGGAGCCTTGCGACCTGCCCCTTGAACTCGACGGTCTTGCCCTTATATTTATCGGGCTCCTCGGTGATGTCGCGGTAAAAGAGCGCGTAGTCCTCGTCTTCGATCTTCACGACCGGCGCGTTCAGATCAAACGGCAGCGGGTCTTCGATGTCGTCCTGCTTTGTCGTGCCGTCGGTGTATTCATAGAGAATGTTGATGCGGCGGTTGACGGCTCTTGCGATTTTGTGATACTCCATCACGTCGGTCCCGGGAGCCATGCGGTTGAAGACCACGAGCTCCGCGCCCGCGAGCTTATCGACCGTCAGCTGGCGCATGTTCTGATTGTAGGACAAAAACGTGTTCGCGTCCGCGAACATGACCTCCTGCGCGATCTGCCAGGTGTCGGGCGTTTTCAGATAGAAGTCCGCCGCCAGGTGCATCCCGTTGAGCTCGACGATCACGCGCTCGGCATGGTGCTTTTTGCGAAGATTCTCCAGCTTTTCCTCGCTCAGGCCTTCGTAATCCATCGTCTCAATGTAGACGTTCTGGGAGGGGTAGGTGGAAATGTCGTATTCCTCCTCGCCCTCCTCGAAGACCAGCAGCAGCGTCTTTTCGCCCGCGTTGAAGCGCTCATCCTCCAGCGTCTCCTGAATGAACTTCGTCTTTCCGGACTCCAGAAAGCCCGTGAAGACGTACATCGGAATGGTATTGGGCATAGGGCCTCCTTATTCTCCGAAGAGCGAAGCGATAGCGCTTTCGTTGAGCTTCGAGCCGATGACGCAGACGCGGCCGGTGATCATTGCGCCGCCCTCGCGGATATCGCTCTCGCCGGGCACATAGTCGAAGTGGATCCAGCGCTCCGCGTCCTGCGAGGCAACATAGCCCTTTGCGCGCAGCACCATACCGTATTCCGCGGCGTTCTCCAGCTGCTTCAGGATGCCCTCGATCTGCTCGGTCGTGAACTTCTTGTGCGTCTCCATGCCCCAGCTGACGAAGACCTCATCCGCGTCGTGGCCATGGTGATGGTGATGATGATGGTGGTGCTCATGCACGTCCTCGTCGTCATCGTCGTGATGATGGTGGCAGGAGCATTCCGGGTCGTCGCACTCGTCGTCATCGTCGTGGTCATGATGATGGTGATGATGCTCGTGCTCGTCCTCATCCTCGTCGTCGTGATGGTGATGATGGTGATGGTGCTCATGCTCATCCTCGTCATCGTCGTCGTGATGATGGTGGCAGGAGCAGTTCGGGTCGTCGCACTCGTCGTCGTCATCGTGGTCATGGTGATGGTGCTCGTGCGCCTCTTTTTCGAGTTCCTCGAGCTCCATCGCAATGGAGGTCTTCTGCTCCATGGCGGCCATCAGCTGCTCACCGGTCAGCTGATCCCACGGGGTGGTGACAAGCACGGCGTTGGGGTTGTGGTCGCGGATGAGCTTGACGCACTCGTCGAGCTTCTGCTCACTGACATTCTGCGTGCGCGAGAGAATGATCGTGTTGGCGGTTTCGATCTGGTTGTTGTAGAACTCGCCGAAGTTCTTCATATACATCTTGCACTTCGTCGCGTCGGCCACGGTCACAAAGTTTCCGAGTGTCACATCGTCGGTTGTGACCTTGCGCACCGCGCCAATCACGTCCGAGAGCTTACCGACGCCGGACGGCTCAATTAAGATGCGGTCGGGCGCGTACTCGGCGATGACCTTCTTGAGCGCTCTTCCGAAGTCGCCCACGAGCGAGCAGCAGATGCAGCCGGAGTTCATCTCGGTGATATTGATGCCCGCCTCCTGCAAAAAGCCGCCGTCAATGCCGATCTCGCCGAACTCGTTCTCGATCAGGACGAGCTTCTGGCCGTGGTAGGCTTCCTGAATCATCTTCTTGATGAGCGTCGTCTTGCCCGCGCCGAGAAAACCGGAGTAAATATCAATTTTTGTCATACAAAAACACCTTCTGTTTTATTTTTTACCGTAGTTAAGTATAGCACCTCTGTCAAGCGGTAGCAAGAAGATTTATCTGCTTCATTTTCAAATTCCGGCGAAAAGCGATTGACAAACGACGGCCGATATGATAAGATAATATCCGGCTTTGGAGCCAGTATTCGGAGAGATGTCCGAGCGGTTTAAGGAGCTGGTCTTGAAAACCAGTGACACAGCAATGTGCCGTGGGTTCGAATCCCACTCTCTCCGCCATTTCTTTCCTGCATACGGATTTCATTTTTCGACCTGCGGAAGTACCCAAGAGGCCGAAGGGGCTCCCCTGCTAAGGGAGTAGTCGTCTAAAAAGCGAGCGAGAGTTCGAATCTCTCCTTCCGCGCCAGAAAATAGCTTGAAAACATCTGTTTTCAAGCTATTTTTTGTATTCTCACCCGAGCACAGGCCGGACACAGCTGCCTGACCTTTTGCAGTCAGTCGGTACACGGGAGTGCTGCATCTGGCCCGGCGGGAGCGCCTTTATTCTGCCGCAGAGCGCGAAACTTGTCTATTTTTTCCTGCCGCGAGGCAGGACTTTTTTGTCTCAGCCGAGTGTTTCCGCGAACTTTGCCAGCGCGGCAAGGCCGTCTTCCAGCGTCTTTTTGTCGCAGGCATAGCCGATGCGCATGCTCTTGGGCTGCTCAAAGCAGTCGCCGGGGGTGACGAACGCGCCCGTCTCGTCGTAGAGCCGCTTGCAGAACTCATAAGACGGCATGTCAAAATCGTAATAGACCAGCGCCGTTGTGCCGGCCTGGGGCTTGGTGTAGTAAAAATGCGGATTTTCCGAAATCCACGCGTCCAGAATCGCGAGGTTCTCGCGCACGATGGTCCGGTTGCGGCGCAAAAGCGCGTCCGCGTGGCGAAGGGCGAGAGCGGAGACCGCATCGTCAAACATCCCGCAGCTAATTAAGTTGTAATCGCGGTGGGACAAAAACGCGCGCAGCGCTTGCTCGTCGTGCGTCGCGATCCAGCCCATGCGAAGCCCCGCGAGAGAAAAGACCTTCGACATGCTGCTGACCGAAATGCCCTTCTCGTAAAGATCGACGATCGACTCGCACCAACCGTCCTCCTGCGTCAGATTTCGGTACACCTCGTCGCAGAGCACATACGCGTCCACGCCTCTGGCGACCTCAATGATTCTCCCCAGCAGCTCCCGGGACATCAGCGCGCCCGTCGGGTTGTTGGGGTTATTGACGCAGATGAGCTTCGTGTTTTCATCCACAAGGGATTTCAGCTCGGCAAGGTCGGGAAGGTATCCGTTTTCCTGCCGCAGGTGCATGAGCCGCACGTCCGCGCCGATGGCCTCGGGGATGGAGTAGAGCTGCTGGTAGGCCGGCATGATGCTCACCACGCCGTCTCCCGGGGAGATGAGCGAGCAGAACACGTGATAATTTGCGCCCGCCGCACCGTGCGTTGGGATGACCTCGTCTGGCTTGAGGCTCTTATAAAGCCCGCAGACACCCTCGCGCAGGGCCTCGCTTCCCACGATGTCGCCATAGGTCAGCCTTCTTGCGCAGAAGCACTCCAAAAACGCCTGCTTGTCCTCGCCCGCGAGCGAAAACAGCTCGTCAAGAGACACCGAGTCCACACATGTCTCAGCAATATTGTACCGCGCGCCGCCTTCGTACGCGTTCATCCATTCTTCCACGGCAAAGGGTTTGATTTTCATGCAAGTGCTCCTTATTACAATATTCTCCTATGTTTTATCGGGGTTTTCCCGGAAAGTCAAGCCTTTTCCGGCGTGTATCGGCGATAAACGCCGCGAGAAGCTTTTGTAAAATCTGTTTTGCGCCCGTAAAAAATCGCGCCGGGTGCGCCGGTTTTTCCCATTTTGCACAATTTGTTGTTGACAGCACGGTCGGTTTTATATTATATTGGACAGGTAGAAACCACCTGCGCAGCCAAGACAATTTCTTCTGGCCCCAGCAAGTGCATATCGCCGGATGAAACGGTCAGGAGAGCGCGCACAGCGTTGGTGCGCCACCGAAGGGGCTCGCGCAAGGAACTCTCAGGTAAAAAGAACTGATCGTGGACGGGACTCTGGAAAGCCGCATCGCGGCACCGAAGAAGCAATCCCTCCGGGGAGAATCTTTCAGGTTAGTCAACAGAGCGCGCCTTACGTTGGCGCGCTCTGTTTTTTCACTCCGTAAGGGGCGTAAAAAACGGGCTGCCCGCCGCGCGGTCAACGCAAGAAGTTTTTCCCTCGCAGTTACCAACGCAATTTACATTATAAGGAGGAAACTATGAGCGAACTGAAACGGACGATTTTGTACCAGGCACATCTTGACGCAGGCGCGACCATGGTCGACTTCGGCGGCTGGGATATGCCCATCCAGTATCCCGAAGGCATCATCGCGGAGCATCTCTACTGCCGCCGTCACTGCGGCATCTTTGACGTGTCCCACATGGGACGGATCGACGTCGAAGGCCCCGATCAGGTAGCGTTCTTGCAGCATGTGCTTTCCAGCAACGTGCTTGCGCTCGACCTCAACCAGGCGCAGTACTGCATCATCCCGGACGCGAACGGATACGCCATCGACGACGCGTACCTGTACCGCTTTGAAGAGGGCAAGTACTTCCTCGTCATCAACGCCGGCAACATCGACAAGGACTGGGCACACCTGATGAACGAAGCGAAAAACTTCGACGTCAAGCTCACGAACGTCTCTGACAAGTATGCAGCCATCGCCGTGCAGGGCCCGGAATCCAAGAAGATCCTCATGACGCTTTCCGGCGGCCGTCAGCTGACGCCCGAGAACGTCAAGAACGCGCTGAACAGCCTGACGATGGAAGGCAAGCCCGTCCGCATCGCAAAGACCGGCTACACCGGCGAGCCCATCGGCTACGAGCTGTACTGCAACAGTGAAGACGCCCGGTACTTCTGGGACCGCCTCATCGAGCTCGGCGCGAAACCCACCGCGCTCGGCGCACGTGACACCACGCGTATGGAAGCCGCGCTCCCGCTCTACGGCCACGAAATGGGCGAGTGCGAAATGGGCGGCGAGATTCAGATCTACGCCGTGCCGCTGGCGAAGTTCGCCGTTTCCTTCGACGAGGCCAAGGGCGATTTCATCGGCCGCGAACCGCTCAAGAAGCAGTTTGAGGCGCTCAAGAAGATCATGAACCGCGACTACTCCTCGATCGAGGACCTGCCGTACCGCATCCAGCCCATCTATCTCGAGGGCAAGGGCGTTCTGCGTAAGGGCTTCCCGATCTACTGCAAGGACGCATGGGCTGAGGGCAAGCAGATCGGCTATGTCACCTCCGGCACCATGATCCCGTATTACAAGACCGAGGGTCAGGGTCTTGAGAGCGTCTTCACCGACGAGACCGGCAAGCGCTCCATTGGCCTTGCTTACATGGACAGCCGCATCTGCCAGGACTTTGACATTGAAATCGACATCCGCGGCCGCCGTCAGCCCGCCAAGGTCGTCGGCTATCACATCCGTCAGGACGCTGCGCCCTATGTCCGCCCGATCCTTCCCGATGTGAAGATCGAAACGGCTGCTCCCAGCACCGATTCCTATCCCGAGAAGATGAAGAACCTCGTCGCCGCTGCCAAGCAGAACCATCTGTGGCGCCAGACCGAGTGCATCAACCTCATCCCGTCGGAGAACACGCAGTCCAGAGCCGTCCGGATGCTCTCCGCGTCCGACCCCTGCAACCGCTACGCCGAGCACAAAAAGCAGAAGGCGTTCTACGACGCAGAGATCTTCTACTATCAGGGCACGGGCTTTATTGCCTCCGTCGAGGCGATGCTCGTTGAGGAAATGAAGAAGTTCCTCGGCGCGTCGCAGGTCGAGACCCGCGTCACGTCCGGCCAGATGTCGAACACGGCAGTCTTCTCCGCGATGATGGACTTTAAAAACCGCGTCGACCGCAAGCGCACCCCGCAGCGGCTCGGCTGGGTCATGAACAACCACATCGTCCGCGGCGGCCACCTCTCGGCGCAGCCCATGGGCGCGTTCCACGACTACGTCGCCATCGACCCCGTCACCGAAAAACAGATGGTCGTCAACTTCCCGGTCTGCGAGGATAACCCCTACAAGATCGACGTCGAGAAGACGAAGGTTCTGCTCGCGCAGTACAAGCCCGAGTTCATCATCTTCGGCAAGTCCATGGTCCTTTATAAAGAGCCGGTCGCCGAGATCCGCAAGTTTGTCGATGAGCAGGGCATCAAGACCACCATCATGTACGACATGGCGCATGTGCTCGGCCTCATCGGCGATCATTTCCAGAAGCCGTTTGAAGAGGGCGCAGAGATCGTCACCGGCTCGACCCACAAGACCTTCTTCGGCGCGCAGCGCGGTGTCATCGGCGTGAACTACAAGCCCGAGGACCTCAAGTGGGGCCTTTGGGAGACCATTGAAACGCGCACCTTCCCGGGCAGCGTCTCAAACCACCATCTCGGCACGCTCCTTGGCCAGCTGATGGCAGCGTACGAAATGAACGCGTTCAAGGACGAGTACCAGAAGGCCGTCGTTGAAAACGCAAAGCACTTTGCAAAGTGCCTGGCCGCCGAGGGCCTCGACGTTGCGGGCGATCCTGCCATGGATTACACCGAGACGCACCAGGTCATCGTCAAGGTCGGCTACGCGCACGGCCCCGAGGTCGCCGACCGTCTGGAGGCCAACAACATCGTCTGCAACTACCAGGCGACCCCCGAGGAGGAGGGTTTCTCCGCTTCCGGCGCGCTGCGTATGGGCGTGAACGAAATGACCCGCTTCGGCTTCGGCAAGGAAGACTTCGCGAAGCTGGCGCACCTGATTGCCGACTGCGTGCTGCATCACGCAAACGTCAAGGAAGAGGTCAAGAAGTTGCGCGCAGAGCATCTGGAGATGAAGTACTGCTTCTCCGACAAGGATACCGAAGAGCTCCTGAACGCCTTCGCTTCCGCAACGGGCATCTAATCACATTACGGAACACCTGACCCGGTTGTGAGGGCAGCCGGGTCGGGTTACCCCCGGGGAATTCCCGGTATTTGAAAACCACGGCAACAAAACTTAAGGAGGAAACACATTATGAATTACCCGACTGATCTGAAATACTCCAAGACGCACGAGTGGGTCAAGGAAGAAGACGGCCTGACTGTTGTCGGCATTTCCGATTTCGCGCAGGACTCCCTTGGCGATATCGTTTTCATCGGCCTTCCGTCCGTCGGCGACACCGTCACCATGGGCGAGGCGCTCGGCGATGTGGAATCCGTCAAGGCGGTTTCCGATATCATCTGCCCGGTTACCGGCGTTGTTGAAGAGGTCAACGAAGACCTGGCCGACGCACCCGAAAGCCTGAACTCCGATCCGTACGGCTCCTGGATCATCAAGGTCAAGGAAGTCTCTGCTACCGAAGAGCTGCTCGACGCTGCTGCGTACGAAGCGTTCTGCGCAACCGAGGAGGCGTAATATGGGCTCTTATGTTCCTACCACTGCGGCGGAACGAGAGCAAATGCTGGCACAGGTCGGCGTCAAGTCGCTGAACGATCTCTACGCGGCAGTGCCGCAGGAGATGTTCCTGCATAACGGCTTGAATCTGCCGGAGGGCCTGAGCGAGCTGGAGGTGCGCGAGAAGGTCACCGATCTTGCCGAGAAGAACAAGGTTTTCAAGACCGTCCTTCGCGGCGCTGGCAGCTACCGCCACTTCATCCCCGCCGTTGTCAAATCCATTACCTCGCGCGAGGAGCTTGTCACCTGCTATACCCCCTATCAGGCGGAGATCAGCCAGGGTGTTTTGCAGGGCACGTTTGAGTTCCAGACCATGATCTGTGAGCTCACCGGCCTGGACGCGGCCAACGCCTCGGTGTATGACGGGGCCTCCGCCGCGGCGGAGGCGGTGGCCATGTGCCGGGAGCGGAAGCGGACGAGGGCCGTGGTGTCCGCCGCCGCCCACCCGGACGTGATTTCCACTATCCGGACCTACAGCTTCGGCGCGGGTACCGAGGTGGCGGCGGCCCCGGCGGAAAACGGCGTCACCGATCTCACCGGACTGCTGGATGAGACCACCGCCTGCGTCTATGTCCAGCAGCCCAACTTCTTCGGCCAGCTCGAGGATCTGCCCGCCCTGGCCGCGCAGGTACACGCTGCCGGGGCCAGACTGATCGTCGGGGTCAACCCCGCCGCCCTGGGGGTGCTGGAGTCCCCCGGCGCCTGCGGGGCGGACATCGCCGTGGGCGAGGGACAGCCCCTGGGCCTCCCCCTGTCCTGGGGCGGGCCCTACCTGGGCTTCATGGCCGCCTCCCAGTCCCTCATGCGCAGGCTGCCCGGCCGCATCGTGGGAGAGACCCGGGACAGCCGGGGAGAGCGGGCCTTTGTCCTCACCCTGCAGGCCCGGGAGCAGCACATCCGCCGGGAGAAGGCCTCGTCCAACGTGTGCTCTAACGAGGCGCTGTGCGCCCTCACCGCCTCCGTCTACCTGTCCCTCATGGGGCCGGACGGGCTGCGGCAGGTGGGCGAGCAGTGCCACGCCAAGGCCCACTACCTGGCCGCAGAGCTGTGCCGGCTGCCCGGCGTGTCCCTGCGCTACCCCGGCCCCTTCTTCCACGAGTTTGTCACCGATCTGCCCGAACCCCAGAAGGTGCTTTCCGCCCTGGAGTCGCGCGGCATCCTGGGGGGCTGGCCGGTGGAGGGCGGGCTGCTGTGGTGCGCCACGGAGAAGCAGAGCCGCGCCGAGCTGGACGAGGCCGTGTCCATTGTCAAGGAGGTGCTGGACAGATGAAGCTGATTTTTGAACGAAGTGTGGAAGGAAGAGGCTGCAGCCTGCTTCCCGAGTGTGACGTACCTGTTGTGATGCCGTCCATGGAAAGAAAGAGCCCGCTGCGGCTTCCCCAGGTGTCGGAAAACGATATCAGCAGGCATTATACGCAGCTGGCGAATGCTACCCATGGGGTAAATGACGGCGCCTATCCGTTGGGCTCCTGTACCATGAAATATAATCCCAAGGTGAA
>ERZ832522.2364-NODE-2364-length-23131-cov-4.506414_pt1 | contig 23131 bp, 18 predicted proteins | sample MGYA00519951_ERZ832522 | MGnify/ENA primary metagenome ERZ832522 (study PRJEB31850, sample SAMEA3708728) | human gut metagenome | biome: human gut; feature: human-associated habitat; material: faeces | place: China | collected 2014 ... | reverse complement strand
TAAGTCCCGGTGGTTCCATGACCGGTGGTGCGTTTAAAAATAACAGCAATCTTCTCGGAAGACGCCGTGAAATTGAAGAACTGGAAAGAAGTGTAGGAATTCTCAGGAAAGAACTGGAAGAAACGCAGAAATCAATAGGTGAAAACCGTAGCAGGCGAAATGTGCTTCGCGATACGATCGCCGATTTTCAGCAGAAACTCCGTCAACAGTATGTTGAACAGAATACTGCAAAGATGAATCTTGAACAGCTCAAAGAAAAAGAAGGCGAAATTCAGAACAGCTATCGGCAGATTGATCGTGAACAGGAAGAACTCCGCCATCAGGCAGGTGAGATCAGACAGGATCATAGCAGCATTGCCAGAGAACTGGAGGATTCGCAGAAGGACGAAAAGGAACTGGAAACCTTTATTGAGACCAAACAGAAAGAACTGGAGGAATGGAAGGCAGAAGAAACAGAGAAGACACATGAACTGGAAAAAATCCGGCTGCAAGAATCTTCTCTTGAACAGCAGAATCAATTCTTGCAGGAAAACCTGAGTCGTCTGAATTCTGAGATTGCTGCATTTCAGAAGGAATCACAGGAAATTACAGAAAATCTTGTACAGAGTCGTGAAGAGATACATAAAAAAGAAGAAGGTATCCAGGAGCTGAAAAATGCGGCACAGGAATGCCTTTTAAAAGAAGAACAGTATGGCAGCCAGAGAGCACAGTGGCAGGAAGAAAAAGAAAAACGAAGTGCCAGCCACAAAACATTTTTTGAAAAAAGAGATCATCTTTCAGAAAAGACTTCTCTTCTGGATAAAGAATGCTTCCGTCTGAGAAGTCAGACAGAAAAAATTGAGGAGCAGAGGGAAGGTCAGATTTCCTATATGTGGGAAGAATATGAGATCACGCCAAACAATGCACTTCAGTATCGAAAAGAAGAACTTACCGACCGACAGGCAATCAAAGCGGATGTTACACGCATAAAGGATGAGATCCGTAAACTTGGTTCTGTTAATGTAAATGCGATTGAAGATTATAAAGAGCTTCTGGAACGTCATACATTCCTGTCCGGTCAATACGATGATATCGTTAAGGCTGAGGAAACGCTGGAAGGAATTATTCTGGAATTGGATGAAGGAATGCGAAAACAGTTTACCGAGAAATTCCGTGATATCCAGAGAGAATTTGATAAGGCATTTAAGGAACTGTTCGGCGGAGGAAAGGGAACTCTTGAACTTGCAGAAGATGAAGATATCCTTGAGGCCGGAATACGAATCATTTCTCAACCGCCTGGCAAAAAACTCCAAAATATGATGCAACTTTCTGGTGGAGAAAAAGCTTTGACTGCGATCGCTCTTCTTTTTGCAATCCAGAACCTGAAACCATCTCCATTCTGTCTTCTGGATGAGATAGAGGCTGCACTCGATGATTCAAATGTTGGACGTTTTGCATCGTATTTACAGAAGTTGACGAAAAACACACAATTTATTATAATAACCCATAGACGTGGAACTATGAACGCCGCAGACCGGCTTTATGGTATTACCATGCAGGAAAAAGGGGTATCCACACTGGTTTCCGTCGATCTGGTGGAGAATCAGCTTACCCAGTAACAGGAGGAGTTTCACATGGCAGAAGAAAAGAAAGGTTTTTTTAAACGATTAGTCAGTGGACTGGCAAAGACCAGAGACAATATCGTAGCCGGATTTGACAGTATTTTCAGTGGTTTTTCCAGTATTGATGAAGATTTTTATGAAGAGCTGGAAGAGATTCTGATCATGGGTGATATCGGGATCAATGCGACCACTTCTATTATTGAGAATTTAAAGAAAGAAGTTTCCGAACGTCATATTAAGGAACCGATGGAATGTAAACAGCTTCTGATCAATGAGATCAAGGATCAGATGCGTGTGGACAGCACAGAGTATGAATTTGAGAACCGCAGATCCGTAGTTTTGGTGATCGGTGTCAATGGTGTCGGAAAAACCACTTCAGTAGGAAAGCTTGCAGGAAAATTAAAAGACCAGGGCAAGAAGGTTATCCTTGCAGCAGCCGATACTTTCCGCGCAGCAGCAGGAGAGCAGCTTACTGAGTGGGCGAACCGTGCAGGTGTGGAGATCATCGGCGGACAGGCGGGAGCAGATCCTGCATCTGTTATCTATGATGCGGTGGCTGCAGCCAAAGCAAGAAATGCAGACGTACTTCTCTGTGATACAGCAGGACGTCTTCATAATAAAAAGAACCTTATGGAAGAACTCCGCAAGATTTACAGGATCCTGGAGAGGGAGTATCCGGATGCATATCTGGAGACACTGGTAGTGCTGGATGGTACCACCGGACAGAATGCCCTTGCACAGGCGAGACAATTTGCGGAGGTCGCAAATGTCAGCGGTATTATCCTTACCAAGCTGGACGGAACTGCCAAGGGAGGTATTGCAGTTGCCATCCAGTCTGAACTGGATATTCCGGTGAAGTACATTGGCGTAGGAGAAAGTATTGACGATCTTCAGAAATTCGATGCAGATGCATTTGTAAATGCGTTGTTTGATGTAGACCATAAAGAAAACCCGGACGCTTAAGATTAGGATGTACTTTCGGAGTCAAATCAAGTACAAAAAGATTCCGGGAGTACATTTAGGACAAAATGGAGGAAAAAACAATGCTTACTTTAGAGAGTTTTGAACAGGCATCAGAGATCGTAAAACAGGTCACACAGGAAACAAAGCTGATCAAGAGCAGCTATTTCAGTGAACTTACAGGAAATAAGGTTTATTTAAAACCGGAGAATATGCAGCGTACAGGTGCATACAAGGTTCGTGGTGCCTATTATAAGATCAGCACTCTTTCCGATGAAGAGAGAAATAAAGGTCTGATCACAGCATCCGCCGGAAATCATGCACAGGGTGTTGCCTATGCTGCGCATAAATATGGTGTGAAGGCAGTGATCGTTATGCCTACCACAACTCCGCTGATCAAGGTTGAGAGAACAAAGAGTTACGGTGCAGAGGTTATCCTGCATGGTGATGTATATGATGAGGCATGTGCACATGCACTGGAACTTGCTGAGAAAGAGGGATATACCTTTATCCATCCTTTCGATGATCCGGCAGTTGCCACAGGACAGGGTACCATTGCAATGGAGATTGTTCAGGAGCTTCCGCTTGTTGATTATATTCTGGTTCCAATCGGTGGAGGCGGACTTGCAACAGGTGTTTCCACACTTGCGAAGCTGTTAAATCCACATATCAAAGTCATCGGTGTGGAACCGGCAGGGGCTGCCTGCATGAAAGCTTCTCTGAAGAAGGGTGAGGTTGTGACTCTTCCGCACGTAAATACGATTGCTGACGGTACTGCCGTACAGACACCCGGAAAGAAAATCTTCCCGTATATCCAGAAGAATCTGGACGATATCATCACTATCGAGGATGATGAACTGATTGTTGCTTTCCTTGACATGGTTGAGAACCATAAGATGATCGTAGAGAATTCCGGCCTTCTGACAGTGGCAGCGCTTCGTCATCTGGATGTGAAGGGAAAGAAGATTGTTTCTATCTTAAGCGGTGGAAACATGGATGTTATTACCATGTCTTCTGTTGTTCAGCATGGTCTGATCCAGAGAGACAGAATCTTCACAGTATCTGTGCTCATTCCGGATAAGCCGGGTGAACTGGTACGTGTGGCAAGCGTGATCGCCAGGGCGCAGGGCAATGTTATCAAGCTGGATCATAACCAGTTTGTAAGCACGAACAGAAATGCGGCAGTGGAACTTAAGATCACATTGGAGGCTTTTGGCACAGATCATAAGAATGAGATTGTTAAAGCTCTCGAAGATGCAGGATGCAGACCAAAGGTGATCCGTCCAAGTCTGTGATTGTCTCAGAGTAGCATCTGCCATGTAAATAAATGAAATGGGAGCCCTGGTGTTCAGTATATGGATATCAGGGCTTTTTGTAACTTATATTAGAGGTCTCAAAGGGACGCGCAGAAAAACAGTTTGTTTCGTGTGCGGTTTCGGGATCTAAGATATTCTAAGCTGCCATAAATCTGCTAAAAGCATGAGCCGTCTTATCAAACTCGCTCCGTTGCAAACTTCGCTCAGACAGTGATGCAGCCGGCTCATAACGCAGATTTCTGCCAGCTAAGAATATCTAAGATCCCTGCAAATGCACACGAAACAAACTGTTTTTCTTCGCTGGATATTTAGCGGTAATTTATGGAATTGCTATAAATTAACTTTGTCAAGAGAAAATGCTTGATATTAATTTTGAAAGAATGCCGTAAATACGCACTTTTCCGGGCATATTGGCAGGAGTCTGTGACAATCTTGTGACAAATGCTGGAAAAATATGAATTTACAGTGTGAGAAAGCAGTAGAAAAGATATGGTGGTTCGGTTATAATAAAGAAAAAGTATCAAAGCAGGAAAGGAGAAAACATTATGCCAGTAACAATAAAAATATTGTTGGATCAGTATACCGAAATATTACGGAAGATATATGGAAGTCATTTAAAGACAGTAATTTTATATGGATCCTATGCAAGGGGAGATTATAAGGCAGATTCTGATATAGATATAATGATTCTCCTGGACTTGTCAGACATAGATATTAAACAGTATCGCCATGAATTGTCAGGAGAAACTTTTGATTTCAATATGGATCATGACCTTGATATTAAACCGATAGCAAAAAGCCAACAACATTTCCAGAACTGGGTTGATGTATACCCATTTTATGCGAATGTAAAGAAAGAAGGGGTGAAACTGTTTGAGGCAGCCTAATGAAAAGGGAACGCAGAAATATTTGGCATTGTATCGTATTGAAACCTCTAAAAGTGACATCAAAGCAGCTGAAATCCTTTTGGCAGCTAAAGAATTCCGTGGAGCAAATAACCGGGCATATTATGGGATTTACCATGCAATATCAGCTGTGCATGCGCTGGATGGTAATGCGTATAAAAGACATAAAGATGCTCTGGCGAATTTCAATAAGAATTATGTAAAAACGGAGATTTTTCCGAGAAAGCTTGGAAAGAAAATTGTTGAATCAGAAGAAATCCGTCATGCCAGTGATTATGATGATTTCTATATAGCGACAAGAGAAGAGGCTGAGGAACAGATCCAGACAGCAAAAGAGTTGGTATCACGTGTAGAAGAATATGTACAGGCAAGATGGAAGAAAGAGTCTGAAAAGACTGTTCAAAATGCGGAATATCTGGATATGATAGACAGAGGAATTGATCAGTTATCAGCAGGTAATGGGCAGGAACATGAGCTGAATGAGACGGACTGAGGATGTAAGCTGGTTGGCTTAGAACATAAATGGGAATGGGTTTCTTTGGACCATCACCTGTAGAGGCCATTATGAAGATTAAAATAGAAAGGTTGGGGCTGTAGTAAGTTCTGACTTTTTCGTGGCAGAGATACAGATTTTATGATCCATATATTTTGCGAAGTGTTTGAACATTTTGCAGATAAATCAAAATGGAATAGTGGAATATACGATAAAAGCACTCAACGCCTTAATTGGTATTGGGTGCTTTTAGTGCTTTATTCTTCTGTATAATCATTTGAGTTATTATTTTTACTTTCGGTTGAAGAATGTGAAGATTTTCGTAGAAAGTTTAAATCAGGTATTTTTAAATGCCTTAATGATAATGTTGGGGGCACATATGTACCTTCAGAGGTTAAGCCAGCTGTTTCTAGTTCGAGTGCCATATTACTCCTGATTGGTTGTTGATTTATGAAATCTATGAAGATGAATTATTCCTATATTTGACAAGAACTGGAAGTCATAGGGATTTATTTTGATTAAAATAATAGGTCTATAACAATATGAACGAATATTTTCCAACAGTAGTACAGGTGATACCATTGGATAACTTTCATGTGCAGGTATTCTTTGATGACGGTAAGATTGTAGACTATGATGCTACAGAAAATTTGAAAGCAGAAATATTTAAGCCATTAAGAGATATTGATGCATTTAAAGAAGCTTGTACCGTTATGAATGGTACTCTTGCATGGGATCTTTCTGGCAACAGAGATGAATCCAGTTGTATTGATATTGATCCGTTTACTGTATATGAGTTAGAATCCATTAATAATCTGATTGCTTGAATAATGTGATCACAATTTAATATGAGCAGCATGAAAGCCCTCGGGAGTTAATCCTGGGGGGCTTTTGGTATAGCCAAATCCGGTGAATTATGTTATTATATGCATCAGTTCTCAGAATCGGGAATATTCAGTTGAGATAAGAAAGGACACAACAATCATATGAACATAGGAAACAATATAGGAAATATCATGAAGATCACAGGCGCATGGAACACCTTTAAGAGCAATCATCCCAAGTTCCCGGCATTCTGTCAGGCAGTTTCACGCAAAGGACTTAAAGAAGGAAGCATTATTGAAATTGCGATCACCACTCCTGAGGGAGAGAAGATAGAGACAAACCTGAAAGTAAAGGACAGTGACCTGGAATTACTGAAACAGTTGTCTGACCTGAAAATGTGAAAAAGTTTACAAAAATTTTATTTGAATAACAGGTATAAATCTGCTATAGTATTCTATGTTGGTTAAGTTGATTATTATTCGTTCCCATATATAAGAATGATAGGTTCTCAAAAGAAAGAAGAGGAAGAAAATTGCGTAAAAAATCACATATTTTATTAGCAAGATACCTTGCGGATCAGATGCAGACCACAGCAAGCCTGCAGTCTCACAGAAAGGCTTTCTGCCTGGGCAGCATTCTGCCGGATATCAAACCGTCCTTTATCACCAGAAGACACGAGTTCTACGGAACATTTGAAGATGTCAAGAACCGGATGAAAGAACTGGCAGATATCAGACCGGATGAGAGTAACCAGAGAGTTTACTGGCGTCGGTTCGGCGAAGTGATCCACTATATGGCGGATTATTTTACCTTTCCTCATAACAAAACATATACAGGAAGCTTCAGCCAGCATAATCATTATGAGAAAGTACTTAAGAACAGACTGAAAGAATGTATACAGCAGGGAGAAGCACATTCATATCTGGAACCGGCCATCCGTTTCGCAGATTTCTCCACACTGATCGATTATATCGAAGCTACTCATGAGAAATACCTCAACAAGCTCCGCAGTGTGGAAGAGGATATCCGCTTTATCCTGAATATGTGCTTTCAGGTAGTGCAGGGACTGATACAGATCTGCATTGGTAATAAGAACTTTGCAGGAGCCATTCAGGCAGCCTGACAGAGATACGCTAAGAATACAGGAAGGCTGTGTGGAAATCATATCCGCACAGCCTTCCTGCATTCTGAAATATATCTTTCTCACTGCTTGATTTGGTTAAAATGTGACAAAAAAATGAATTTTGGTCAAATCTGGAATTTACCTGCCCTGAGCTGTTGATTTCAAAAAATGATTATGCTAGAATAAAACAGGTTAATATTTCGGGATAATTCACTTATGAAATAACATAATAATGTGAAAAGTAATTTAGACAGTATGCCCTTATAAACAGGGGGTAAGGACATGCTCACAGTAAGAAGGGAGCAATTTAGATATATGAAAAACAAGTATCTTACCAGATTCTTATGTCTGACATTGATGTCAGGAATGGTATTATCCGGTCCTGCGTCCGTACTTGCAGCAGAGGATACTGCTGCGTATACAGCAGACGGTTCTGATTTCAGCGATTCCGGTGATTTTGATTCAGGATCAGAGGATCCGGCGCCGGCAGATCCGACTCCTGCAGAGCCAACACCTGCGCCGGTAGACCCGACTCCTGCACCGGTAGATCCGACACCAACAGATCCGACACCAACACCTGCAGAGCCAACACCTGCACCTGCAGATCCGACTCCGACACCAACAGATCCGACTCCGACACCTGCGAATCCTACACCAACACCGTCTTCACAGATTACGAAGGCAGCCCAGGATGTGATCGACAGAATCGAAGAGTTGAACGCACAGACCATCACGCTGGAGAAGAAAGCCACTGTTCAGAGCATCCGCACTGCATATAATGCCCTGTCTGATACAGAGAAGGCACAGGTTTCTAATTATAATCTGCTGGTTCAGGCAGAAGCGACTATTGCTCAGCTGGAAGCGCAGAAGAACAATGCGAATACGAATAATCCATTTACGAGTAATACCAGTGCTGCACAGACCGGAACTCCGGTATATTATGCGTCCAATATCCACGCAGGTAAGGATTTCTATCTGGACAGCCTGAAGAATAACTACAATCTGACCTTCTCAGATGATTTCGCTTCTGTTATGGATGAGATCGAGAAGGAATATAAAGAGAAGAACAAAGTAGCAGATGCCAGCGATGTAAACGGCAGCAAGACCACCACATCTGCAGACAGTCTTCTGGTAAGAAACTGGCAGGATATCCTTGCAGTCTATGTATATCAGCAGAGCCAGGACGGAAAAACAGAATTTACCCTGGATTCTTCCTGCAAGAAAGACCTTGCGAAAATCTTTGCAGAGATGAACCCGATCGTAAGGGACAAGCAGGATATCACTCACGTTACATACGCTAATCGTAAAATCAACTACTATATTAAGAAAAATAAAATCGCAAAAAAGGATCGTACGATCCTTAAGAAATATGTGGAGACAGACTGCAAACTCCTCTGCGCGGTAGTAACAGCTGCCAACGGTTTTGTCCGCGAGAGCGTAGGAGATGATGTTTCTGAGGAAAGAGTAAATGTTATCTCCGCAGCCTATTCACTGGTTGGTAAAGTCGGTTACTTCTGGGGCGGCAAATCCACAGTGATCGGTGAAGATCCAGGCTGGGGAACCAGCGAGAAGGTATCAGCCGAGGGAAGCAAGAGCACTGGAACCATCCGCGCATACGGACTGGACTGCAGTGGTTTTGTCACCTGGGCAGTGATCAACGGATATCAGGATAAAGCAATGCAGGAAGCTGTAGGCGACGGAACTTCCGATCAGTGGGAGAAAGCAAACGTGGTAACTGAGGCAGATGCACAGCCCGGAGATCTGGTATTCCAGAAAGGGCCGGAAGCAGGAAGCGATAATCATGTAGGTATTCTCTGCGGTAAAACAGACGCAGGTGACTGGATCGCAGTACACTGCTCCTCCGGCAAGAATGGAGTAACCGTAGGCGAGGCATACAGTGCAAGCTTCCGTTATATCCGCCAGCCATCCTTCTACCCGACACAGGAACAGGTTCAGGAAATGCAGAGCAGCAGTACGGTAAGCACAACAACAGGTGATGCAGCAGTTTCCACAGGAACAGATATCTTTTCTGCAAATGTGACAGTAAGCAATACTCTGCAGGATGCGATGAAGTCAAACACTTCCGACTCAACAGGATTCACAACATCAGAATCCACTGAGAAGACTTCCATCCTTCCGGATAAAATTGACCTGTCAAAAGAGAAAGTCGCTGTATTTAAGGCAAAATAAAATGTATAAAAAATAAAATGTATAAAAGAAGAGAAAGTCATGCAAAAAAGCCTGGCTTTCCCTTCTTTTTTTATGTGTAAACTTTTTTATCTGCTAACTTAAACGGTCAAGTAAAAATTGACGGATTTGCGTATTAACCTGCGGAATATGCTTCAAAAACGAAAAAAATATGCAAAAATATGGAAACAAAAATTGACAAAGTGTACGAAATATGTTAACTTTAAAAAAATAATATAATGTCAGATGAAAAAGGAGAAATCCCTTCTTTTTTGTTGCTGATATTACAGTAAAATCTGAAGATGAGACACCAACAGATGATTTGTTCTGTAAACAGTGAACACACTGTTGTGTCCGGAAAAGAGATACACAGATGGCATTAAGACGTGAGAGAATGAGGCTTGGTGACATGCTCATCAGGCAGAATGTACTGACTGAAGATGAATTAAAGAAAGCCCTGGAATTGCAGAAGGGAAGCGGCAAGAAAATCGGTGAAGTTCTGGTAGATAATGGCTTTATCACTGAGGATATGATCGTTCGTGCCCTCCAGATGCAGCTGGGGCTTAAAGTTGTTCAGCTGACAGGTGTGACAATCCCTAAGGAAGTCCGAAATCTGGTCAGCGTGGACCTTCTCAAGAAATATACCTGCATTCCCTTTGAACTGGATCCCTACAACGCAAATATCCTTCATCTGGCAATGGCAGATCCGATGGATATGGCTGCGATCGATGACATATCTATCGTGACTAACCTGCAGATAGAGCCTTACATAGCTACTACCAGGGATATCCTTGCGGCAATAGATAAATGTTACGGTGCGTCAGAGACACTGGATGCAGCCAGACGTTTTACCCAGGAGAGGGCGCAGCTTCGTGGAGGAGCATCAGAGGATGATTCGGACACAGATGTAAGTGATGCGCCTATTGTACAGCTGGTCCGTTCCCTTATTGAACAGGCGATCCGCCAGAGAGCCAGCGACATCCATATCGAAGCTCTTGAGAATAAGGTTCGTGTACGTTACAGGATTGACGGTGCACTCTATGAGCGTATGGTATATGACAACAGCCTTCTCCCTGCGATTTCCACCCGTATCAAGATTCTTGGGGGTATGGACATCTCAGAGAAAAGGAAACCTCAGGACGGACGTATGTCCATTATGGTAGACAGACAGGATTATGATATCCGAATCTCCTCTCTGCCTACTGTGCACGGAGAGAAGATCGTAATGCGACTCTCTTCCAAACTGAACCTTACACGTAACAAGAAAGACCTGGGACTTCCACCCGATGAGATGGAACGTTTCAACCATATGCTGGCCAGTCCTTTCGGGATCATCCTTGTAACAGGACCGACAGGAAGCGGTAAATCCACTACCCTGTATACAGCATTAAGTGAATTAAATAAAGAAGAGGTCAATATCGTCACAGTAGAGGATCCTGTGGAGGCAGATATTGAGGGAATAAATCAGGTACAGGTCAACAATAAGGTAGAACTGAATTTTGCGTCAGCTCTTCGCTCCATTCTCCGTCAGGATCCGGACATCATTATGATCGGTGAGATCCGAGACAGGGAGACTGCTGCTATTGCAGTACAGGCTTCCATAACAGGACATCTGGTTGTTTCTACATTGCATACAAATAATGCAGTAGGTACTCTGAACCGTATGGCGGACATGGGAGTGGAGAGATATCTGATCGCAGATTCTGTTGTGGGAGTTATTGCACAGCGCCTTGTGCGCAAGCTGTGCAGCCATTGCAAGAAAATGCGCCCTGCAACCTCTGAGGAGAAGAGAGTTCTGAGAATGAATACACAGGAGGAAGTAAATGTCTACGAACCCTGTGGCTGTGATTTCTGCAGCCATACAGGATATTACGGGCGTATCGGTGTATTCGAGATCATGGAGGTCAATGACGAGATCCGTGACCTGATCGCAGAGAATGGGACAACAGAAGAACTGGAACGCGCAGCCAGAAACAGCGGAATGCGCACACTGAGAGATAATGGTATCAGCTATGTGCTGAATGGAACCACCTCTGTGGAAGAGATGCTCAAGGCATCTTATGAATGATCGAGACTCACAGATTATTAATTTTACGACTATTAATATAGAAGGAATTCCTGCGGAACCGGAGTTCTCCGGAGATCCCAGGGAGTTACGAGGCAGATTAGGAAATATGTATGATTTAGATGAAATACTGATACAGTCAGTGAAGGTAAAGGCTTCCGATATCCACCTGACAACCGGCAGACCGCCCAGTTACAGGATCGATGGTGTGCTGTCTCCCATAGAGGGAGAACGCCTGACTCCTCAGATGCTGGAAGATATTCTCATGCCCCTGATGGATGTCCGTCACAGAGAAGAACTGCAGAATAACGGACAGACAGACTTCGCATATGCCATCTCAGGTGTAGGACGTTTCCGCGTGAATGTATTTAAACAGAGAGGAACACTTGCTTCTGTTATGCGAAGCCTTCCTTTCAACATCCCGGAGCCTGAGGATCTTGGTATTCCTGCAGAGGTAGTGGAGATGACCTCGCGGAAAAGAGGTCTCGTTCTGGTAACAGGGCCGACAGGAAGCGGGAAATCAACTACACTGGCTTCATTGATTCATGTGATAAACAGGAATTATCCATATCATATTATCACTCTGGAGGACCCGATCGAATATCTTCACAGACATGACAAGTCAGTGGTTAACCAGAGGGAGATCGGCAGTGATTCAACGAGTTACGCACAGGCACTGAGGGCTGCACTGCGTGAAGACCCGGATGTTATCCTGGTAGGAGAGATGCGAGATCTGGAAACTATCTCCACAGCGATCACAGCAGCGGAGACCGGTCACTTAGTATTCTCCACCCTGCATACCATTGGTGCGGACAAGACCATTGACAGGATCATTGATGTATTTCCGCCAAATCAGCAGCAGCAGATAAGGATACAGCTTGCCTCTGTATTAGAGTGCGTTGTATCCCAGCAGCTTCTTAAGAAAGCAGATGGAAGCGGCCGTGTGGCTGCACTTGAAATACTTTTTGCAAATAATGCAGTGCGAAACCTGATCCGTGAGAGCAAGACCTATCAGATATCCTCTGTGATGCAGACCAACAGACGTGCAGGGATGCAGACAATGGATGATGCACTGTATGACTTATATATGAGAAAACTGATCGATGGGGACAATGCAGTGACATATGCCCAGGATCCGGTCAGCATGAACAAAAAAGTCAGCTTTGACTTCTGACAGAAACCCGATCTGGCAGATACCCTGAGCCTGACTGAGAGAAAGAAGTGATAAAATGCCGGGTTTTACCTACGTGGCAGTAGATAAGAAGGGAAAAGAGAAAAAAGGAAGTATTGAGGCTGACACCAGAGAGAAAGTTATAGATATCCTGAAAAATGACGGGCTGATCCCTGTCTCTGTAAAAGAACAGGGCGCCCTGAACAAAGAGATAGATTTCTCCATAGGAAAGAAAGTAAAGCCAAGAGATCTCAGTGTATTCTGCCGTCAGTTCGTCAGCATCACACAGGCAGGTGTCCCGATGAAGGAAGCCCTGCAGATGCTCTCGGAACAGACAGAGAACAAATGGCTGAAGCGCGCTATCTCAGAGGTACTTCTCAGTGTGGAGAAAGGAAATACACTGGCAGACTCCATGAGAGGCCAGTCAGATATTTTCCCGCCAATGCTTATCAATATGGTAGAGGCAGGTGAGAACTCCGGAAGCCTTGAGATGGCTTTCACACGAATGGCAGTACAGTTTGAGAAGGAAGCCAAATTGAAGGCAACCATCAGAAAAGCAACCATCTATCCGATTATTCTGGTCATTGCAGCAATCGGTGTTGTGGCTGTTATGCTTCTGTTCGTTATTCCCATCTTTATTGATATGTTTGCAGACCTGGATGTGGAGATGCCGGGAATCACTATGTGGGTTATGAACACCAGTAAGTGGATGACAGCACACTGGTATATGATTCTTGCGTTGATCATTCTGATGATTGTGGCATATAAGATGATCTATAAGACAGAACAGGGCAGACTTGCCATCGATAAGGTGAAGATGAAGATGCCCTTGTTTGGCAAGCTGACAGTAAAGACTGCCTGCGCACAGTTTGCAAGGACTATGAGTACACTGCTGTCGTCGGGTATTTCTACCATTGATGCGCTGGAGACAGTGGGAAAGATCGTCAATAATATTCATTATACCAATGCGTTGATGAAAGCAAGGGAAGAAGTTATGAAAGGTATTCCTCTTTCGGAGCCTCTGACTTCTTCGGGGATTTTTCCGCCGATGGTCTGTCATATGACGGGGATTGGTGAGGAGACCGGTAATATTGAGGATATGCTGGAGAAGCTGGCGGATTATTATGATGAAGAGGTGGAGATGACTACGCAGAGTGTACTGGCGGCTATGGAGCCGTTGATTATTGTGTTTATGGCGCTTGTGGTTGGTACGCTGGTTATCGCGGTTATTTCGCCGATTGGGGCTATGTATAATGGACTGGATAACCTGTAATATGCAATAAAAGTCCCGGATTGAGGCAATGTAACCGTTGTGCTTGCACATAAGGGCATATTGACATAAACTTGCGATTGGGAACCGCGTTAAAAGTTTCCGGATTGTTTGGGATGTTTCGTGGCTTGCATAGGGGCTGCGGTCATCATAGAATCATGTAAATGTCGTGTTTTCTTTGAGAGACATGGAAGGGGGCGTATGGGAAAGACGGGATGAAGTGGTTTGTCAGATAAAAGAATAATTTGAATATTTAAAATTTAAAGGATATTGTCGGGTGGACGCTCCGAAACGTAAATGTATTTGTATACGGCTTCGGAGCCAGTCATGCTAGGCATTCGGAAATCTGCTAAAGGCATTCCGCGAAAACCTCAGGACTCGCTTCGCTCAGACAGTGAGTTTTTTCGCGGAATAACGCAGATTCCCAAATGCCAAGTATGACTAAGACTCCTGTAGATGTATACAAATACATTTACGTTTCGGAGCTGGTATTGGCAGTAATTTGAAATTTGAAAGCTATTCTTTTAACTGAGTTTGAAACAAAATGTAACATGAAAACTGAATAACGAGTTTATAAACATAACTCCCTCCCTCCTGGAAAAGAGATTTTTACAGGGGGGGGGGTGGAGAGCCTGTAATAGGTTCTCGCTCGTTGAATCAATCATCGGATAGTGACATTCGTGATGACAGCAACAGGAGAGTTATGTATTCATCGAAAAGTTGAATATATTGTCTGGCATGTATGATGTGCTGCTCTTGTATCTTTCAACACGATATGACTCTATCCGGATTGAAATGAATTAAATTAATTTTGAAGGAGAATGAGTTATGTTTAAATTTCTGAAAGACAGAAAAAAGAAAGATAACAAGGGATTTACTCTTGTTGAGTTGGTTATCGTAGTTGCTATCCTGGCAATTCTGGTTGGTATTCTTGCACCACAGTATACGAAGTATGTGGAAAAATCAAGAAAGGCTGCAGATGCATCTAATCTTGAGAATATGGTAACTGCATTTAAAACTGCTGCCTCTGATGGAACAGATAGTGTCGAGGCAGGAACATATTCAATTGAAATTAAAACTGCTGGAACTGAATTTAAAAAAGGTGCAGATCCTGTGGAGGATACAAGTAATTTAGGAACATTAATGATTTCATACGCAGGTAAAAATTGGAAAGACACTAAATTAAAATCACAGAAATGGACAAAAGATGGAACATTAACAGGTGAAGCTAAGCAGACTATTAAAGCGGATATTACTGTAGGAAATGATGGTTCCGTTACTGTTGTTTATACACCAGCTACTATTAAGGATCAGACAAATCAGTGATTTTTTGAGTGCAATTTAAAGATTTTGCTTTTCGATGAATGCATAACAATTCTTTGCTATGCATGAACGGTGTTGCTATCTTGATGTAACGAAAGTTAAGGAGAGATAGTAATATGTTAAAATTATTTAACAGAAAGAAAAAAGATAACAAAGGTTTTACATTGGTAGAACTTGTAATTGTAGTTGCTATTCTGGCAATCTTAGTTGGCTTACTTGCACCGCAGTATACAAAATATGTTGAAAAATCAAGAAAAGCTGCAGATGCTAGTAATGTGGATGAAATGGTTAAAGTTGTTAAAGTATTTGCGGCAGATCCAGCAAATGAACTTGCAAAAGGAGATTATACAATTACAATTCCAACAACTGGAACTGCAAGTATAGCAAAAGATGGCACTGCATTAATAAATAGTGATCTATTGTACAAGGAATTAGATGCCTCTATTCCAAAATGGACATCAACTAATACAAAATCTAAAAAATGGGGAGCAGATGGTGCCCCAGCTAATATTGCAGCTACTGTTACTGTTGGAGAAGATGGTGGAACATCAGTTAAATACTTTACTGGGGATAAATATGCCGCAGATAACAAATTTGAAAAGTATATGACTAATGGTTCAGAAGCATAATCAATGATAAGGGCTGTAAAAGCTTAGTATTTAGAAAGGAAACATCCTATGCTGTTTTTCTTAGACACAATCCCCTACATAACAATCCTCATATTCGGAATCACCATTGGTAGTTTCCTGAATGTCTGTATCTATCGGCTTCCTCTGGGGGAGTCGATTGTGACAGCCCCCTCCCACTGTATGATCTGTGGGCGGAAGCTTCGGTGGTATGATATGGTTCCGGTGTTTAGCTGGTTGGTTTTAGGGGGGAAGTGTCGTAACTGTAAATCGAAAATTTCAGTTCAGTATCCGATCATAGAGGGTGTCAATGGCATCCTCTATGTGGTGATATGTGTGGTGAATGGGCTGGTTTGGAGTAGTGTGGTTTACTGCTTTATGGCGTCGGCTCTTCTGGTTTTGAGTGTGATTGACTGGCGGACTTATGAGATTCCGTTTTGTCTGAATGTGTTTTTGTTTGTCCTTGGTGTTGCGGCTGTGGTGCTTGACAGGGGGAATCTGGTGGATCATCTGATTGGGATGGTTTGCGTGAGTGGTTTGCTGGAGGTTCTTTATCTGGTGAGTGGCGGCAGAGCGATTGGCGGGGGTGACATTAAGCTGATGTTTGCCTGCGGGCTGATTCTTGGATGGGAGCGGATTATTCTGGCTTTTCTTCTGGGATGTGTTATTGGCTCAGTGGTTCATACTGTAAGAATCAAGGTGAGCAAGGCAGGACGTATGCTTGCTATGGGTCCTTATCTGTCGGTTGGTGTTTTGCTGGCTGCTTTGTGGGGGAATGCATGGATTAACTGGTATTTGTCATTACTTGGACTGTGATTTTTATGACTGTCTACCGGCATTATTCTGTAAGGTGTTTGTCGGCGAGGCAGAGAAACAGAAATATATTTAACTGGAAATCGAAAGATTTTTTCAGTTAGAAAAATGTGTTTCAGTTAATAAGATTAAGTGGTCAGAGTGGATTGAAAAATATCTGCCTGAACTGAAATGTATTTTTCTAACTGAAAAGTTGCCGGGCGTACGGAGCACGGCAATCGGAAAACATACGGAGGAACGCATAATGGCGAAAATTTTAAGGATAGAAGTTGAGGCATCTCAGGTCAGAGTTGCGGAAATCGAAGTACGTGGTAAGAAGGGAAAGATTTATAATTGTTTTTGTATTCCGGCACCTCAGGGGGCTGTGGAGGATGGACAGATCCGTGATACGAAAACTCTCGGAGAGAATCTTAAGGCAGAGCTTTCCCAGAGAAAGATTAAGACAAAGAAAGTATATTTTGCCACAGGTTCTACCAGGATTGCGAGCAGGGAAGTCCGTATCCCTTTTGTGAAGGCAAACAGGATACAGAGCATTGTAGAGGCAAATGCCACAGATTATTTTCCCATTGATGTGAGCAAGTATGTGCTGTCCTACAGTGTAGTCGATGTGGAAAGTCAGAAATCTGAGGATGGGAAGGAAGAAACAAAGCAGTACCATCTGATGGTTTATGCTGCTCCCAAAGCAATCTCAGCAGCTTACAGTGAGTTTGCGGAGAATGCAGGACTGACAATGACAGGAATCACCTACACAGGTGACAGTATTTATCATTCGGTAAAGGATGAGTATGCAAAAGGAACTCATATTCTGGTTAAGGTGGAATATACGGGAACCAGCATTACAGTCATCCGGGACGGTGAGCTGACCCTCCAGCGAAATATCAATTATGGTGTGGACAGTGCGGTAGAGACAGTAAGAGCTTTCCCGGAGTTTGGGGACAGACTGGATGCAAATGAGGCTCTGGATGTGCTTTGCAGCAGAAAATGTATCAATCCTTTCCTTGACATGGAGTCTTTTGATGAAGAAATCTCTGATGAGGACAGAAAACTGGAAACTGCCAGAGCTGAGGTGACAGAGAGCCTCAGATACCTGATCGGAAATATTTCCCGTATTATGGATTATTATATTTCCCGCCATACGGATACAAATTTTGATTCCATTGTATGCTGTGGTCTTGGTGCTCAGGTAAAGGGGCTGATGCAGCTTCTCACCAATGAGCTGGGACAGCAGGTGGACGTTTTACAGGAGTTTAAGAATTTTGCCCTGCCTGCCGGCGGGAATGCACAGGAAGCCTGCCTTTACGCTGCAGTTCTTTCACCGGGCACTTCAGGCGTAAACCTGATGGACAAGGTTAACAGAAAGAAGAATGAGAAAAAAGAAACTTTAAGCGGTGCTATCATTATTTGTGTGGTGGGAACAGTGGCAGGAGTTGTACTGACAGCTGCAGGATATGCAAACCGTATTTATCAGCAGCATGAGCAGGAGCGGCTGAACCAGAGAATCTCAGAAGAGAGCTCCATTGAGGAGATTTACAGTGCCTATACCAATGCAAAGGCACAGTATGACAATTATCAGAATATGTATCAGTATACAAATACCCCCAATGAGGGACTTAAGACATTTATCGAAGAACTGGAGGAGAAAATGCCTTCGGATATCACAGTAGAGAACTTCAGCTCTACGGGAACGCAGGTCAGCTTTTCCATGCGTGTGGGAAGCAAATCAGCAGCAGCAAACACGATCATGCAGCTTCGTACCTTTGAGAGCCTGTCTACTGTAACCACTATAGGAATTGACGAGGCTGAGGATGGAACCGTATCCTTAAGTGTACTCTGTACATATTCAGATCCGGCACCGCTGGACAGTTCTGAGGAATGATAGGGAGGCAGGATTAATATGGACATGAATATTTCTATGCGTGATAAAAAAATACTGCTGATGTTTCTTGGAGTAGGTGTTTTTGCAGCAGGATATTTCTTCGGATACAGACCGCAGATGGAAGAGGCACAGAGCATCCAGGCATCAACCGAACCTTTGAAGACAAGGCTGGATGACCTGCTGAAGCTGGCTGCAGACAGGGATTTTTATCTGAAAGAAACAGAAGATATCAATGCAAAGGTCAGCGAATATACATCTGCATTTCCGGCAGATATCCGTCCTGAAGACGGAATCGTACTTTCTATGAATATGGAGAACTCCCTGGACATGCAGATCTCTAATGTAGGTCTGGGCACAAGAGAGTTTGTGGCTTCTCTGGACGGAAGTACAGAAGACCCCCTGGCAGGTCTGCCTGACCAGACTCTCTCAGAGCAGGCAAATGAGCAGACCCAGTCTCAGCTTGATGAGATCGAGGGCACAGATGTAGTCGGAGAGAATGAGCGTCAGGCTGCCTCCGATGCAGAAGTGGAGAATCTGAACAGTGTGTTCACCAGTCCTGTACTCTATCGGACACAGGACACCATGCAGTTTACGGGAACCTATGCCAGCCTGAAGGATATGGTTGATTATCTGGCTGACCAGACAGGCAGGATGACACTTGACAATGTGAATGCCTCCTTTGACTCCTCAACAGGAAATCTTTCGGGCAGCATTACAGTAAACCTGTTTTTCATGGCAGGAACAGGCCAGACTTATACAGAACCGGATGCAGGAAGCGTAGCATACGGAACTGATAATATTTTCGGAACAATAGAGTCCGGCAAAAAGAGCAAAAAAGGCAGGAAGAACAAAAAGAAAGCCGCAGAGACAACCACAGAACAGGCGGCTTCCGACACCGGCGCTGACGGCCAGACAACAGACAGTCAGGAAGGGGCAAACACGCAGGACGCAGCCGCTGCTGAGACGACTGGACAGGCGCAATAGGGAAAGTATGTTAGAGGGGAGAGAAATCAGAGCCCCTCTAACTGTGTTTTTATAGATAACCGGACACAGAAAGGAGCATTGGGATGGACAGAAAAAAGAGGAAAAAATCGAATGCAGGTATGTCATTGTTAGAGGTGATTGTTGCGGTTAGTATTTTTTCCATAACAGCAGCAGTGCTTCTTCAGAGCTTCGTAACTTCGCAGAGAATTAATAAGAAATCAAATCTTTATCTTGAGGCAACAACAGTAGCGCAGAATATTATGGAAGAGATTAAATCCAAAGATTTTGAGGATGTTTCACTGGCATTTAATTATCCCATTAATTTTCTGACCGGACAGGCGAGACTTTCTTTTCTTGATTCTGAAAGAGACAGAATCAATACTGAAACAGGGAACTCTATCGGGGTAAAGGAAGTCATAAAGGATGGAAGTAACTATAACGATGTGCGTCTCTACAATACTCTGGATGGAGAGGATACATCAAAGGTAACAGCATCTGTTATTTCCAAGGATGAGGGTAAAAGCTATGAATTCAATCCCAGAAAAACAGGCAATAATGTCTCCAAGTATTATTTTGAACTTACAAATGTGCCGGGTAATCATGAGTCTTTTGATGCACTGATAGAGTTTAATGGCGGAGAAGGTTCCGGATATAAAAAGAAGACACTTACTAATAATGATGAAGGAAAGAATGATTATCTGGCACCTAACATTGCTAAGCTGGATACAAAGACAAATGCATTTCTGATCATGAGAAAAAACTGGGATAATGAAATGATGAAACAAATTGCAGAAGGTCAGAAAGAAGAAGCAAAAAAGTTATGGGCAGAAGATTTAAATAATTATACCAAAACAGCAAAAACAGAAGAGGAAAAAACAAAATTAGAAGAGCAATTTATGGCTAAATATCCGGAGCCTCAGGGCTTAGACCCTGAAGATATCTATAAGCAGACACGAAGAACACTTTATATAAAAATTGAAGAAAGTGGAGGAACAATTAAGACAGAAGCCAAATATGTATTGAATGCTTATAATTATGTAAAAGAGGGTGGAAATAAATATGAGCGCATGGATATCTGTACATGTGGAGGAAAATCAGAAGAGGGACAATTAAACGGATGTTTTTGTACTCGTCCAAGTGCTTATTGGACTTTTTATAGTTCTGAGGCAGAAGCTAAGCTGAAAAACCTGTATATTTTTTATTACCCTAATTATGAGAACAAAGTTAAAAACAGTACAAAAACCCTGGATAACATTGTTATAGAAAATGAAAATAATTATCCGATTAATGTATATGTGACAAAACAAAGAGATGAAGAAAATAATATACCAACTTCCTCTCAGGAAAATTTCTACCGTATGTCACTGACGATAAAAGAATGTCCTGATAAATTGGAGCATACAAACTGGAACACAAATACCAGTCTTTATAAAGCACAGACGAAACTGAGGACAAATCTGGATTATAATATCAGTGGTTTTGAGCAAATTCTTACCCGTCCCCGTATTAATCAAATGCAACTGACTTATCAGGCTGTGAATGATAAGGGAGAGAATGGTAAAAAGAAAACCGGAACAGCAGCGAAACAGATATTAAGCTATAATGGTCTTGATGATAAAACAGAAACAGACAGAATCTATACAGCAAAAGTGAAGGTATATAAATCAGGCGCAGCTGAAAAAGGATTTCCTGAAGATGAACTGGTTGCAAGCCTGGACGGAGCGAAAGAAAATTGATAACAGGGAGCGATAATATGAATGGTCGGAAAGATACAGCCGGAAAACAGAATAAAGGTTTTTCACTGATTACTGTAATTATTGCAGTGTCTTTTATCGGAATCCTTGGACTTCTTGTTCTGTATATGGCTCTGAGTAATTTTCAGATGAAAATTATAGACTTAAAGGGAAAAGACAGTTTTTATACTGCTGAACGCGCAATTGAAGAAATTCGCGTAGGACTTCAGGAGGATGTAGGAAACTCCATGTCAGAGGCATATATTAAGGTTCTGGAAACTTATGATAAAGATGAAAATTCAAAAGATGTTGTTCTTGATAAACAGAGACAGAATGATTTTGTAAATGAATTTATAAAAAAACTGGCAAATCGGTTGAAAAAAGACTCAGATCAAAGCAAATATAATCTGGATTATCTGAAAAAGTATCTTGACATGAAAATCAACGAAAATGAAACTTTGATTGTTACCACACCATCCAATAAAGAACCGGTAATGACAAAAGATAATAAAAATGGAATCTTGTTGAAAAATCTTAAGGTGATTTATGTTGACCCTAAAGGATATGCATCTGTAATAGAAACAGATATCAGATTGGGAATTCCTAAAGTGCAGTTTCCTACACCATCTACACTCCCGGATCTTATGAATATGATTGTAGTGGCAGGTAAGGGAATTATCTGTGAAGGTGGTAATACCACAATTTCAGGAAGTATTTATTCCGGCATTTTACAGGATATTAATGATAATACGATTTTGGAGAAGAATCCTTATACAAGTATCTGGGTTAAATCCGGAGCTAATCTGGATATACAAAGTGGCGATAAGATTGTCAGTGCCGGAGAGATTTATATGGAGCCGAATGCGTCATTTACCAGCGAAGCAGGTGTAACTCTCTGGGCTCAGGGTGTGAAATTATCATCAGCACAGGTTAATCTTCTGGGAACGACATATCTGTCAGATGATTTAACTATAGAATCAGGAAGTGGCAGCAGGGTTACTGTACAGGGCGAATATTATGGATACGGCTATCCGGAATCTGCCAGAAGTTCTTTGAATAACTATATGTATGATAATCCAGAGAAGAGATGGAGTGATACTGCTTTGAGCAGTTCTATCGTAATCAATGGGAAGAATACCACATTGGATTTGTCCGGTGTGAGAAAAATAATGCTGGCAGGCAGAAGCTACATCGGAACATCAAAAGTAAAGTCTGTTAATGGAGAAAGTAACTCTAATGATGTTATGATGGGAGAAAGTATTACTGTGAAGGGAACACAGCTGGCATATCTGCTTCCGTCAGAATTGATAGATGCTTCCAAATTAAAGAATTCTGAAATGGAAATTAAAAATCCGATGTCCTATTCAGATTACGAAAGCAGCGGACTGAAACAGATGAATTCTGTTCCTTTGAAAATGGATGTGAAAGTGTCAGAACTGGGAAATAAATCTCTGAACGAAATTGGCATAGATTCTGCGAAGCCTGTTCAGAAAGTTTTCTACAGTAATAATGCAGATGAGGGATACGTATATTTTTATCTGAATTTTAAAGACAGTAAGGCATCTTCATATTTTATGTATGATTATTATATGAATAATTCTACAGTAAAGACAAATCTGGATAAATATTTATCTTTCTATTTCAGTGGTACGAATAGCGGAATCCAGGTAAAGGATATGAAGAATTATATCCGTTATGTTACAAATGGAAATGTTCTTTCTTATGAGGGCGGTGAAGCAACAGAAAATGGAACTACTGCTAAAGGCAATATGGCTGTTGCCACCAGTCCGGAGGTTTCGCAGGCTCTCCTTCAGGAGCAGACAAATTATCAGACGGATTTTCTCCGGGAGAATATACAGG
>ERZ832522.2360-NODE-2360-length-23137-cov-3.441903_pt1 | contig 23137 bp, 22 predicted proteins | sample MGYA00519951_ERZ832522 | MGnify/ENA primary metagenome ERZ832522 (study PRJEB31850, sample SAMEA3708728) | human gut metagenome | biome: human gut; feature: human-associated habitat; material: faeces | place: China | collected 2014 ... | reverse complement strand
GGGGGCCAAGCCGGGCATCGGCGGGCACCTGCCCGGGGCGAAAATCGTGGGGGACATCTCCCGCACCCGCATGATCCCCGAGGGGGCCGACGCCATTTCCCCCGCGCCCCACCACGACATCTATTCGATCGAGGACCTACGCCAGCTCGTCTATTCCCTCAAGGAGGCGACCGGATATCAAAAGCCGGTCATCGTCAAGATCGCGGCGGTCCACAACGTCGCGGCGATCGCCTCGGGCGTCGCGCGCTCGGGCGCGGACGTCATCGCGGTCGACGGGTTCCGGGGCGGCACCGGCGCGGCGCCCGCCCGCATCCGCGACAACGTGGGCATCCCCATCGAGCTGGCCCTGGCCGCCGTGGACGAGCGGCTGCGCCAGGAGGGCATCCGCTCCACGGTGAGCCTCGTGGCCTCGGGCACCCTGCGCAACGCCGCCGACGTGGTGCGGGCCGTGGCCCTCGGCGCCGACGCCGTCTCCATCGGGGCGGCGGCGCTCATCGCCATGGGCTGCCACCAGTGCGGCGACTGCGCGAGCGGCCGCTGCAACTGGGGTATCGCCACCCAGCGGGCCGACCTGGTGGCCCGCCTGAACCCCGAGGCCGCCGCCGAGCGCGTGGTGAACCTCGTGTCCGGCTGGAACCGCGAGATTCAGGAGATGATGGGCGGCATGGGCATCAACGCCATCGACTCTCTGCGCGGCAACCGGCTCATGTTGCGCGGCGTAGGGCTCAACGAGAAGGAACTGGAAATCCTCGGCGTGAAGTACGCGGGAGAGTGATCGCATGGCTGAAACCATCATCGTGGAATTGGGAACGAAGCACTTCCAAGAGGCCAATGCCGCCGTACGCGCGGCGCTCGCCGAAGCCGACACCGTCTGCATCGTGGAGGCCTACGCCCAGCGCTACCTGGGCTGCACCCTGCCCGCGGGCAAGCGCTTGGAAATTCACGGAACCCCGGGCAACGATCTGGCCTGCTACATGGACGGCGGCGAGGTGGAGGTGTTCGGAAGCGCCCAGGATCAGACCGCCAACACCATGAACGCCGGCACCGTGGTGGTGCACGGGCGCGTGGGCGATGCGGCCGGCTACGCCATGCGCGGCGGCGAGCTCATCGTGCGCGACGGCTGCGGCTGGCGCGGCGGCATCAACATGAAGCAGTACGGCGGGAAGTGCCCGGTCATCGTCATCGGCGGGGACGCGGGCAACTTCCTCGGCGAGTACATGGCCGGCGGTATCATCGTGCTTATGGGCCGCGCCGGCGATCATTTGGCCTCCGGCATGCACGGCGGGGTCATCTATCTGCGCCGTGACAACGCGCCGTTCGTGGTGCCCGACGGGCTGGACCTAGGCGAGCTGACCGACGGTGACTCGGCGACTCTCGGCGCGCTGCTCGCCCGCTACGACGCCTGCTTCGGCACCGAGCCCCACGAGCAGGCGAGCGTAGACGAGTTCGTCGCGCTGCGCCCCGCCTCCAGCCGCCCCTATGCGGCCATGTACGCGAGCTAGCGGCCGTTCGGCCTCACGCCCACGCAGAAGGAGCCCCGGCGGTGCAACCGGGGCTCCTTCTGTTAGTTCCAGGGGTCTTCCGAGAACAAGGGCTCGCGCTCGGCGGGGCGGTCGGAATAGGGGTCGTAGCCGTCGTCGTCCTCGTTCTCCGCGCGGACGAAGGGGTCGTCGGGGGCCGCATCGGCAGCCCGCTGCTTCGCGATCTGGCTCGGCAGCGGCTTCACTACAATGCGAGCATGCGGGTCCTGCCGCGGATCAATGGGCATGACGGTTATTCCTTCTCGCCGGCACGGGTGATGTCGTAGGGGGTCGTCTGGTACACGTAGTAGTTCAGCCAGTTGGTATAGAGCAACTGGGCGCAGGAGAACCACGTGGAAACCGGCTCGCGCGCCGGGTCGTCGTCGGGGAAGTAGTGAGCCGGCACGGCCATGGCCATGCCCTTGGCGATGTCGCGGTCGTATTCCGCCTTCAACGTTTCACGGTCGTATTCCGGGTGCCCGAACACGAAGAAGTTTTGCGAATCGATAGACTTCGCCACGTACACCCCGGCCTCGTCGGATACGGCGATCAGCTCCAGGTCGGGATGCGCCTCGATGTCGGCGGCCCGTACCTCGGTGAAGCGCGAGTGGGGCGCGAAGAACTCGTCGTCGAACCCACGCACGAGCGGCGAGGTGCGCTTGACCACCGCGTGGGGAAACACGCCGAACATCTTCTCGGGCAGCTCGTGTTTGGGCACGCCGTAGTGGTAGTAGATGCCGGCCTGGGCACCCCAGCAGATGTGCAGCGTGGAATGCACGTGGGTCTTCGACCACTCCATGATCTCGCAGAGCTCAGGCCAGTAGTCCACCGCCTCGAATTCCAGCCGCTCCACCGGCGCGCCGGTGATGATAAGACCGTCGAAGTGCTCGTCGCGCACCGCGTCGAAGGTGGTATAGAAGGCTTCCAAATGCTCGGCGGCCGTGTTCTTCGAGTCGTGGCTCGCCGTTTGCAGAAGCTCCACCTCCACCTGGATGGGGGTATTCGAGAGCTTGCGCAGAATCTGCGTCTCCGTAGTGATCTTCGTGGGCATGAGGTTCAAAAGCAGCACGCGCAGAGGACGAATGTCCTGATGCATGGCGCGATGTTCCGTCATGACGAAGATGTTCTCCTCTTCCAGCGCCGCTGTGGCCGGCAGCGCATCGGGAATGCGAATGGGCATGGTGCCTCCTATTCCACGGCGGCCAGGGCCTGGTCGATGTCGGCAATGAGATCGGCAGCGTCCTCTATGCCGCAGGACAGGCGGATGAGGTCGGCGCTGATGCCGGCCGCCTCAAGCTCGGCGTCGTTCATCTGGCGATGGGTGGCGTTGGCCGGGTGCAGCACGCAGGTGCGGGCGTCGGCCACATGGGTGGCAATCTGCGCCAGCTTCAGGTTCTTCATGAACGTCTCGGCCGCCGCGCGTCCGCCGGCCACGCCGAAGCTCACCACGCCGCAGGAACCCTCCGGCAGGTACTTCGCCGCCAGGGCCGCCTCGCTATCGCCTTCCAACGACGGATGGCGCGCCCAGGCCACCTTCGGATGGGCCGCCAAGTGCTCAGCCACGGCCAGGCCGTTGGCGGCGTGCCGGGCCATGCGCAGGTGCAAGCTCTCCAGCCCCAGGTTGATGAGGAAGGCGTTCTGCGGCGACTGGATGGAGCCCAAATCGCGCATGAGCTGGGCCGTCGCCTTGGTAATGTAGGCGCCTTCCAGCCCGAAGCGCTCGGTGTACACCACGCCGTGGTAGCTTTCGTCGGGCGTGGTGAGCCCCGGGAACTTGTCGGCGTGGGCGTTCCAATCGAACTTCCCCGCGTCCACGACGACGCCGCCGACGGAGGTGCCGTGGCCGTCCATGTACTTGGTGGTGGAATGGGTCACGATGTCGGCGCCCCATTCGATGGGGCGGCACAGCACCGGCGTGGGGAAGGTGTTGTCCACGATGAGCGGCACGCCATGAGCGTGGGCCGCCGCCGCGAAGCGCTCGATGTCGAGCACCGCCAGCGCCGGGTTCGCGATGGTCTCACCGAAGATGCACTTCGTATTGGGACGGAAAGCGGCTTCCAGTTCCTCGTCGGTGCAGTGCGGATTCACAAACGTGCATTCCAACCCCATGCGGCCCATGGTGTGGGCGAGCAGGTTGTAGGTGCCACCGTAAATGGCCGAGGAGGCCACCACGTGATCGCCCGCGCCCGCGATGTTGAACACCGCGAAGAAGTTCGCCGCCTGGCCCGAGGAGGTGAGCATGGCCGCCGTGCCGCCCTCCAACTCCGCGATCTTCGCCGCCACCGCATCGTTGGTGGGGTTCGCCAGGCGCGTGTAGAAGTAGCCGGACTCCTCCAGATCGAACAGGCGCCCCATGTGCTCGCTCGTGTCGTACTTCCAGGTGGTGTTCTGGTAGATGGGCACTTGGCGCGGCTCGCCGTCGCCGGGCCGCCACCCGCCTTGCACGCAGGTTGTTCCAATCCGCTCGCTCATTCAGGGCTCCTTTGGGTCTCGCATTTTTTCGCTCGCCCATTATAGGGGCACCCGAGCCACCGCCGTTATAGGAAGTCCCCAGCGAACGTCATCGGAATCACCGAAATCAACCGAATGTCGAGTCTGCAAAAGCAAAGGGCCCCGAGGACAATCCTCGGGGCCCAGTCTCTATCGGCACGCTCCTGCAACGCGCCCGTTTGCAAGGGGGTTTGGGGATGAGCGCGCTGCAGGAGCAGCTTTTAGAAGAACATGAACACGGACGCGCCAGCCGAGTAGAACACCATGCGCAAGCACACGGCACCTACGATCGCGCAGACAAGACCGACCGCAGCAAGACCTGTCGCCGAGGCGCTCTTGCGGCGTCCAGCGAAAGCGCACACGAGCGGCACCACACAGCCCACGATGACGACACCGACCCAGAACAGCAGCGACGCATCACCCGACAAGATGTTGGCCGCTTCGGCCGGATTGGCGATAGGCTGGTTGGGGTGGGTCGGATCCCAGTACAGGCCCACTTCGGTAAAGGACGACGCGCTCGCCATAGCCGCCACGCCCCAAAGAAGCGAGAACGCGGTATTGGCAAGGGCACCAACCACAGCGGACAGGCCAAGCACGCTCGCAGCCCGATCCCCGTCGCCATCGGTCGCCTCACCGGACTTGCAACACTGACCGAGCAGAATCACGGTAAGCGGGCCGAACAGGGCGGCATTGCCCAGGTAGGCGAGCCACAGCAGCGGCGAATCCCATGCCGGGCGCGCCGCCATGTTGTAGGAGTGGCTCATAACCACAACCAGGACGACCGAAATCACCAGTGCGCACACGGCCAGCCACTTCGGAACGGTGCCCTCGGGCTTACGCAGGTACACAAAGTACAGCACCATGAACACCGCCATCACCACAATGGCGACAAGCTCCTGGGTAATGCCCGATGTGGGGTTGCCGAAGCCGTTGAATATACGATCCCAGTGCTCCAGATGGAAGAACACCGCGATGCCTCCCACAACCAGGAGCACCACCGAAGTGATAAGCGCCGGCATTTGAACCCGACGCCCCGTGCCAGCCAAGGCAAGCACCGCGCCGGTACCAAACACGCCAGCCGACCAAGCCATGAACAGCGTGAACAGAATAAGGGGCCATTGCATCTCCATTGTTCTCTACTCCTTTCCCTGCCACGTGTGGTCGCGCAGGATATAGAGGAACGACGGCTTGTTCCCCACATCGGTCAGAGTATGCACGTCGGTGCCCTCATCGAAGGGTTCGCAGAAGCTGCCAATGGTCTCGCCGCGCGGCCCCCGGAAGCTCTTAATGCCCTCATCCAAGTCTCCGAACCACTTGGCCATGCCCACGCAATTGGTGACGCACTGCGGCAGCTCTCCCTGGGCGATTTGCTGCTCGCAAAGGGTGCACTTTTCCACCACGCGCTCCTCCTCGTTCAAGTAGCGAACGCCGTAGGGGCAGCTCATGGCGCAGAATTGGCAGCCAATGCACTTTCCCTTGTCAATCTGCACCGTGCCGTCGGCCAGCTTGTGGGACGCGCCCGTCGGGCACACCTTCACGCACTCCGGATCCTCGCAATGCTGGCACTGTACCGGCAGGAAGTAGAAGTCGTGACTGGGCACCTCGCCTTCGCCCGGCTCATTGGGCCCGATGCGCAGCACCTTGTTCCAGAAGCTGCCGATAGGAACGTTGTTGGTCATTTTGCAGGCACCGTTGCAGGCCATGCAGCCCACGCAGCGGTTGCAATCGATGGCAAGAGCGTAGCGCGCCATTACTGATCCCTCCCCTCATAGACGGGCGCCCAATCCTTCAAGCGCGCGTCGCTTGCGTCGTGAATGATCTCCGTGCCGTCCTCGGTGCAGGGACACGGGTTGCCGAACGGGCTGTTCTCGGGCGTGGCCTTGTACACCTTCACCGGATAGCCGCGAACGATGGCCGAACCGCAATGAGGATCGTCGATATCGTTGTTCACCAGCTGGTTCACCGCCGAATAGCGCCAACCATGCTCCGGGGCAGGCATCTCCGGGTACCACCAGGTATGCTCGCAGTTGATGACGCCCCGCTGGATACCGTAGTACAAGTCGGCCGTCTCGCGAATCTTTCCATGCGGGCTTTCGATCCATACCCAATCGCCCTGCTCGATGCCCCACTCGGCCGCATCCTCCGGGTTTATCTCCACGCGTGGCACCGGCCAAACCTCGCGGCACCACGGCAGCTGGCGATGTTCCGAATGGAAGTACACCGGAATGCGCCGACCGGTCAAGCACTGCACCGGGTATTCTTCCCACAGCTCGGGGTTGCGCTCGCGGGAATCGGGGTTGGGGCGATAGTCGGGAAGAGCGTCCTCGGCTCCGTGGAACGTCTCCATGATGGTGCACCAGATTTCCTGCTTCATCGTCGGCGTGTTGAAGCCGGGAATGACGTTCGAGGCCGTGGGCTCTTCGGTATAGGCCTTCTTCATGAAACCGGTCTGGAAGCGATAGTAGGTGCCCCAATCGTCGGGGCGGATCTTCTTCACGTCCCACCAACCGTTCTCCTGGAACTCGTTGACGAAGGCCTCCCAGCGCGGCGACACCTCGCGCACGACGTAGTCGAGCTTCTCCTCCAAGGTGGGATAGGGGTTGTTCTCGTCCCAGCCCCAAGGCAAGCCAACGCGCCGGTACAGCTCCTCGACGATCTCGGGGTCGTAGCGTGCTTCCGCCAAAGGCTCCACACAGGGCACGCAGGCGCCCAAGGCACCGCCAGACCCCTGACTCTGACGCGGGCAGGCGATCTCGAGCCAGTGTGTGCACGGCAGGATGATGTCGGCCATCTCGCTAGTGGGGTGGTGCCACAGGTCGATGTCGAACATGAAATCAAGCTGTTGCAGGGTTTCCCACGCCATGGTGGTGTTGCCCATGTTCATGAAATCGCCGGACTGGCAGACGGCGCCCTTCACCGGATAGGGCTCGCCGGTAACACCGGCCTCCCAGATGCTGTTGGCGTTGGCCCACAGCGCCCACCACTCGAACAGAGGGTGCTTGTCGCGGCCGAGCTGCTTCTCCATGATCTCCGGATGGTTGAGCGGCGTGTCGATGGTCTTGGAATAAGACTGATCCGAGAAGTTGCCCATGTAGTTCACGTCCAGCTTCGTGGCGCCGCGCTGGCCGCCCGGGCCGTCGGTGTTGCCGGTAATGGCCGTGAGCAACTCGATGGCGCGACAGTTCATGATGGAGTTGCCATGATGCTCGACAGCGAGCTGGTACATGATGCCGCCGTTGCCCCAGCGCGGATCCTTGCGGGTGCCGTAGACCAAGGCCGCCTCGGTCACCTTCTCGGCCGGCACGCCGGTGATCTCGGCGGATTTGTCCGGCGCGTACTCGGCGCAGCGCTCGGCGAACTTCTGCCACACGGGCACCGCCGTATGCTTGGAACCGTCGGCGAAGGTCACTTCGAAGGAACCCTCAGTCGCCGGATCGATGGCCTCGAAATCCTGCAGCTCGGGCATCCAGCACTGAGCATGGCCCTCGCGCACGTTGGCCTCGCCCCATTGACCGGCAAAGGTGCGCTCCGACCAATTGTCAGCGTTGCCCGTACCGTCGTAGCGCGGGTAAGGCTTCTCGCCCTCCCAGATACCGCACTCCGGATCGGCTGCCGGATCGTAGTCGGGGTTGGCCTTCGCCTGATCGGCCGAGGCATTGAACCACTTCAGGGAGTTCGACGCCTTGTCCCATACCATATACTTCCAAGGACTGCCGTCTTCTTGCAGATCGGCCTGGGTGAGCAACTTGGTCTTCACCATGGTGGGCCCATGGAAGATATGGGGGATCGGCGGTCCGGAGGGTTCCTTGTCATCCACCACGAGGAAGCAGGCGTTGGTCCAGCGTTTCACGAACTTCCAATCGACCAGGTCGTTCTCGATGATGACGTGACACATGGCCAGTGCGAGCGCCGTATCGGTGCCCCCCTTTAAAGCCAAGTGGATGTCAGACTCCTTGCCCAAGTTGGTCGTGCGCGGGTCTACCGAAATGAACGTATCGGCCTGCATGGCCTCATCGATGACCGACCGCCCCGCCTCATCGTAGTTGGAGCCTTCCGGCGTGGAGGCCCAAATGGTGAACACCGGCGGCCGCTCGACCGTCGCCGACCAGCTGTGGTTGTACTCCGAGGTGAGCGCCGACGCGAAGTGGCGCGGGCCTTTGCACACCTGCCAGGCCACCGAGGTGTTCGGCGTCATGAACCATGGACCGTAGCCGGCATAGGGGGACATGCACCAGATACGCCCCGTGCCGCCCATGGTGAACAGCGCCTCGCCGCCGTACTTGTCCTTCACCTGCTGAATGCCCTCCACGATGGCATCGAGCGCCTCATCCCAGCCGATGCGGACCCAACCGGGATCCTCGCCTTTGGGATTGGTGCGCTTCATAGGGTAGCGCAGACGGTCTGGATGGTAGCACGCCTGCAGCGAAGACACCGACTTGTTGCAGCAGCTGCCCATGGTATGGGGAGCGCTCTCGTCGCCCTCGATCTTCACGGCTCGGCCGTTTTCCACCGTCACCCACACGCCGCACTCCATTTTGCCGCAACCGCGGCAGCAGGTGCGGATGCGCTTCACCTCGCCGGCGCTGTCAACGGCCGTGTACGGGGCAGCCGCCAATGCGCTCTCGGCACCCGCCGACAAGCCGACGGCGGCCGCAGCGACAGCCGACGTCTTCAGGAAAGTGCGTCGGGACAGCGTTAATGAGCTCATCTTTTCCTCCTTCTCCTCTTCTCTCTTAATGCAGATGCGCGGAATCCGTCCGCGCCCGGGTGCGACACCGCGAAAAGCTGGGTAGACCTCCCGCAATGCCGCGAGGATAGCGCCCGTTTGCTAGGCTGCGCAGCCAGCTTATCGCCGCCGAGGCAACAACGGTGCTGCACTCTCGCGCCGCTTCGCGCAATGTGCGAGCCGCTGTTGCGCGAGCATGGATCTGGGCGCATCCCGTTCTTTGGTGATGCCATACTTGCATCACCAAATCGGAGGCCGCATACTAGGGGCACTGCCACCGTGAGATACTGGGCACGAGAAGAAAAGAGGGGCTATGGAAATCGATTACTTGCGAGAATTCACCGTGCTTGCGCGCCAGCTGAACTATCGCGAGGCGGCAGCCGAGCTTCACCTGTCTCAGTCGACCCTCAGCAGGCACATCACCGCCCTTGAGGCCCTTTACGGCGTTCCGCTGTTCCAGCGCGATCGCCACGCTGTGCACCTCACAGACGCTGGCGTCTTTCTTCTCGATTATGCCAAAGGCATCTGGGATCAGTACTCGCTTTCCCGTGAACATATGCAACGGCTCTTCGCTGGAGAACATCTGCTTCGTATCAGCGGCGTCATCGGGCACCCTTCGCTCTATCCTTGCATACGGGATGCGGAATCGCTGCTGCACGATATCGATCCGACTGCGACGCTGCGCATCGAGCGAAACGCAAGTGCTGTGCCAGGGGATCAAATCGATGAGCTGGACAACGATGGGGCGGACTGCGCGCTCCTGTTTTCGGCTGTCGACGACCTTGAAGGCCACGACGATTTGGCCTGCCTTCCGCTGGCGACGGTGCCCATGGCCCTTATCGTGCGCCGAGATCATCCTCTTGCCAGCGCGCCCTCCATTGATGCCACCATGCTGGAAGGCGGCACGTTCGTCCAATTGACTGGTCCTGATTTCTCCGCCCATTGGCGTGTTTTCGGGAAGCTGCTCGACAGAGCGGGCATCGGCTATACGACGATGCCCTATCCGGCCAATAGCGAGTACGACGCCATTCGAGCCGCTGACGTCATGGGACGGCATCTGTATCTTACCCAGCGCTATGCCATTCTTCCCGCCATGGCCCAGAATCCCGATCTAGTGGCCATCCCCCTTGCCGACGAGCGGCTTACGCCCTCTCTCGATCTGATTTATCGCCTCGGGCACAAAGAAGGGCTTGCGCGCAATGCCGCCTCATGCCTCGCGGAGGCCTTCCGCCGCTTCACGGAGACGCATTAACGCCCATTCACCCGTTCCGTAGATTTCTTCTTTAGTTGAAAATGCACCATTGTTCTAAGAACATTTGTTTGCTACAATATGACTACGGAGATGAGAGCGGTTGCATTTATTGTTACTAATTGTTACAATAAATTGCGCCATGCAGAAGGTCGAGAGACATGCCCATGACAGCTAGAGAAGCGATACGGCTCACCAAGAAAATGGGCGGACGCTTCGTCAGGCACGGAGCGAGACATGACATTTTCGCGAATGCGGCTGGCGAAGAGTTCCCTATCCCCCGCCACCCCGGAGATCTTTCGCCGGGGGTCGAGCGAGCCATCAAAGAAAAGCTAGGGCTTCTCTAATACTTCACCCAATAGAGAGGAAGCGACCTATGAAGTTTCTCTACGAAGCCATCCTCACCCCGTGGAGCGGCGGGTGGGAAGCTGAGTTTCCCGACCTGGGTATCTGCACCCAGGGGGACACTCTGTTCGATGCGGCTTTCATGGCGCAAGATCTGCTGACCCTCTGGATCTCCCAAGCGCTTCGCGAAGGACGGCCCTTGCCGGAGCCGCGGATGGACCATCCCGCCCCCGCAAACGGCAAGGCCATCGCCGTTGCCGTGGAATGCGATGCCGACACGCCTTCCCTCACCACCATGACCGTCCAAGAAGCGGCGGATGTCCTCGATGTCAGCACCTCGCGCATACACGCCATGATTCGCGACGGCATTCTGAGAACCGAGAAAGTTGGCAGCGCCCGCCTTGTGTCAGCCGACGATGTCATAGACTATTTCAATAGCCCCCGAACCGCTGGCCGCCCAAAGAAGGTCGCGACCGCCTGATTTCGGGAGATGTGTCTAGCGGGCCTCCACCTTGTCGAGGAGCTCCTGTCGGTTGTTGACCAGGGACTTCTCGTAGATGTGGCGCACGTGGGTCTTCACGGTGCCCGTGGTCACGAACAGCTCGTTGGCGATATAGGGAAGGGTGCGGCCGCGCACTAGCAGCCCGAGGATCTCCGCCTCGCGGGCCGTCAGCCCCACGGCCCGGGCAAAAGCGGCAGCAGGATCCTCTTCTTGCGCTTCGTCCAGCACGCTAGAGCCCTTGCCCTCCGCAAGAGCAAGTTCGGTGGAGCAGGAAGACTTCCCCGTCCGACCCTGTTCTCTTCTTGGCGCCTCTTCCGCCTCTTCCACCTCTTCCATCTTTTCCGCATCCCCCTCTGCCTCCTCGCCCTCGTCCGCGCCTACCTGCGCGGCTCGGGCCACTACCATAAAGAACAGCGCGAGCACACCGGCGCCGCATACGGCAGACAGTAGCAAGGGCGTCTCTCCCGCCATCTGAAACAGCAGCTTGCCGACGAGGTTCCCCGCGAGCACCACGGCGCTGATCAGCGCTTGGCCCACACCGAAGGCCACCAAGGGAGACAAGCCCTGAAGACGGGTGCTGCGCGTCACCACCACATAGACGAGCGGTTGGAAGAACAGCGTGCAGCCCTGAACGAGCGCCCCTCCAACCGACACCGCCGCCGCACCGAGCACCAGAATGGCCACAAGACCCACGACGCTGAAGGTGACGGTGATGCGATACAGCTGCGCTACGGAGAAGGCCGTCCGCTCAGCCGTCAGGGGCACGAGCGCCATTGTGGCGATGCAGGCGCAAAGAGCGATGCCACCCGGGTAAAGGCTGTCGGCCCCCTCGTAGGAAGTGCCCATGATGACCGAGGCCATCACGTTGCCCACAAGGGCCGCCACGGCAATCACCCCCAGCGAGCGCCACGGAAGCGCATGTAGCTCGCGCGAGCCGGCCGTCACCTCACCGGGAGCCTTCCCGGAGGAACCCGGCGAACCCGCTATGTCGGTAGAGAGAGCAGAGGAGGGGAACACCTCGGGAGCAAGCCCCGAACGTGCCGAGGCATCCCAGAACCAGAGGCCCCAGGAAGCTAGGGGCAGAAAGACAACAACGACCTGGGCCGCCACGACAAAGGGCGTTGCGACGTAAAGCAAGAGAATTGCGAAATAGATCCCATAGGCCACGAGGAACGAGACCATGACGACTGCCGACACATCCCTTGACTCCAAGGAGTAGCGGGCGCCCCAGGCGCAGCCGAGCAGCGTTCCCGCAACCCCGCATATCGCCCCGCAGCCGACGAGGGGCCATGGCGCGTCGATCGCCACCGTCAGCGGAAGCAGCGCGCTCGCCAGCGCGAGCAGCGAGGCGCACACCAGCAGCACGCCGCGCCCCACCGCAACGGAGCGCTTCCGCAAAGCGAGGACGATGGCCACAGCGGCAACCACCACCGCGCCTTGGGAGACGAAGAAACCGACTTCGATGCCGACGCCGCCGACCGGTCGCTCGGCGGGAATGAGCACGGGGCTCAGATACGCCAGAAACCCCCAAGCCCACAGGCAGGCCGAGCCGAACACCGCCCGGCCCCAGCCCACGCGGCGGGCGCCCCGCACCGCCTCGGCACCTTCTCGTTCATTTAGCACAGCCCCAGCCACCACACGCTCCTCTCTTGAACTGGAGTAAGTATCGCACAGATCAGTGCGGCCATCACGAACAACCACAGGAGATGACATGGCTTTTACCTGCGTTTTCTCAAATATCTACCGTTTCGGTAGATGGGGTTAGCGCACCTGGCGAGCAAAGATAGGGCCACCGCGTTGAGGCTCCGGCAAAGGGCCGGCACCCGACGCCGAGAGACACGATGGAGGGAACATCATGACCGAATGCACCCAACCCAGCACCCCGTCCGCCCCGTGCCCCACGGGCAGCTCGAACCCCGCCGCGGCGCCTTCCGTGAGCCGGCGCGGCTTCCTCTCCGGCGCGGCCGTCGCCGCCGGGGCCGCCGCCCTCGCAGGCCTTGCGGGTTGCGCGCCCAAGACCCAGGCCGAAGTCGCGGGCGAGACCATCGCCGCCGACGATGCGGCGACCGGCGGCGCCATGCAGACCACCGATCCCGCCAAGGCCGTCTGGCCGGTGGTAGAGGAAGTGGAAGTGGGCTCGGCCGGCGAGGGAGTGGTCGCTTTTGTGGCAGAGCCCATCGCCGCCGATGAGATCGTCGCCACCCACGACGTGGACGTCGTCGTCTGCGGCCTGGGACCGGCCGGCGACGCCGCCGCCCTGGCCTGCGCCGAGCAGGGCCTGAAAACCGTGGCCGTAGAGAAGCAGAACCGCGGCAACTACAACTCGGCCACCATCGGCGGCACCAATTCCGAGCTGCACAAGTTCTGGGGCATGGAGTACGACACCACCGAGTGGATGTCAGACGCCATGATCGGCTGCTCGTTCCAGGCGGACATGACGCTGTACCAGCACTACCTCGAGAAGAACGGCGAAGCCGTGAACTGGTACATCAGCCACTTCGACAACCAAGACTTCAACGACTACCCCCTCACCTTCGCCGCCGGCGACTTCCCCGACTTCCGCGAGCAGTACGACCCCACGGCGCTCAGCCGCTCGTGGAACACGTCGCTAAATCTCCCCTACCCTCCCGGTGAGCTGGCCGATATCCTCGCCGGCATCCTCACTGAGGCCGGCGTCGAGATCCGCTACGAGACCCCGGCCTGCCAGTTGGTGACCGACGAGGCGGGCTCCGTGACCGGCGTCATCGTGAAGAGCGCCGACGGCTATGAGCAGTACAACTGCGCCAAGGGCGTCGTGCTCGCCACCGGCGGCTACGAGTTCAACCAGCAGATGCTGAAGGAGCGCTGCCGCCCCCGCGGCGTACCGGGCCGCTGGCTCACCGGCGCCTTCGGCAACACCGGCGACGGCCTTCAAATGGGAGTGGCCGTCGGCGCTGCCGAAGATGAGTTCCCGCAGTCCATCATGCTCGATCCCGAGCAGCTCATGCCCTTCGTGCGCGTGAACAAGCTCGGCAAGAGGTTCACCCCGGAGTACGACCCTTACGGCCAGCTGGCCATGGCCATCCAGTACCAGCCCGGCACCTACGATTTCTACATCGTGGACAGCGCCCTGGACACCAAGATCGACAAGGTTTGGACGCCGAGTTCTTCCTGCTACGGGCCCAAGGAGCAGTGGGTAGCTGCTGCCCAGAGCGAGAACGCCTTCAAGGCCGACACCCTGGAAGAGCTGGCCGAGCTCATGGAAGTGCCCGCCGACACCTTCGTGGAGACTATCAACCACTGGAACGAGATGTGCGCCGCCGGCGCCGACACCGACTTCGACATGCCCGGCTCCATGATGATGACCATCGATCAGCCGCCGTTCTACGCCACCAAGGAGTTCGCCGACGGCCTGTGCACCACGGGCGGTCTCATCGTCGACACCGAGTGCCGCGTGCTCGACAAGGATCGCCAGCCCATCGAGGGCCTGTTCGCGGCAGGCATCGTGTCCGACGGCATGTTCTACAACACCTATCCGCACCACCTGAACTGCCTCTCGCACACCCGCAACTGCCTGATGGGATACACCATTGGCCAGGTGCTGGGCGCCAAGCAGTAGCTCCGCATCCCCACTTATTCCGATAGGGCGCCTTCCCTCCCCGCGTCCTGCATGCGAACGGGCGGCCGCCAAGCGCGCCGCCCGTTTCGTTGTCGCCCCTTCTATCCGCGCACCGCGTCTGAGGGGACGATGGTCATCGATTGGAAGCGATCGGCCATGTAGGCGTCGCCGAACTCGTGATCGTAGAACTGCTGGAGGGGCGTGTCCACCGGGTCGTGGGACAGGCGCATATACCAGCAGTCGAGGGCCTGCAGGGTCATGACGGCGTCCACCAACATGAAGCAGGCGGCCACAGTGGTAAGCATATAACGCCAGTTCCACGGAATGAAATTCACGAGCCGCAGCATGAACGGCAAGAGCAGCTTTATCCACACCACGCCGAGCAGACCCCAGCAGGCCATGAACGGAAGGCACGTGCGACCGCCGAACAGCGAGCCGGGCATGTTGGAGTAATCCCAGGCCACCGCACCGAACGCATACTGCATGAACAGGCTCACGAACGCCTCGAAGGCACCACCGATGACCGCCGCCACCAGAAAGATGACGAGCCAATTGCTTTTGTGGAAGCGGTTGAGGAAGATGGTCATAAGTACCGCGCCGCAGCCATAGATAGGCGAGAACGGGCCGAACAGCAGCCCCGCGCGGTCTTGCCATTGGCCTGGCACCACGAACAGAAAGTGGACGATCTCCTCCATGAGCAGCCCCAGCACGCTGGCCACGACGAAGATCCAGAACAGGTTGAAGAAGTTCAGCGTGATGTAGCCCTTGCCCGAGGGGTCGCGACCGAGCGTCCCGGCCTCCCCCTCCGCGTGCTCCTCGGCCTCGCGGGCCTTGCGATGGGCGCGGCGTTCTTCGAGCAGCGAGGGGTCGAGGTAGCTCTGCAGCGCCACCGTGACCGCGAAACCGACGCCGTAGGGAATAAGCTCGTAGCCAATGCCGGCCAGCATGATGGAGCACAGAGCCCCGGCCAGAAGAAGCACGTACAACCCGTAGGAGAGCAGCGCCGCCCAGCGCCGCTGGTTGCGGATGAGGCGCACGCCGAACACAATGAGCGTGACGGCGAGGGCCACCAGCACGGCCAGATTCACGAAGGTCACCACGATGGTGGAGATGCCCTCGCCGCGCATAGCTCCAGCGTCGAACATGGTCACAGCCTGATACATGGTCTTCGCGATGACCGGCAGCGCGACGCCCGAGCCGATAATGAGCAGCACGCCGAACACGCGCAGCACCACCGGCAGACGCTTCTTGTCGGCGGGGCTGGCGAATTCGGCGGCGATAGCGGCCGCGGTCTCATCAAGGGCGTGCTTTTTCTCGGCCAGAGCCTCCTTGGCGTCATCGACAATGACGCTCGGGTGCTCCACGGCGCGCACGACATCGCGGGCCTCGTCGGCGGCGTGGGCGAGCTTTTCCTCGGCCGCATGCACGATGCGCTCGGGGTGGCGCGCGTCGTCTAAGGCCTCGCGGATCTCTTCTTTGTCGCGAGCAACGTCGGCCACCAGCTCGGCATGATCGTTATGCAGCTGGTCGTGCCACTCGCGATGAGTTTCAGCCACGTCGGCCTTTTCGAATTCCACGGCCTTCTCAAGGTCGTCCCGCAGGTCGGCCTCGGCCTTGCGCGCGGCCTCTTCCAGGTGATCTACATGGCGTTTTTCGTCTCCCATAGCCGGCCTCCTTTTCCCTGAACGCGTGTCTCGGCATCCAGTGTAAAGGGGCGCTCTGTGAAACCATGACCAGCTGACGCAACGTCTGCCAACCCGATAAGCCCTCGTTATGCAGCGGTTACGGGAAACAAGCGGCCGGCGGCCTACCCCCAGCAGGCGATGAACATCGCAATGCCCACGAACACGACGGCCAGCCCCATAACGGCCATAATGTCGCTCAACTTGTGCACGTCAGCCTCCTCGCGCTCGTTCTGCTCCGAACCTCTATCTACTAGACGTTTGAGAAGCCCGCTTTGTTGCACGCCCCACCCACCTTCCACAAAAGCAGCACGAACCAGAGAGCGCCTCGACCGCGAAAGAGGGCTACGAAGAAACGCACGGGACAAGAACGTCGAGCAGGCGCCTCGCCAATCTAGCGCCCGAGGATCCCGTCGGTGTAGGCGTTGCGCGGGTGCACTTGGGCGGCATCGCGAGCGTTCGCCAGCTTCAGGGCGATAACGCGCCACGGGCTGCAATCGAGATACGCAACTTCCATGGCCGAAAGATCGGCATTATCGATGCCGTCCTGCTCGGCGAAGCTGTTACGGTAAATGACGAAGGCGTAGCGGATTACGCGCGTCTCACCCGGCATCAGCGTGTCATACCCGCCGGCAAGGCCCACTATGAAGTCATCGCCACCAAGAGGATACAGCGCTGCTTGAGCATAATTGTCTGGAAGCATCCCGGCATCCATCATCGCGTTATCGCCCGTGAAGGCGGCACACCGCAGCACAGGGTTCGGCGGTGCCGCGGGTTCGGTGCCGAGATTGCCAACCTCTACATCGACCACCACCATGCGAACGTCCTCGTCGGCGAACAGCATTCCCGAACCTGCCGAGAGGTTCGTCTCGACGTACAGCGGATACCATTCCGTAAACGCCGCTGGAGACACCATGGCGCAATCGACGACGCGGGCCGAGAACGGGGCGATCTCCTCATCCCATCCCTCGCTTTCCATCGCGGCTTGTCTCTCGGCTTCGGTCTTGGAATCCCAGTCCTCCTGCAGGTAGGGGCTTGCCTCCAGGTCGTATTTCATTCCCCAGTCCAAGTCATCCAGCACGACGGTCTCGCCAAAAGGCACTTCCACAATCTCCTCGGCCTTCCAATGGGGAGCGTAGCCCGAGGACATCCCCGTCGGCGTCTCCTGGGTTAAGGTAGCGCGCGCGGGCTGGGCGATGAAATGCGGCACCATCCAGCCGAGAGCCGCCAGAAGCACCCCTATGACCGCGACGCCGACAACAACGCGAATCGCCCGGTTCGGCTCTGACGCCTTCAAGCTCGTCTCTTCGGCCATAGCTCGCTCCTTTTCGCTCGATTACCGAGTCCAAACTAGCACGGGATTAGGCCAAAGGGCAATGGTGAGGTTTTTCACCCTAGGGCAAGCGCCTGCAATAAGATAAAGTGAGAAGCATCCAATCGGAAAAGGAGCCGAACCCGTGATTCCCTTCGCCAGCTTCATTATCGTCTTTTCCGCCCTAATCGGCGTAGGCGCGGCCTGCGCGGCCGTCGGGCAAGCTTGCTTTCGCCGACGCAGCGACGATGTGAGCACACGGCTGGCGGTACTGTGGTCGGTCGCGAGCATCGGGCTCTCCATTGTCGTGCCGGCACTGGATGGATTTCAGGCATCCAAAACGGCCGCGATCGCCTCAGCGGCGCTGCTGGCAGCAACCGCACTGGCCTCCTTTTTCCTAAGTCGTTACTGGCGCGAAGCCGCCATGAAGCGCGAAGCAGAGCGTTTGCAACTGGCGAAAAGCGGCTACGCTGACTCGCAGCTGGCCGACCCGGAGGTGCCGCAAGAGCCTGATATCGAAGCCCTCTGCGCCAAGGCCGCCCGCACCTACGACCTCACCCGCCGCGAAGAGGATGTGCTGCGCCTCCTCGTTGAAGGGCGCACGGCACCGCAAATCGCCGAGGAGCTCGTCGTCTCGCCCAACACCGTGAAAACCCACGTGCGCAACCTCTATCGAAAGCTCGGCATCAACCGCCGCGCCGACCTCGCCTGCCGCCTCGGGAGCTAAAGGAGACTTGAGCATGTCTGAAGCAGCTAGCACATCGAACATCGTCCTTTTCGAATCCTCCGATGGGGAGGTGAGATTAGATGTCGCGGTTGACGCCGGAAAGGATGAAATCTGGCTCAACCGCTCGCAGATGTCCCTTCTGTTCGGCCGCGATGTCAAAACCATAGGCAAGCATATCGCCAACGCGCTTAAGGAGGAGCTGGAAGATTCACCGAAACCAACTGTCGCAAAATTTGCGACAGTTCAAAAAGAGGGGAATCGCGAGGTAGAGCGGCAGGTCGAATACTACAACCTCGACGTCATCATCTCGGTGGGCTACCGCGTGAAGTCTCAGCGCGGCGTTGAGTTCCGTCGCTGGGCCACCGACGTCCTGCGTCGTTATATCGTCGAGGGCCGCGCCGAGAACGAGAAGCGCCTGATCGACGGGCTATCATCGTGCAGCTGCCCCTAATCCCCGTAGGGGATGACGCCTGTGAAAGGGTAGGAGCCGTCGGTGGCTATGAGGAGGTAGTTGTCGGCGCCGCCGAACTCGTCGTCGGAGGCGTCGATGACGTACACGTTGGCGAAGTGACCGCGCAGGCGCTCCACCTGGGAGAAGAGGCGGTACATGGCGTCGCCGGTGTATTCCACGACGCAGTTAGCCATGAGCAGGCCGCCCGGCGTTAAGCGCGCGCGGGCGCAAGCAATGCCCTCGTCACTGGCGAAGAACGGTACCGCCTCGCGCCCGACGAAGACGTCGTTGATGATGGCATCGTAGGGGACGCCGTCCGACCGCCGCAGGAACGCCTCACCGTCTTCCACGAAGATGCGCAGATCGTCGGCGCGGCCCTCGGCGGCCAGCTGCATCTCCAGACGATCAAGGAAGAAACGCTCCCGGGCGATTTGCACCATGGCCGGATCGATTTCCACCACGTCCAGCGCAACGCCCGGATGCTCCAGCAGCAGCTGCTTGGGATAGGCGAACCCAGCGCCGCCGAGCATGAGCACGCGGTTTACGACCAGCGGATCCGGCGCCTCGGGAAGCGCCGCCTCGAAGAGGTGGTCGAAGGATCGCAGGTACGCAAAGGGGCACGTCGCCCAACGCTCGTCCAGATAGGTCGCCGACTGCAGCACCGCGCCCACGTTCAACATGCGCACAAGCGATCCGTCCTCCGCCGGCATCGCATACACCGCCGCCTCCCCGAACCGAGAAGGAAACACCTCGCGCTTCCCCGCGCGCCCGGTAACCCTGTCCCACCAATCCGCCAGCACCATCGCCCCTTTCCGAGCCTGCAACTGCGACCACGGCCGAACCTTATCGCACTCTGTGCCACAGTATCGCACAGAAACCGCCGTGTTAGTTTCAGTTGCTTGCCTGATCGGGCGGCAATCGCTATGGTTGAAAGGAGAATGAGATCATCGGCGACAAGGAGGGCCTTGTGCTGGCCGTCGCCCTCTACGCCATACCGGAGTTCTCGGGTTCCATAGCGATCCAAGAAGCGGCGATCAACCGTACTATCATAGAATACGAGCTCAACGGCCAGGCAAGCCAGTTCGTCATCGACCTAGACGCCTACGACCCCACGACAGCCATCGGCTGCACCGGCTCCCCCGCCATAGCCGACGCCGTGAACGCCCAGCAGTTCTACAACATCCCAGGCAGCGCCAGCGAATTCGAAGAAGCCATCTGCACCTACATAGAAGACCACGGCGGCACCGTCACCTCCGTAGAGACGGTCTCGGAGTCTTAGCTAGATTATTAACGGTATATCAGCGAATCTCGGGGGCTCGTTCGGCCAGCCCCCTGGAAACTCATCTAGCAGAGCACCTAGCCTCAGCCTTCCCATTGTCCGCGACAGCACCTGGTACCACCAGCCCACAGCTACGATTCCTCATTCGACGGCGTCAGCACCTGTCACGATTTCGCGGGGCGCCGTTGTCTGTAGCGCAATGCACCTTCAACTTCGGAAACTGCAAAAGCCCAGATCATAGCCATGGGATATCTTGGTCGTCGGAATCGGCGTAGAAGCAAACTGAGTAAGGCATATCGTCATTGAGGGGGTCATCGTCTTCGCGACTAGCGGCGGCAAGCCAGAGCTCGTGACGAAGCACGGTGCCTCCCATCGCCTCTATGGCTTGATTCGCTCGCTCAGAAAGCGTATCTAGGCTTCCCGGCTCGTTGAGCAGCTCCGCTGCGTCCATGGCCTCAGCCATGCCTGGCTCCCCAGCGCAACCGATAACGCGCCCATGATCCTCGGGATCCAGGAGAAGCCGCAATGATTTCTCCTCGCCATTGAGGCGATAGACAATCTTATTGTAATCTGGATCGTCAGCCACGCTGTCCCACCATATCACATATGAGAACTGCTGGTTTGGCAGCCAGACGAAAAGTCCGAAGGCCAGCGCCATAGCCGCCGCGCCGATGAGCGCCCATTTGAGGGAGCGCACGAGGCGATCGAGCCGTTGCGACTCGCTGGTAACGCGCTCGTCCAGAAGAGAGGTCTCCCACGCAAGATCGCGGGGCTCTTTCTCCGCCATCGCGCTCTCTCCCAACAGTTCGGCGGCGCTTACGCCGAGAGCTCGCGCCAGGGCCATGAGCGAATCGGCGTCGGGAACCGAGGTGCCACGCTCCCACTTCGAGACGGTCTGGCGCACCACGTGGATGCGCTCGGCCAACTCGTCCTGACTCAATCCCTGCTGGATGCGCAGCTTCTTGATGGTGTCCTTCAACATGGCGCCGGCCCTTCTCGGAAACGTTCTCACAGCTTCACCGTAGCAGTACGACGCCGAGGACACAAGCAACGATGTTTAACAAAGGGACACTGAACTGGTCTTGCGACGCAAGTGCGGTCGGCGCGAGGAACAAAACGAGACCTTCCCGCGTCATTTATGCGGTTGTGATCGAATAAAGTGGCCCTCCCCCTTCCATCGATTTGAGGAGAAGCCCATGAAGGAAAACGAACTCGAGTTCAGTGATTGGCCCATGTTCGATCTTCTGATGACGAACGAGGAGCTTTGCCGCGAGCTGCTTGAAGTAGTCCTCGATGCACCGGTGTCGAACATTGAGTACATCATCGCCGAGAACGATATCCGTCCGACGCTCACCAACCACGGCGTGCGTCTCGACGCCTACGTAAAAACCGAGAACGAGGTTTACAATATCGAGATGCAAACAGTCAAGCGGACTAAACTCGGTCGCCGTTTGCGCTTCTATCAGGGCGCCATGGACACCTTGGCACTACGCCGTGGCGAGCACTACGGAAACCTCCCTCCCTGCTACATCGTTTTCATCTGCCTGCACGATCCCTTCAATGCGGGGCTGCCGGTATACACGCTAAACGTAAAGTGCCAGGAGAATACGAGCGTGGAAACGGACCATGGGTTCACCTGGGTCGTCTTGGGTGCCTCTGCCTGGGACAGGCTCCCTCCGGGACGCCTGCGAAACCTGCTACACTATATTTCTACCGGAGAAGCGGGCGACGATCGGTTCGCCACGAAACTAGCCGCCGCCGTAAGGGCAGCGAACGGCGACGAAGCGTGGAGAAAGGAGAAGATGGCCTTGCTGACATTCGAGGAAGACATGGAGATCCAGAGACGCATGCTCGAGGAAGACCGGGAAGACCTCGAGACTCTAAGACGCATGCTCGAGGAAGACCGGGAAGACCTCGAGGCCCGAAGGCGCATGGTCGAGGAGCAAAGGCGCACGCTTGAGGAGCAACAGCGCGTGCTTGAGGAGCAAAGGCGCATGCTTCATGAAGATCTCGAGAAACTAGAGCACATCGCCGTCGAGACAACGGAAAGCGAGGGACGGGCTGAAGGTCTTGAAGAGGGAGAAGCGCGTCTTGGCGCGTTGGTGACGGCGCTGATCGAATCGGGTCGCTCGGAAGAGGTAGCACTCGTTGCAACCGATGCCGCCGCTCGCCGTGCGCGATTCGAGGAATTCGGCCTCTAGAAAGAGCTTTCTCACGCTCACGTCTCCGCTCCACGTAAGACGGACCATCCTCCGACGCGCGAGGTTCGCCGTGGGCCGAAAGGTGAACCGTTTTATAGGGCCGCGGTGGCAATGCAGCCGGCGAGGACGAAGACGGCGACGGCGAGCAGGGCGACAGCGCAGAGCGCGGTGATCATGATGGGCTCCTTTCGCTCGGGCGGGACGCGGGCTACGGGCAGTGCCCCGTTACGCTTTTCGGCGGTTCCGCATCCCTCAATTTCGATGATTCCATCATGACAGCGCCTACTTACGCTGCCGTTGCGCGTATCTTACGGTTTTGTCGTTTAAGCGCCGGCCTTGGCGAGAAAGATGTCGGGGTCGAGATCCTCCCATGAGGCGATGAGGAAGTCGGCGCGCTCGAAGAGCTGGTCGCGGGTGCCGGAGATGTCGTTGTCGTAGATGGCGCCAGTGCGGTAGCCGGCCGCGCGCAGGGTGTCCAGGGCGTAGGCGGCATCTTCGAAAGCCCAGGTGTGGGCGCGATCAGTGCCGAGGAAGCTGCGGGCGTGGTCGTAAACAGCCGGTTCGCGTTTGCTCGTCTGCAGGTCGTCCACAGACACGACGGTCTTCATGTAGGGGGCGAACCCACAGCGTTCCACGCATGTGGCCAGCATATCGGCCGGCGTGGAGGAGGCTACCGCCATGGGCACGCCGCGCTCGTGCAGGGCCTGCACGAAGGCCAGCGCGCCCGGACGAGCCTCCACTTCGTTGGCGTAGAAGGCGCGCATGCGGTCGAAGATCATCTCGAGCACCGCCTCGTTGCTCTCGCCGAGACCGCATTGCTCATGCAGATAGGCGCTGGCCTCGGGCAGCGACATGGTGGTGATGGCTTCGGCGTCGGCCTCGGTCAGCGTGATGCCGGCCTCGGCCGCCAGGGTGCGATCCACCTCATGCCACGCTCCCATGGAATCCACCAGCGTCCCATCGCAATCGAAAATAACTCCGATGTCATTCATTTCACAACCTCACATTCTAGGCAAAGTCAGCGAGAGGCTCTGACGCGTTTCAGATTCGCCCGC
>ERZ832522.2359-NODE-2359-length-23145-cov-13.700823_pt1 | contig 23145 bp, 25 predicted proteins | sample MGYA00519951_ERZ832522 | MGnify/ENA primary metagenome ERZ832522 (study PRJEB31850, sample SAMEA3708728) | human gut metagenome | biome: human gut; feature: human-associated habitat; material: faeces | place: China | collected 2014 ... | reverse complement strand
ACGGGGATATGGTAATCGTTCAGAACCCTACCCTTGCACCAGCAATCGAAAAATCGGACTATGAGCCAAAGACACCAGAACCAGACGCAAACGTGGACGCTGATACCGTCAATGACGCTACCGCATTTCTGGAAACATTCTTTAAGCTCTATCCAACAGCAACAGAAAAAGAACTTGCCTATTATGTATCGGGAAATGTGATTGAACCTATCGGCAGGGACTATCTATATTCTGAACTGGTAAACCCTATCTTTACAAAGGACGGGGACAATGTAAAAGTTAAAGTAGCTGTGAAATTCCTTGATAATCAGACAAAGGCTACGCAGGTATCGCAATATGAGCTTGTACTACATAAGGATAGCAACTGGAAGATTGTAGGATAAATGATAATAAAGCGTGTATTTCAGTAGAGATTTACACGCTTTTTCTATATGGCATAATCATAAATTCCACACAAAAAGTAAGAAATATGTTATAATAAGCTGAAATTATAATAAGGCGGTGGCTAAATGGCAAAGCAAAAGTATTCTTTTGACAGCAAAATTCATATTTATAGAGCTACAAAGCGAATGAGCCAGCAGGAACTCGCTGACCTTGTTGGAGTATCTCGGCAAACAATTATACAGCTTGAAAGAAACCGATACAATCCGTCCATGTTGTTAGCATACAGTATTGCGAAAGTATTTGATGTAGCGATTGAAGATTTATTTGATTTTGAGGAGGCAGAAAAATGATTGAGTGGATAACGCTTTTATTAGATAGCAGATTTTTTATGCGAGCAAATGGAATACTTGGTTTTGTGCTTTTGGGCTTGTTTGTATTCTTCTATTTTTCAAAAGAGGGGCGAGATGAAAGAGGTCGTGGACTTATCGCTACAGCTTCGTTAATCGCTTTTGTTGCCCTGTTCTTCCTTTTGAATATTGTAGCGAATAATTTAAGTTGGCTTATGGATAACCATGTTAGGTTAATGAATGGTTTACAATTATCGTATACCCTATTTCTATTTATTGCTGATATTGCATTGTTGATTTTAAGGAAAATCAAATAGTTTTGGAAAAAGCTAATCTCGCCACGCTTACAACATTTCAGATAAGCGTGGTTGATTTTTCTTTTTTGATGTAAGAAATACTTTACAGTTAGTTTGAAAAGTATTACAATAAAAGAGGGAGAAAACTTCCAACAATTTTGAAAGGAGTTGCGATTATGGCAAACAAACATTTAACAGAAAATTTAAAAGGAAATTATTTTTCAAGTGAAAGAAAAGACATGATGTTATTAAAAGGCATTACTTTAGTTGCGTTACTTCCTATTTGGGCTGGATATGCTTTTGCCCTTTATAATGGAGATAGCAACAATTTGTCAAATTATTCTTTATTGATTTTAGCGTTTTCTGCAATGAATTTTAATGCTCTATGCGGAGTAGAAAAAATAGAAAACAAAGTCTTGAATTTGGTTGCTAAGCTGGACGGTGTTCTGTTTTTCATTTGGGTATTTGTAACCATTATTCAATTACTTATAAAATAAATGGGAAAGGTGCTGTATTATGACTATCTTAAAAATGAAACATAAAGTAAAGCACCTTTTCAGATTTCCTATTTCGTAAAATAAGGATAGTAACTGGAAGAGTGTAGGATAAATGATATAAAAAGACCGTAGCCTGTAATACACATTCATGTGCCTTACAGCTACGGTTATTTTTGAAATTGATTGCGTATATCCTTGTCTTTACGAAACGCTGTTTTAGCAGACTTCATTAAATCTACTAAGAAACGAACTTCGTATTCATCACAGTCTGAAAAAATATCTTTTGCTTCTTTTTCAAAAACGATTTTAGAAGCGATCACATTATCGCATAAAAGAGTATCGACTGATACAGAAAGTGCATTGGCAATCGCAATCAAGGTTGGTAAACTGACTTTTGTTTTTCCTGTTTCTACATTACTCATGTGAGCTGGCGTAATATCTATAAGGTCGGCAACAGCTTCTTGTGTTATACCCTTTTTAATTCGTGCAATTTTAATACGCTGTCCGATTGCTTTGTAATCAATTTCCACAGTTTCCACTCCTTTCTTGCTTTTTTATATTGTAACCATTTGCAGAGTGTAATATAATACTCTGTATAAATGAATATTTTACACAATATATCTTTACGTTGATTTTTTTAGATACTATGGAAATTTCAAAAGAAAAGGGGGTAGTCTGTATGCTAAGATTTAAGAAAAAAGACAGCAAAGAACTTCTAAAAAGAGTAGCAAAAATACATGGTTGTTCGGTATCTGAAATTCGTGAGGAAATGCAGTATGCGATTGAAGAAGCACGAAATAATGACGACCCAGACAAACAAGCTGAATTTCAACGCTTATTTGGAAATAGGACACCTAGCCCAGAAGAATTTATTTATACGATTAGCAAGAAATTAAAAGTTTAGTAAATACGGAGTGTGTGTGATGAAAAAAGCAGAAATGCAGGAACAGGAATTTTTATTAGTTTGTTCTTCTTATGATTACGACCTTTTAACAGGAAAAAGCGAAATGACATTGAAAGACTATGAACGAATTACTTATTTAGTTAGTTCTCTTGGGTATAGTCAATATCTTCAATTCCTTATTGGAAAATATATGGACTTAGCACAAGCTGACGAAGAACGAGAAGAAAGAGAACATGAAATATATTTGGAATATCCAGAGTATTATGAGGACGAGGGAATTTTAGAAGAAGAAGAAAAATGGCTGGAAGAATTTTTAAATCAACTTCCAGAGAAGAAAAGAGAATATTTTGAAAAACTTATAAAAGAGAGTTAAAGCTACTAAAAAAGTTACTGTATTCAGATGTTCTGATCACAGTAACTTTTTATCATTATACAAGGGAAAACAAATGCTAATAGACAAAATATTTTTTTCGTAACTTACATTTTCAATTTTACCGTCAATCTTTTTCAGCAATTCCTTTACAATATACAAGCCCAGACCAGAACTTCCTTTGGTGCGTGATTTATCAACAGTATAAAACTTGTTAAATAATAAGTTTACATCAATATCATCAAGGGATTTTGTTGAATTTTTAATTGTGAACACTCCTTTTTGATTGATAGAAACTTCAATGTAATTATCTGAATAACGAAGTGCATTTACAATTAAATTTTCAATAATTCGTTTACAGATAAGGTTATTTCCGTATATCCATACAGGAGTATTTTCTGTTTGAATGGTTGGTTGGATTTCTCCAAATTCATAATACTTTTCAATTAAGCAATCTGTAACAATTCTATTTATGTCAACACGCTCACATTCAACATCAACTTGCTCATTTTCTATCACAGATAAATCATAAAACTCTTGTACTAAATCCGTGAGATAATCTGTTTTTGCCTTAATGATTTTAATGCATTGTCCTTGTTCCTGTTTATCTTCACATTCTTGCAGAAGTGTTAAATAGCCTTGTATAGATGTCAAAGGTGTTCTTAAATCGTGGCTTATATTAGATATAGACTGTTTTAACTGTTCTTCTTCCTGCTTAATTTGAACCTGTAATTTTTTATGTAGATTATCTTTTTGATTGATTGCATAAGCTAATTCTTCAATGTCCCTATTTGATAAAGATACTCGTATTTTCCGTTGTTGCTTTATTTGCTTATTTATGTTGCGAATTGTTCTGATAATAGAGAATAAGGAAAATGCTAATATGAAAATAAAGCAAATCAATAAGAAATATAACATATTCGCATTTCCCCTTTCTGTTATGATTAGCGTATTTCTTGCTTTCTTAGTATCAATGCTGAAACAAGAAATGTAATAATTACAGTTCCCACGAAATAAATCAAAATATTGATTTCTAAATTATTTATCATATTATAAGAACAGGTATTCATCCAGTAATACATAGGATTTATTTTTAAATAGGTTAGAACTCTCCATGATTGAGTTGACATATTATCCCATGTCATCATATAGATAAGCGGTCCGCTAAATGTAAACAATGACATAGCACCTACAACGATTGCCGTATGTTTGAATATTACACATAACATAAGTGTAATTCCGATAAATGCTCCCATAATCATACAATTTAGTCCTGCAATTTTCAGCATTGGAAACAGTTGTATTGGAATATTAAATTTCGCACATTCTATTATAAATGCAATCATAATAAATGAAAAGTATAGAAATATACTGGTAATCGAAATCACAATATATTTCGCAACAAAAAACTTAATTCGGCTTTGTCCGCTTGCGATTGCAATTTTAATTGTTGAATCCGTATATTCTCTTGAAAAGAAAATGACAGAAAATATAAGAACAATCAGCCAGAAAAATACAGTATAAGATGTGGCTGTCCTTATTATTTCTTCAATCAATGGGTGTGCTGTATCGCTATAAGCACGAGCAAGAAATCCAACAGTTTCTCCTATTTTCCATGTTTTGTCTAAACTTGAACTTGATGCCACAAATTGTTGCTGACCGCCTATGGAGAAAATTCCAAAGACTGCTAAAATCAAAGCAAAGGTTAAGTACAATGCCTTTGTATGAAATAACTTATAAAATTCTGCTCTTATTTGATTAAACATTTTTTCGTCCCCCTATTAGATTTTCAAAGTATGTTTCCAAATTTTCTCCTTGCACAGAAATTTCATCAATAATAACTCCATTACTGGATAGTAATTTAGAAATCATTCTTACATTATCTAAGCACTCGTATATCCGAATAGAATTATCGGGGTAAACGGAGTAATTGTTAATATTTCCCTTTTGCTCTAATAAAAGAGTGGTTTTTTGGATATTATCTGTCCTTAAACAAATATGGCGTTTACATTCTTCGTTTAATTCTTCGGTAGAAATTTGTTTCAAAAGTTCTCCTTTATGAAGAAATCCGTAACAGGTAGCAAGCTGATGTAATTCACTTAATATATGGCTGGATATTAAAATCGTTACCTCTCGTTCTTTTACTAATTTTTTAAGAAGTTCTCTTAATTCAATAATTCCTGTTGGGTCAAGTCCGTTGACGGGTTCGTCCAAAATCAAAAATTCTGGCTCGCCTAATAATGCAACGCCTAAAGCAAGCCTTTGTTTCATTCCTAAAGAAAAGTTTGCTACTCTTTTTTTACCAGCATTGGATAAGCCTATCAACTCTAGAGTATCGGTAATACATTTTTTATTTGGAATACCTCGTTGTATTCTTTGTACTTCCAAATTTTGAGAAGCTGTCATATCCTTATATAACGCAGGCATTTCAATCGTGCAACCGATTTTTGACCTTTCATGTTGCAGATTATCCTTATGTCCAAATAGGATAATTTCTCCCTCGCTCTTAAAATTAAGACCTGTTAATAACCTGATTAAAGTCGTTTTTCCTGCCCCATTTTCGCCTACAAGACCGTAGATTTCTCCTTTTGGAATAGTTAAGTTCACATTCTTTAAAGCATAGAAATCTTTATATTTTTTGCTTAGATTTTTTGTTTCGCATATAAATTTTGTCATTCTAAACACTCCTTTCTATGCCACTATATCTAATAAGTCTAAAGAAAATCTAAAGTTATTTAATTTTATAACCGATTCCCCAAATGGTTTGTATATAATCTTCATTTGTAATCGCCTTAATTTTTTTACGAATATGACTGATATGGGTATTTATCGTATCATCATCATAAGCATAAGTTTTATTCCAAATGGATTCATATAAATTTTGCTTTGAAAAAATTTTTTGCGGATATTGCAATAATAGTCTTAAAATCTTTAACTCGGTTGATGTAAAAGATACTAATACCTCTTTGATATAAACTAGAGAGTTATTGATTTCAATATCTCTATATGTCAAAGTATCATTTTGACAGGACGTATTTGAAGTCCTTTTCAAATTTGCTTCAATACGAGCAAGAAGCTCATGCAGGTCAAACGGCTTAGTCATATAATCATCAGCACCTAATTTTAATAAATCTATTTTTGTCTGTACCATTGTTTTGGCGGAAACAACAATGACAGGAGCGTTTGTAAATTTACGCAATCTCTGTAATACATCATTTCCATTTAACTTCGGTAACATAATATCAAGTATTATTAAATCTGGAACAAGCGATTTACATAATTCTATTCCCTCTGCACCATTCAAGGCATAATGAACGATATATTTATTATTTTCTAAGAATTTTGCAATCATATTGCAAATGTCTATATCATCTTCAATAATAGCAATTTTATTCATGTGATTTCATCTCCTTTAATTAGATATTGTATCATAAGGTTTTTATGCTATCCACATCAAACAAAGAAGTCTATGGTACATTTAGAAATTATTTAGAAATATACTTTATGATTTTGGAAAATAATTTTGATGTGTAAATCAAGGAGTATGTTTCATGGAATGTTTTAAAGAAATCTATCGGCTATAAATGGAAAAAGCAATCAATAAAATCGTTAATTAGATATATAAATTCATTCGCTCGTGCAAACAGTCTGTTTTGTGCGGGCTTTTTTCATTCTGGAAAAATTTTGGATTTTTTGAGTTCTCAACTTAACAAATCACACCTGCCGTTCCCTATATGGTGCGGAAAGAGGGAGAACCACTTTTCACGTCATAGCGGAAAGGGGGTGAGATTGATGAAACCGTCTGACTTCCAGAAAACAGTTCAATGCCGTTTTGAAAGTTGTTTGAAGAAAGTTGTCCGTCATGTTGTTAAGGACTACCAGCAGAAATTAAAACGACGACAAGAGAAAGAAACGCTCTTTTGCGAACTCCCAGAAATCGTTGTAGAAAATCTGGCTGTCTGGGACGATTATGAAACGGACTATACGATTTTCAATGTATGCGGTTACGATATTCGTGTTTATGATGATGAATTGGCAGAAGCCTTGCGTAAACTACAATCAGCACAACCGCAGCGCAGCACAGAAAAATCCCGTCAATAAGATTTGTCTGCTTTTGGTTTTCAGCGTTCCAACGGAACGCGCAGCCATTGCCACCGGCAATGATCTCAGGGGTTTGGGGATATGTCACCAACAAGCATTTAGCAGGAATTCCGGGAACGGGATTTCTGCTAAATACGCAATCTTACGTAAGATTGCATTGCTTGCCGGTTTCTCGTCCCCCGTATTTATGCCCTTTCGTGCGGTATTTCTTCAAATGAGTTTTTCCTGTTTTCATTATCATTTCCACCTTTCTTTTTTGCTTAGGCTTGTGCCTTGTGTGAGTCACAGCTTACACACCACGGGTGGAAAATCAGGGCTTTCTTAACAAATTCGTTATTGACATTGGGGCGTAAAAGCGGTATGATTACACTGTAATTGATTACGGTGTAATCACGAAAGGAGGATTAGTTATATGGCGTTAAAAGACCATTCCCTTGACGATAAGATTATTAAGGCGGCCTTTGATGAATTTATGGAATTTGGTTTTCAGAAAGCATCAATCCGAAAAATAGCTGATTGTGCAGGAGTGACACCGGGAGCTGTATATACCCGTTATGACAGTAAAGATGACCTATTTTGTAGTCTGGTGAGCAATTTTCTTTCTGCGGTCAAGGCTCAATCAGAACCAATCGGCAAAATGTATTTTGAGCTGTTGGAAAGTAAAAACGTGGATGCTCTTTTGGATGCAATTCGTAAAGAGGAAAAAATCTATCTGGATATTCTCTTTCAGTATTACGATGAATGTATACTGTTTTTCTGCCGCAGTGAAGGAAGTTCTATTTATGCCATGGTACAAAAAATGATGGAACATAAAACTGTGGAGACAGTGAATTTTTTGAAAGAGATGGCGCAAAGTGATATTGATCTGGATGGTATTGGCATGATTATGGGAGAGCAGTTTCACTATTATCAGCAGATTTTAGAAAAAGGCTACAGTAAAGAAAAAGCGGTCTCCTGCATGAAAACCGTTGAGACCTTTCTTGAAGCAGGCTGGAGAGACCTGTTTGAAAGAATACTGCAATAAAGCAGAAAAAATTTTACCTACAGGTTAGATTTGTCTAACTAACAGGCTTATATACAATAAAAAACATATTGATTTGGAGGTTTTCTCATGAACAGAAAAATTGGAGCAAAAGATTTAATCACCTTGGGCATTTTCACGGTCATCTATTTTGTGATCGGAGCAGCGTTATCCCTTCTCGTTTCTATTCCCATTATGGTCCCTTTTTTCCCGGCAGTTTGGGCGCTCATCAATGGAACTGTATTTATGCTGTACACAACGAAGGTTGAAAAGTTTGGCTTGGTTACTCTTATGGGTGTATTGACCGGACTGCTTGTGGGACTTACAGGAATGGGCTTTTGGTGTGTCCCTACCGGCTTGGTCTTTGGACTGCTCGGTGATTTCATCATGAAAAAAGGAAACTACAAAAGCTTTAAGCACAATTTGATTGGATATGCCATTTTCTCAATTTGGACATCTGGCTCTCTAATTCCCTGGTACTTCTTTGCACAGGACACACTGGCAAAGTATACCCAGGGTGGATACAGCGCGGACTATGGCACACAGGTGCTGGCTTTTACTCCATGGTGGAGTTTGGTGCTTTTTGTGGGACTCAATTTTATCTGCGGTCTGCTTGGAGCATTGATTGGCAAAAGGATCATGAAAAAGCACTTTGAGAAAGCGGGGATTTTATAATGCCCGCCACAGAATTATTAGCATCACCTTCTAACAGAAAAGGAATACGGTTTGATCCGAGGACGAAATTGTTCCTGTTGATTACTTTATGCACCCTCATACTCAGTACAGATAACAGCGGACTGATGCTGTATTTGAAGCCTATCCTGGCTCTTATTCCGTTTGTCCTCCTGCTCCTGTCGGCTAAATATTGGGCTGGGTTTTTGTATTTTGTTTTATATGTTCTCGGATTTGTGCTGGAACTATCTTGGGGAGCTTTTGGGAATGGGGTGTCTGGTTTTATCGTGCTTATGGTGTCTGCGATCTTAACCAGATTTACTCCTTGCGTCATTGCAGCATTTTTCCTTATGACAACCACATCCGTCAGCGAATTTATAGGTTCGATGAAGAAAATGCATATTACTGACAAAATCACGATTCCGTTATCCGTTGTATTTCGCTTTTTCCCTACGGTTAAGGAGGATGCGGGAGCAATCAACGACGCAATGAAAATGAGAGGGATCACTCCTAAAAATCCAATGCTCATGCTCGAATACAGAGTTGTGCCTCTGATTATTTCAACTGTGAAGGCGGGTGAAGATCTCTCCTGTTCTGCACTTACAAGAGGGCTTGGCTCTCCCAAAAAGCGCACCAATATGTGTGACATAGGCTTTCATCTTTGGGACTGGCTGATTTTTGGAATCTGTTTTTGTTGTATCCTTATCTTCTGTTTCCAGAACCAAATCTGTTCTTTATTGAATCTTTAAGGAGGCGCACTATGATTGAAATTGAAAATGTGAGTTTCTATTATCAAGGAAACGAACAGATGGGCGCAGTCAATCATCTGAGCCTCTCTATACCAAAGGGGCAAGTAGTGGTTCTTTGCGGCGAATCTGGATGCGGAAAAACCACAGTCACACGGCTTATGAATGGCCTGATTCCCAATTTTTATAAGGGCGATTTGACGGGGGCGGTAAGGGTAAACGGCAGAGATATTACGAAAATGCCCTTATATGAGATTGCAGAAAATACTGGCAGTGTGTTTCAAAATCCGAGATCCCAATTTTTTAATGTGGATACGGACAGCGAGCTTTCTTTTGCCTGTGAAAACCTTGGGTATCCCAAGGATGAAATCATCGCAAGAGTAAGAGAAACGGTAAAAGACTTCAAAATTGAACGTTTGCTCGGAAAGAGCTTATTTCATCTGTCTGGCGGTGAAAAGCAAATGATAGCCTGTGCATCGGTATGCGTAACAGCGCCCGATGTTATGATTTTAGATGAGCCATCGTCAAATTTGGATGTCAGGCACATTTCCATACTCGCAAAAATCATTCAAAAATGGAAGGCACAGGGTAAGACCGTAATTATATCCGAGCATCGTTTGTATTATCTGACCCACATTGCAGACAGGTTTGTATGCCTTGCGAAAGGGAAAAAAGTCTTTGATTTATCTACGGACGAATTACGAAAGCAGGATACGGAAAAGCTAAGTGCCCTTGGACTTAGAACACCGGACATCCGCTACCTAGAGCCTGAACCTACAGGTGTGGCGGGTAAACAGGCGTTGTGTTTTGAAAAATTCCGTTTCTCCTATAAACGGCAAAAAGAGTGCCTGCAGCTTGAAAATTTCTGCGTTCCCAAGAATGAAATCATAGCCATTATTGGAAACAATGGAGCAGCTAAAAGCACCTTTGGACGGTGTCTTTGCGGGATTGAAAAAGCAGGAATGGTGCGTGATGGAGATATGCCCCTCTCGTATAAAGACCGCCTGAAACAGTGCTATATGGTCATGCAGGACGTCAATCATCAGCTCTTTACCGAGAGTGTTATGGATGAGCTGCTGATCAGCATGAAAAATCCAGATGAACAACAAGCTCTTGAGATATTGGCACAGCTTGGATTGTCTGAATACGCAAAGAGGCATCCCATGTCCCTATCCGGTGGAGAAAAACAACGGGTTGCGATTGCCACTGCGTTAGCCTCAGATCGAGAGTATATCGTAATGGATGAACCTACCAGCGGGTTGGATTACAAACACATGAAAGAGGTAGCTTTGTGTCTAAAACAGCTCAAAGAACTTGGAAAATCCGTTTTTGTTATCACCCATGATGTGGAGCTGATTTATCATTGCTGTACCTATGTAGTACATATCGAAGCTGGAAAAGTGACTAATCAATATGCAATAGATAAAAGCACACATACCTTTTTGAGGGACTATTTTCTGTTGCAATAAGTTGATAGGTGTCTGCTTGGCAATCACTTAAGGAGGGAAAGCAATGAAAAAAGAGCCAAAATCAGAAAAACCATCTTTCTTTAAAGAATTGGGTGAATATATACGCCCTTATCGAGGACAGTTTGCGCTGTCAATTATCGTCAGCCTGCTCGCCGTATTCTGCGGTTTAGCCGTATATGGTGTTGTCGGGGTATTGTGCGGGGAAATTTTTGAAGGAGACAGATCGTTTGTTCAATTACTTCTCATCATAGGTGTAGCTGGTCTGTGCAAAATTTTGAACGCTGTTTTTTTGAATCTGTCCACTTATATTTCCCATAAAGCGGCCTTCAAAACCCTTAGAGATATACGGCTTGCCCTGTCCAGCAAGCTGATGCGGCTGCCTCTTGGCTATTTTGAAAGGAAAGGGAGCGGCAGGCTGAAAACCGTACTGGTTGACAGGGTTGAAGAAGTGGAAAAAACTCTGGCGCATTTTCTGCCAGAAATGACCGCAAATTTATGTATTCCCATCGGCCTCATCATTTGGATGTTTTCTATTGATTTCCGGCTGGCACTTTGTGTCCTGCTGTGGATTATCATAGGATTGGCCGCAAGCAGTGGAATGATGAAAGATTACGATAAGAAATTTGCTGGCCGGATTGCTGCTGGGAAAAGTATGAATCAGGCAGTAGTGGAATATGTAGGCGGAATTGAAGTCATCAAAACTTTCAATCAGGCTGAGTCAAGTTATGAAAAGTATGCTAATGCGGTAAAGCACCACGCTTCATACTCTGTCGATTGGATGAAAAGCACTCAGATATATGCCTCTCTTAGCTATAGCATCGCACCTGTTTCTATTTTTGGTGTTTTAATTTTCGGCTTGATTTTTTACGGAAACAGCACGTTGGCACCTTCTGTCTTGTTTTTATTTATGATTATATCCCTTGGTGTGTTCGGGCCTATTTCAAAGGCATCCTCCTATATGGATCAATTATCAAGCATGAATGTTGTTGCAGGTGAAATAAAAGATATATTGGATGCGCCCGAACTTGAGCGGGCTGAAATCGCAACAGCCGATATTTCTTCTTTTGCTATTGGAATGGATCATATTACTTTTTCCTATGAGCAAAGCAAAACGCCTGCAGTAAAAGATGTATCCATTACCATTCCACAAAACACGATGCTGGCGTTAGTAGGCCCATCAGGAAGCGGCAAATCTACAATCACAAAATTGCTGGCAGGATATTGGGATGCAGATGATGGAACTATTACGATCGGAGGCACACCGATTAAGGAGCTGTCCATTGAGCAGCTTAATTCTTTGATTGCCTATGTAGATCAGGATACTTACCTTTTTGATATGAATATCATGGAGAACATCAGGATTGCCAAACCGACAGCTACGGATGAAGAAATTATAGACGTTTGCAGAAAGACCGGCTGCCATGACTTTATCAGTAAACTGCCTGATGGCTATCATACCCAAGCGGGAGTGGCCGGAAACAGATTGTCCGGCGGTGAAAAGCAACGCATAGCAATCGCAAGAGCCATGATGAAAAACGCTCCTATTATGATCCTTGATGAGGCAACGGCCAGCTCCGATCCAGAGAATGAAGTGGCGATTCAGGAGGCATTGGCAGCGGCAAGCAAAAACAAAACCCTGATTGTGGTAGCCCACAGGCTGCAGACAATTATGAACGCCGATCAGATCGCATTTGTGGAAGATGGGCAGATACTATGCTCAGGGACACACGAAACCATGTTGAAGAATTGTGCCGGTTATAAGCAACTATGGGATATTTCAAATATAGGGGGTGAAGGTACGTCATGCTAAATGCGTTTAAGCTGATATGGAACTTCAGCAGCAAAAGAAAAAAGGAATATAGAAATGCAATTATATTCTCTTTCCTTGAAGGCTTGTTTTTAATGGCAAAGATGTTTGCCGTTATCATAGCAATTTATGCACTGTTTGGCAGATACCCGCTTTCAAATGCGGTGATCGCGGTTTTAACACTGGCCGTTTTTTATATTGTTGGGGTCTTCATTTTCAGCTACAAGATGCAGCTTACATCTATGTCAGCCGGATTCGGAATGGTGGGAGATAAAAGATTTGAATTTGGGGAAATTCTCAAAAATGCCTATTTAGGCTTTTTTGACAACTTTTCTGTGGGGCGAATTAACTCTGTCTTGACGACAACGCTTTCTGAAATCGAAACATCTGCGCCATCCGCTTTGATCCGAGTTGTGGGCGGCGTTTTAGGTACGGTGTCGTTGCTAATTGGATTGTTCTTTTATGAATGGCGAATTGCCCTTATAAGCCTATTGGGAATGGCAGCATACCTTTTAGTAGTAAACTGGCAGATTCGTGTGTCGAGAAGAGATGCGCCCAAAAGAAGCGAAGCACAGAGCAAATTAAGTGCTGCTGCACTTCTATTTCTCCAAGGTATCAAAGTGACAAAAGCATTCAGCTTCAAAAATGGGGACAGACGCTTAAAGGATGCCATTCAGGGTAGCTGTAATGAAAACATCGCTCTGTCCAGCGGTTCCATTCCGTCACAGATTGCTGCCGGTGTAGTACTCTCTATTTTTGAAACGGCTATTATTTTTACTTCCGTTTTGGGATATACAGAGTTTGATATTTATTCTGTGGAAAAGTGCCTTGTGCTGATTATTCTTAGCTTTATGGCATTTTCCTCAATGAATCAGGCCGGCTCTGTACTATCCATGATCGGTATTCTGGATAGTGCCTTGAAAGAAACAAATTCATTGACACAAATGGAACAAATTCAAGTGGCATCCCCGGAGCAACATATTGTATCCGATGAAATTATATTTGAAGATGTTTCTTTCTCCTATGGTAACAATGAAGTTTTGAGCCATATTGATACTGCAATTAAGGCGGGATCTTTTACCGCAATCATAGGCCCGTCAGGTTCGGGGAAAACAACCCTTTGCCAGTTGATTCCGAGATTTTTTGACGTGAAGAAAGGCCGAATCCTGATTGGTGGCGCAGATATTCGTCACATTCCCACAGAAGAATTGATGAGCAAAATCAGTGTGGTCTTTCAAAAAGTGTATTTGTTTGAGGATACGATTTTCAACAATATTCGGTTTGGTAAACCAACTGCCACATTGGAAGAAGTTCGGACTGCTGCAAAAGCGGCAAGATGTGATGATTTTATCATGGCTCTGCCAGAGGGGTATGATACGCTTGTGCAGGAGGGCGGCAACAACCTGTCCGGTGGAGAAAAGCAGAGGATTTCCATTGCAAGAGCAATTTTGAAGGATGCTCCAATTATCATTTTAGATGAAACTACCAGTGCGTTAGATACCGAAAACGAGCATGAGGTTTTAGCGGCCATCGAAGAATTAACAGAAAATAAAACGGTCATTATGATCGCCCATCGTATTAAAACTGTTGAAAAAGCAGATCACATCATTGCGATTGAAAATGGTCGGATTGTTCAGGAAGGAACGCATGAGGAACTTCTCCATCAAACTGGAATCTATGCAGACTTTATCCACGCCCGTGAAAAGGCATCTGGTTGGAAATTGGCGAATTAGTTTTGATATACATCAAAAAATAATTTTGTAAAAAGTATTTTTGCTATAAGCAAGATATACTTCCGCAATAGGAGGTGGGCCATCTGAATGAATTTAACGCCAGCAATGGAAGACTATTTAGAGGCGGTTTTAATAGTAGCTAAAAAGCAAGTTGAGGTTCGTTCTGTTGATATAGCTCGACAATTAAATGTTAGCAAACCAAGCGTCTGGCAGGCAATGACCGTCCTGAAAGATGGAGGCTTTCTCACAATGAACGAAGATCACTTTCTCCATCTGACTGATGTAGGCCGCGAGGTGGCTGAAAAAATCTATGAGCGCCACTGCTTCTTTACCGAGCAGCTTATCGCCGCAGGCGTTGACCCCAGGACAGCGGAGGCCGATGCCTGCCGGATTGAACATGTTATTAGCAATGAATCCTTCCAAAAGCTGAAAGATGCTTTAGAGGACTAAGGAGGTGGTGAAAACATGGGAAATTAGCCGTTTTGGATTTGAAGGATTCCGGCAGGCAAATTGGGGAAAAACTGTTTACTTTGCTTTCTGCCAGCCAAAAGAAAGAACTGGCTCAGTTTGTTCGTGACTATGAGGCTGGCGATATTCCGGCTGATGTCCCATGCACTACACTCTTTCGAGGCCAGTATTTTATCCCGCCGCAGGCAGATCAGCCGTTGACAGAAGTCCGGGAAGGTGCTTTATATTTCTGCTTAGAGCAGCGCCTTGTCACTGTTCGGGGCCAGGTAATTTCGCTGACGGTTAAGGAATTTGGGATTTTTGCTTTGCTCATACTAAATCCAAAGCGGGTGTTCACCTATGAAATGCTCCTGGATTTGGTATGGCATGAGGATTACACCTACTATTCTCGGAAAGCGATCAACAATCATATAAGCAACCTGCGAAAGAAGCTCCGGGTTGCCCCCGACTTGCCGGATTATGTGAAAAGCGTCTATGGCGTGGGCTATAAATTTGAAGCATAGAAAGGGTGCGGTATTCCCTGCCGCACCCTTAAATTTTCGCTTTTTCTGCTGTGTGGATAATGCCCGATTTTGTCATATATTGTTGATTAAATTCAGTAAAACCATGACACTTCTGGAAGAATTATAGCATTTATCCCTATATAATGCCCCAAAATGAGGGAGGTGGACATAATAGGTAACTCTGCTCTCCTTCACTAAAGGAGGGCATGGAAAATGCTGCCGAGGTCAGAATACCGGCCTCGACATAGCCGGTCATATAAAAGAGATTTAAACCCCGTAATCCTGCGATGGATTGCGGGGTTTTTCCATTCGACAGGATTTTGCATTTTCCATTCTGCTCCGTCAGATGGTGACGGAATACGACAGGTGCAGCTTACCGTTGTACGGTGGGCGTTCTTTTTTACAGATAAAGCGCAGGACAAGCCTGCCGCCGGACCTGTACGGTGTAGATCACCGCCCTTCTGATTTCGATTTGCCCATTAACCCACTCAGAAATCGAAATTGGAGGATTACCATGAAAGAAATCAATCTGCGGGAATTTTACCCGGAAATATATAAAACGGATCTGTTTATCAGCCTGCCCGATGAGGTTGTGGATGTGCTGGTAGAATATCAGCGGAAAGAAGTGGCATATCGCCGCCGTACATACCGGCATAAGGCATTCTTTTCTCTTGATTATGGGGATGATATTGAACGCGAAGCTGTTCTTTTTACCCCAACGCTGCAGGAGATCGTAGAAAGGCACCTGGAGGAAGAACGGGTGTACCAAGCTATTTCTTCGCTGCCGGAAAAGCAGCGCCAGCGTGTGTACGCTCATTATATTCTCGGTATTACACTGATGGATATTGCCAAGATGGAAGGTGTTTCTCTCCATGCTGTCTATGAAAGTATTCAGCGCGGACTTCGGCGTCTGGAAAAAATTTTAGAAGAAAATTTCTAACCCCCCTACAAATATACCCCCGAAAATGTCACGACTTATAGAAGGACATTTTTTTGGGCAATGCTATTTTGGTGAGTGAGAATCCTTAATGGTGCCACACCCGCCTGTATATGCAGACAAGCTCCCAATCCTTCATCTGGACCTTGAAAACTGCATATACGGTGCCATAGGTACTTTCCCTGTATTCCGAGCGGCAAATGGAGCGGCGCGATGACAGGCGGCTTTAAGGAGGTGGTGAAGTCCAGCCGTCCGAGCGATCTACGCTATCCATTGATCTGGCTGTGGCAGGCCAGACGCGATGACTGATACAGGGCATAATGATACTTTCTCACGACCCGTCAAAGACTTGGGGGGAGTCCCTTCTGTGTTCGTTAGCTCTGGCGAAGCGACGGCACAAGCAGGGCTATGATGCGGTAAAGCTGGCCGCAGCCTGTGGCATCCCCGGCCCGGAAAAGGGCCTGCCGGGGGGCGTGGCAAATACGGCAAGTTACCAAGAAAACATCCATGCCGTTGTTTTGATTTTCGAGCAGTGGCATGGATTCTTATAAAATCGAAATCAGATACCATGAGGCCGGGCCGCTCTTTTCGTGTGTCCGGCCTTATTCATGTGATTTTGATGATCCAGTATGAAAAGAAAGGAGCTGTTGTTATGACTCAAACACCGGCCTATACGGTCATACATACCCCGGAAGCAGACAGACTTGCCGACATCCGGGATGTATCTGTCAATAAGGACCTGCCGCGGGAAGAAAGGATTGCCGAGTTTGTCCGGCAGATCCGGGACCCGTATCATTTCAAATGCGGCGGATTTGTTGTCAGGGCAAGTTTTTCCCAGGGAGGCGCTACCCTGGAAGAATGCCTCCGCGGAATCCTACGCTGAAAATTATTGATATTTTTTATTTTGGGGGCTGATTTTTCCCGCATGGAGCGTTATAATAAACATGGAAAAGGAATTGAATACCGATACGCAGACTGCACTCCTTGAATTGCGGGATTTTTCCGTGATGAAAGGAGTGTTTTTCTATGCAGGTTTATAAAGCTGCCAAATACATCCGCTTATCTTACACGGATGACAAATCAAATGAAAGCAACAGTGTAGGCAACCAGCGAAAGCTGATCGAAGATTTCGTGAGCCGCCACCCGGAGATCGAGCTGGTTTCCGAAAAGGTAGACGATGGGTACAGCGGGGTTATCTTTGACCGTCCGGCTTTTAAAGAAATGATGGATGACATCCTGGAGGGAAAGATCAACTGTGTCATCGTCAAAGATCTTTCCCGTCTTGGCCGTGAGTATATTGAGACTGGCCGCTATATGCGCCGTGTCTTTCCGGCCTATGGCGTGAGGTTTATTGCCATCAATGACAATATTGATACTCTCAATGAGAGCGCAGGCGATGACCTGACTGTATCAGTAAAGAACATTATGAATGAAGCCTACGCACGGGATATTTCCATCAAAACGAGAAGTTCCCTGGAAACTAAGCGTAAGAATGGGGATTTCGTTGGAGCTTTCTCGGTTTACGGCTATCGTAAATCCGAAGATAACCATAATCTTCTTGTAGTAGACGAATATGCTGCCCAGGTGGTGCGGAGCATTTTCAGGATGCGCCTGGAAGGATTCAGCCCCTACGCCATCGCGAATGAGCTGAACCGGCTGGGTACGCTCTCTCCTTTGGCATATAAAAAGTATTATGGCCTTCCCCATGCCAAGAAAGGCTATACAGACCGGAAGGATTGCCGGTGGTCGGCCAATACCGTCACCCGGATATTGCAGGATGAAACTTATACCGGTACGCTGGTTCAGGGCCGAAAGGGTTCTCAGCACTTCAAACTGAAAGAGATGGAGAGCCGCCCTTCCTCCGAGTGGATTCGCGTGGAAAATGCTCACGAAGCCATTATTGATCGGAATGATTTTGACCTGGTGCAAAGGATTCGCAACCTGGACACCCGTACATCTCCCCAAAAAGATAAAGTCTATCTGTTTTCCGGCATACTGGTCTGCGGCTGCTGCGGCAGCCGGATGGTACGCAAAACGAACCGCTACAAAGACAAAGAATATCACTATTACTATTGTCCTACCGGAAAGAAGAATGGGTGCGCCCATCCGGTCATGGTAAAGGAACAAGATCTGATGGAGTGCGTGCGGGACAGCCTGAAAGGGTTTATTGCCAATGTAGTCTCTCTGGATGAAATCTTATCCGGTATAGACCAGAGCCGTATCAACCGTGAGCTTATCAAAGAGTATTCGCGGCAGATTGCCCAGAATGAGCAGCAGTTGGAGCAGATCCGTCAATATAAGATGAAACTGTATGAGAGCATGGTAAACGGCTTTCTGGACAAGGCGGAGTTCCTTTATAACAAAAGCAGTTACAGCGCCCGTATCACCCAGCTTGAACAGGCGATTGCCGCTCTTAAAGAAAAACGGACCGATGTAATGGAAAACCGAAGTGAGCGGAATCGCTGGATTGAGAATTTCGGGCGGTTTTCCGATCTGGAAGAACTGGACCGCAAGGCGGTGATCCAGCTTGTGCAGGTGATTACAGTGCTGGGGAAAGACGAATTGCAGATTCAATTTAATTATCAGGACGAATATGAAAAAGCCCTCGCCCTGATTACGCCGGTACAGGAAAGGATGGTGGTCTGAAATGGCGAGAAAGAGCAGGAAACATACTATGGCGCAGGCTGCCATGCCTGCTTCCCCGTTTATCAGCACGGCGCTGTATATCCGTCTGTCTGTGGAGGATAACAATAAACGTGGAAATTCTATCGAAACGCAAAAGCTGGTTCTCGAAAAATTCCTATTGGGAAAACCTGAACTGCGTCTTTATGACATTTATATCGACAATGGAGCAACAGGAACGAATTTCAACCGTGACGGCTTCCAACGGATGCTTTCGGATATTGAATCCGGCAAAGTGGGCTGTGTGATCGTTAAAGATCTTTCACGCCTGGGACGCAATGCCATTGACACGGGATATTACATTGAGCGGTATTTCCCTTCCCATAATGTCCGGTTCATCAGCGTTACGGATCAATTTGATTCTGAAAATCCTGATAATCTCCACGGCGGTATTATCCTTCCGCTGAAAAATATGATTAACGAAGCCTATGCTCTGGACATAGGACGCAAGATAAAGGCCCAGGCCCGTCAGGATATGAAAGAGGGCAAATATGTGGGTGGCAGGGCGCCATTTGGATATATGAAAGACCCTGATGACTGCCACAAATTGATTATTGATCCGGTGGCGGCTCCTGTGGTACGCCAGATTTTCCAGTGGGCTTATGAAAAAGTCCCCCTCAACCGGATTGTGCTTCTGCTCAATGAAGGAAACTACCCTTCTCCCGGAAAGTATAAGATGCAAACCGGGGAGATCACCCATCAGGCGTTAGCAGGGCGCGGCTACTGGCAGACCTGGACAGTTGCCAAGATTTTGAAGGAGGATAAATATACCGGCAACATGGTGCAAGGGCGGACAAAAACGGTCCTTCACCGGCAGGTGCCCGCAGGCGAGGAAAACCTGATTGTTGTTACTGGAACCCATGAGCCTATCGTTTCCAAAGAGATTTTCGATGCCGTTCAGAAGTACCGGGCAGAAGTGGCCGAGGAAAGCAAGAAGCACCCGGTTATCCCATACACGCCCAATATTTTCAAGGGGCGTATCTTCTGTGGAGACTGCGGGAGAAGTCTGCACCGGCAGCGCCAACAATGCAATGGTTCATATCGCTTCCACTGCCTGACACCTACCAGGGTACATAAAGATAAATGCGCTGGCGTTTCCATCAGCGAAACTGAGCTGATCGCAACGATACTGGATATTCTTAAAAGGGAACTTGCCGCCGTCCTGGGGGATTACGCGCTGCTTCTGAAAGACAACATGCAAAAGCACGAAAAAGAAGCTGCCACCCGTGAGAAAATCAACCAGGCAAAGTTACAACTTAACCAAAGCCGTGAGTTTTTGCAGACTCTTTATGAAAATCTGATGAACGGAGCGATTGACAGCGAAGAATATTTTGTTTTGAAAGCGACTTACGAAGAACAGATGCAGGCGGCCCAAAAAGAGCTTTCCTTTTATGAAAACCAGTCTGCCGTCCGTCAGAAACAGGCCGAAAAGTGCAAGAACCTGGAAAAAGACGAGCAGGAACTTTTGGCCGGAGGCTCCCTGACTGCCGCTCTCATTGAGCGTTTGATTGAGCGGATCACGGTCTACCCGGATAAACAGGTAGATGTAAAATTTACATTTCGCACGGAATTTGAGGCGTTTAAGGAGGCGGCGGCAGAATGAAAAAGTATATGATTGCTCTTTATATCCGTCTTTCTTTGGAGGATGCCAAAACAGATAGTATGAGTATTTCCAGCCAGCGAAGCATCCTTCGGGAATATGCCTCTGAACTGCCGGAATATGCCAATGCGGAACTTATGGAGTTTGTAGATAACGGGTACAGCGGGGCAAACTTCGAGCGCCCTGCGGTGCAGGAATTACTTGACCTGGTACGGGCCAATCGGATTGACTGTATCATGGTAAAAGATTTTTCCCGATTTGGTCGCAACAGTTTGGAAACAGGCTACTTTATCGAGCGGGTATTTCCGCTGTTCCATACCCGCTTTATCTCTGTCAATGATGATTTTGACACCCAAAAGTTAAAAGGTGATACCGGAGGTATGGAAGTCGCCTTCAAGTATTTAATCAGTGAGTATTACAGCCGTGATATGTCGGTAAAGACCAAAACGGCCAAATACCTAAAATTCCAGCGTGGCGAATACCAAAGTAAAATCTGCCCTTACGGTTATCGCAAAGGGGAAAACGGACGGATGGTGCCGGACCCGGAGACTGCCGAAGTAGTCCAGAAAATTTTTGAATATGCCGTAAATGGCATGAACGCAGCCGATATTGCACGGGAGCTTTCCCGTCAGCAGATTCCCACGCCCGGAGAGCATAAGGCCCGAAAAGGAATTAAGACACACGATGTTTCAAGAACTCACGGAATGTGGTGCAATTCTACGGTGCTTCGGATTCTTGCTGACGAACGATATATGGGCACTTATGTAATTGGCAAAAGAGAGGTTACGGAAATTGGCGGCCACAAGATGCGGAGCAAAGCGGAAAGCGACTGGATCAAAATACCGGACCACCATATACCGCTGGTGAATGAGGAAATCTTTTCAAAAGCTAATGCCTCTATTCAGCGTTTTAAGATTCCAAACAGGAAAAAGCACAACTATCTCCTGCGCGGAAAGGTTATCTGTGGATGCTGTAAACATGCCCTGCACCTGGCAAACGGGACATCTTACCGGTGCCGCTTTTCCAGCACGATCCCTTCACTGGACTGCTATAATATTCATATCCGGGAAAAAGAACTGAACCAGCTTGTTTATGAATTACTGTGCAAACAGTTCCAGGTAGCATTTGGCGTTGACAACTTAGCGGATCTCCGTAAGGTAGATACCATTGCTTTACGTCAAGCTGACTTTGACCGGCAGATTTTTGAACTGCAGGAAGAAAAGCGGAAGCTGTATGAATCGCTTGTTTCCGGGGGGATTCCGCTCCCGAAATACAAGGAACAAAAAGAGCAAATCAGTGAAAGGCTGTTGGAAGTGCAGAATACCAAAGCGGTTGTCATGGCCCGTCTTGAAGCCGAACAGGAAGAACGTCAGCACCAGCGCCAGCAGATGGATATTTCCCGGATGCTGACGGAAAGCGATGGGCTGACGTCGGAATTAGTTGATCTTCTGATTGATAAGATTTATGTTTATCCTGATAAACGGGTAGATATTGCCTTTAAGATAAGGGACAGCTTTACAACTCACGACTGAGGAAAGGAATTGGTTATGCGGATTGCGTCTTATTACAGAAAAGGCGGCACAACTTTTGGGTGTATGCTACCGGAAGAAAAGGAGCGACTTCATGCGTTTTTTGCCGCCGAACAGAAGCGGGAGGCGGCAAAATCCCTATCAAGAAAGCTGGATCGTGGGGACAAGAAAAAATAAATATTTTTTTGTCGTGGACTTGACATAAGGGTGTCGTAACTGGTGAAAGTGAAAATCTTCAAATCCTTCCAGCTTTTTTGATACTGACCTGCAAGCAATGCCGAGTGTACTCGGCAGTTCCAGACTGCCATCCGGTCTGAGGCAGACAAAGGATATTTCTTTATAATCTGCCGGGACTTCCTGTGTTCCGTCAAGGTGATAGTATTCATAATACACCCTGTTTTTCACATGCACCTCTTTGTAGTAGTTGCGGTGGTAAAGTTCCCCGTACTGCATCCGGCTTTTCAGTTGTTCCCGTCTTGCTGCTTTCAATATTTCAGTCAGTGTATCTCCAAAATCAACAATCCTTACTTTCTTTCGCTTGGTTGTTCCAATCACATTTTTATGCTTCGTTCCGTCATAACGGATACTGCGTTTTATGGTCAGGCATTGTTCTTCAAGGTTGATGTCCTGCCATGTAAGACCACAGGTTTCCCCGATACGAAGTCCTGCATAATATGCGATCTGAATCGGCAGAATTGCAGGTGGATTTTTCTTTTCCAGATACTTGATAAGCCGCTCGTAATCCTCATGTGAAATCGGCTGTGTACCTTCTTCTACCTCATCATCAGAAAAGAGGTCAACTTCCTCTGCCTGTCGTTTCAGCTTGATATATTGCATTGGATTGAAACTGATTAACTGTTTTGGAAATACTGCAAAACGGAAAGACTGCTGTAACACTGCGGAAAAAGAATGGATATAATCTTTGCTATATCCTTTTCGCACTTTTCCATCCGGAAACTCGCCACCGAATGTAAGCAGGTCGAGAAAACTCTGTAAATGTTCAGCGGTAACTGTTTTTAACTTTCGGTCTGCAATCGGGTGTTTTTTGATACATCGGATTGCACCAAGATAATTTTCCA
>ERZ832522.2356-NODE-2356-length-23162-cov-3.712382_pt1 | contig 23162 bp, 33 predicted proteins | sample MGYA00519951_ERZ832522 | MGnify/ENA primary metagenome ERZ832522 (study PRJEB31850, sample SAMEA3708728) | human gut metagenome | biome: human gut; feature: human-associated habitat; material: faeces | place: China | collected 2014 ... | reverse complement strand
GGATGAAAGGTACAATGGCGGAATACCGCATAGGGTCGGTTGTTGAAACTCCTATCATTGATGTATATCCTTATACAAGTGATAAATAGGTAGTTTATGTTCGATAAGCTGATAATAAAGGCAACTATTGACACTGCCGATATTGACACTATCGTTCTTCGCAACTATCTGGAGCAATGTACAGAAGGTGATGAGGTCTATTATAAGTCAACGGCATACGCCAACTTCGACGGTTGTTTTATTGAGGTCAGGGGAAGTAAGCTGCGCTGTAAATGTTCTATCTGCAAGTTATGGAGTAAGGGGCGTACCGGAAAACTGGATAATTCTCGTCCAATGACTTTTGCGATGGCAGTCCGGACAATCAAAGAGCTTCTGTTAAGACTTTCTGTAAAGCCGGAAAACGCTGTAGTTACCTACTACGAAATCGGTATTACAATGAAAATGAAACTGCCAGCGGATGAGTATATAAAGCAGGTCCGGGAAGCATCCGGTCGGATATTATGGAATGATGCCAACTTTCCCGAATCCAAACAGAAGACAACGGAGAAAAGCAAATATTTCCGTAAGGTGCTAAAGATTTATGATAAGACCTTCGAAGCCGGAGAAAAGGGGCGCCGGGTTGGTGCTAATATATTGCGTATCGAAACGATATACAAACATCAGTCCATCCCTTTGACCGAACTAACTGATAATTCCTTCTTATCCAAAGTTGGTCGCATTTTCTACAAGGATTGGTCAGAGATAAACTTTGTAAGAGAGTTGTCCGCTACGAAAGGTGTAAAGATGTCCCAACTTGACAAAGCGCGTGAGATACAGCGTATAGGAGTGACGCGCTACAAGGAACGGTACAAGAAGATGTATCTGAATGGTGAGCTTACTAAGAAACAATGGGAAACGATCCGCAATTTCGCTCGCATCTGGCCAACAGAGCGGGTGAAGTACGTGGAAGAAATAGGCGAATTAGAGCGTGAATTTAAAGAACGTCTTTTAGCGAGTTATCAGGTTGGGATATTTACACCGATTCGAATAAAAAGATAATCGTTTGATAACCAATAAATTACACAAGAATTAAAAAGCACCTTATGGTGCGCGTGTAATTATTTGATAATAAGAGATATACGCTTTTAAAACAGCACTTTTAACGATATACGGCAACTTGTCCTATACAGCCCGAAGGGTTGTCGGGAACCGACATGGAAGGGCTGAAAAATAAAAATTATAACAATAAAAATATTAGTTTATGAATTGTGAAGCCGAAGGCAAAATATTAGTGGCATTGCCAACCACCAATGGACAAACGAAGACAGGAAAAGACTGGCAGAAGAAAGAGTTTGTTTTGGAAACTATAGAACGTTTCCCTCTCAGGATGAGATTCTCTATGCTCAGTTTCGATGGTCCTGTAGAAGATGCTCCATCAGTCGATGAAAAGGTAAGGGTACGGTTTACTGTAGAAGCACGTGAAATCAACGGTAAATGGTACAACGATGTGAAGGCTTATCAAATAGAGAAGCTTAGTTAGAATTTGATATGCAGCGTCCCCCGAAGAAATATATCGTTCAGATAGATAATTTTCGGTTAGCCGAATTTATCTTCTACTGGATGTATTACGATCAACCTTGCTCTTTACTTTTTCAGAAACCAAGAACAGAAGGATTAACCGCTGTAAAGTTGATAGTAGATAATGACGAGGCAGCTAACTTCTTACTCAGGGCAAAAGAGAAAACGGGATGCAAATTATACACTGTAGATCAATGAAAGTAACAATCTACTGGGATCTTAGGAATGTTGACCTGAAGGACATTCCAAGAATTAAGAAGAAGATACGGGAAAAGTTTAATATACCTGAATACACTACGGTTAACGGAGAGACCTCTTGTAGCATCAAAGATGAGGATATGGAACTTCTCAGGGAAACCGAACGCAGGGGATATATACAGATAAGAAATAAATAAAAGTTGCTATGAGTAAACAAGAATCAATAAAGGACATCATCAAGTCATATCTTGATGAGCGTGCCCGGACAGACGAATTATTTGCAAAGTCTTATGCAAAGAAGAATAAAAGCATCGATGAATGTTGTACCTATATTTTTGGCGAAGCCCTCAAAAATAGTACTGCTTTTGCATCCAATGCGCAAGGCTGCATGATGGATAATGATGTAGTCTACGGAATGGCAGTCCATTACTATGATGAGGATGATATCAAAGTTAATAAGCTGCCGTCAAACGTTAGAACTTCTGCTTCTACTACAACACCAGCCAAGCCGGTTAAGTTAACCGAGGAAGACGAGAAAAAAGCCCGTGAGGAAGCGATTAAACGCCTGACCGAAGAACAATATGCTATGCTAAAGAAAAAGCCGTCACGGTCAAAGAAAGAGGTTACAGAGGTAGAACAAATGAGTTTATTCTAATTATGAAACCGAGAACCAAATTACAGAAAACAGTTTCGGAGCTTAGCAACAAGTTATCTGAAATAACTAATGCACACAAACGCTGGGCAACAGAACATCTGTTTGCTCATGAAGCGTATAAATGCAAGAATGAATTGTGGTGTTCTGATTGTGGTGGAGCCTGGATAGACACAAACAACAGCGAGTTGGGTGCTATCATTTTAGGAGATAGTACCGAATGTCCATATTGCCATCATAAGCTAAAGGTAAAGGTAAGCCGGAAGAAGAAAAGTACAGACGAAGTGTATATGTCTATTCTGCAAGTTGTGGGCGGATTCCAAGTGATAAGGCATGTATTATGCTGTAAATGTGCCTATAAAAAAACGGCCTACACTACCATTTCTTCTCATATTCGTTACTCTTTTTTTGAAACCGTTCAGGAATGGATCACAGCGGATGGAAAGCGTACTGTCATGGCCAAACCGATGAATATGGGTGGTAACGGATGGATATATTCAAGTCCTTTAAGCATAAAGGATGAATATGGTAGTAATGGCTATTATCATTACGGAGATATCTATGCGATTTATGGGTACTTATACTCCAAAGTAGAGTTGATATCCGAATTAAAGAAACGAGGTATTAGCAGAAAATTTCCAGATGTTAATCCGTCAAGACTCATATGTTCTCTTTTAAAAGGAGATAACGATGCAGAGCTTTGCCTAAAGACAGGACAGATGTCAATGCTTAAACACATGTTCAAAGAAGGATATTACCAACTCCGCTATAAGCCTTCCTTTAATATCTGCAACAGGAATCATTATATTATCAAAGACGCCTCTATGTGGAATGATTATGTCGGCTTGCTATTGTACTTTCACAAGGATGTGCGTAATGCCCATTATGTTTGTCCCAAGGACCTGAAGACTGAACACGATTTACTTGTGAACAAAAAGAGGGATATTGAGACCAGACAGAGAAGAGAACAGGAGCGGATGGAGAAGATTCGTCATGAAAAAGAGCGCAAGGAAAATATCGCCCGGTTTTATAAAAAAATGGAGAAGTTCTTTGGCTTAAAGATTACGGACGGGAGCATCACTATCCGTCCGTTGGAAAGTGTGACTCAGTTCTACCAGGAGGGTAAAGCAATGCACCATTGCGTATATACGAACGAATATTACAAGCTTAGTGATAGTCTTATCTTGTCGGCCCGTATTGGGGAAAAACGTATTGAGACAATAGAGGTATCATTGAAGACTTTTGAGATCGTTCAGTCTCGCGGTACTTGTAACAAAAATACTGAGTACCATGAACGAATAATTTCTCTTGTGAAAAAGAACATCGGTTTAATCCGTAAAAAGATGGCATCATGATAGTACTCGGAAGTGACGGTCTGCCTGTTGGCAGAAGGAAGAACAACTACATGAACATCGATGGAGTATTACATAAGCGTTGCACCCATTGCGGGAAATACTTCCGTCTGAAATATTTTTATCCCTTGAAGTATCGACGTAATGGAGAAATACATGAGTCTCTACAATCATGGTGTAAGTTCTGCATGGTGGCAGGATGTTGCAAGAGAGCGAAAGAAAAGAGGGAAATATAAAGAATCAGATGGCCTCGTAAATCGCGAAGTCATCTTCAAAACTAATAAGATATGAAACGATTTAAAGTTGGTGATAAAATCCATTTTGATGGTGAACGAAACGCATATACTGTCCGCGCTTGTGATTCAAGGTATCTTATATGTACCAAACCGTTCAATCCTAAAAAGACTGTATTATATACCATTGTCGATTTACAGGAGAAAGTACGTGGTACGGAGAATTTAGTCTTTGGGATGGGCTTTGAAACGGACGAACATTGTCAAGAAGCGTTGCAGCGTCTCCAATCCGGGGAAACAGAGATTAGTTATCGAAATAGAGTTGGACTTAAATTCAAAATTATAAAGAAATGAGTAAAAAAGAAAATTTAGTAAAATGGAAAACGGTTGAAACAACTACCCCCATCTTTCCTGATGGTGCAATCTTTATAAAAGAAGATACATCTATTGAGTTCCCTTTGGCTGTTGTAGCTTTTCCATTTGGGGGGCATGCGAATGGAACGAAAAAACAACGAGAGACAGCCAAGTTAATAGCGGCTGCTCCTGAATTATTAAAAGCGTGCCAAGAAGCACTAAAATATGTCTGCGTAGATGAACCTGCCTATGATGTATTATGTGATGCAATTAAAAAGGCTACTGAATAACCCTCAAAACAATATAGAAAGGAACAAGAATATGGCAAGAACAATTTATGAAAATATTGGTGTTGAATTCGTTTTGGAGGAAGTAGATGAATATGAAGCAAAAATCAAGGTTAATGACAAAACTCTGATTTATATATCCAGAGAACAAGAAACTGAATTTGAGGAAGAACTTAAAAAGTTATTCGACAAATATAGAATTTAATTTATAACGGTACAGAAAGGAATAAAAGTGATTAGTGTTTGGTGATAAGTGATTAGCGCCATTCGGTATATTATTTTTTAGACGCGGATGACACAGATAACGCGGATTTAAAAGGCTGCGCTATAAAAGTGGATAAAAAAAAGATCCGTGTCATCTGCGTCTAAAAGATTATTTATCATTTAGTTCATAACCGAAAAAAATGAAGCTAAAAGACATAGTAAGCCAATTGGCTAATCGAATAAACCAACCTCATGTAATAGAGTGCTATTTACGGAAAGTATATGCGAAAGGTTACGAAAATGGGAGAAAAGAATCCCCATGGCATGAAGTCAGTGAGGAGCCGAAGAAAGGTGAGCATATATGTGTGCAAGTTGGTAGCGGGCACTTAACGTCATGGTTTGCTACATCTAATATCAGAAAAGATTTAGAGGAATATAATGCTATCAGATGGGCGTATGTTTCTGATTTAATCAAATCAAGATAAGTGAATAAGTATGAATCAGGAGCAAGTGTGCGGTGAATGTAAGCTGTTTGCCAATGAAGACTCATTCGGCAATGGATGGTGCGAATTCTATCAGAAGAAGGCTTTCTGTGAGAATGTGGCCTGTGAAGATGGAATAGAGATAATAGAGGGAAAGCTTTCCCTTGATACGGAAGATGATAATAGTAACCTTTTAAAATGATATAGTCAAAGCATTACAAGTATTTTCCCCGGTCCCAGCTCGCCCAGCGAGAAAGGACTACATTAACCACTTCCGCCAAGAGAAACCACTTGAAGGAATCTACTTCACCGGTTTCATGCACGAAGTACTTGAAAAGCGATCCAGACGCAAGTCTGCAAACTATGCAGTAGTCTATGATGCCATCATGAAGCATATCGACCAATTCTCTGAGTTGTACGATTGCGACATTTTCACCAATTCGATTACTGAGGAATTTCTGGATGATTTCATAATCTACTTGGAGAACCAGAATTTAAGGCATAATACAATTGTTGGGTATATCTTAAAGATACAGTCTATGGTACGAAAAGCAAGCCAATACAATTACGCAGTAGATTCAACCTATGATGAGATTGATATGCGCCTGGAGGAGACAAACGAGGTGTTCCTTTCGATGAATGAGATCACAAGGATCTATTATTATAAGTTTACTAAGCAAGATAAAAGAAAGGCTAAGGAACGTATTAGAGACTTGTTCGTAGTTGGATGTCTTACAGCCTTAAGGTACTCTGATTATTCAACGCTTACTAAAGACAACCTTCAAAATGGATACATAGTAAAGCGCACGAAGAAAACCAATGTAGACGTAAAGGTGCCGGTTCATGATTATGTGAAAGAAATCTTTGCGAAGTACAGCGGGAATATACCAAGTGAACTTTGCATTCAGTACTTTAATAAGTACTTGAAGATTATCATGCGAGAAATTGGATTAAACGATAAGATTACATTCTCCTATACCCAAGGCGGAAAACTGGTAACTGTTACCAGTGAAAAATGGGAATTGATAAGCAGTCATACAGCTCGCCGATCAGCAGCAACGAATATGTACCTTACCGGTCGGATGAAGACCTTAGAGATAATGAAACTCACCGGCCATCGAACCGAACAGAACTTCTTCCGATACATTCGCCTAACAGGAGAAGACACCGCACGTTCTATCAGTGGTGATATGTTTTTCAGAAAGTAATAACTAATAAAAAAATAAAGATGCAGAATAAAAGGGATAAGAAACGTAAAGGTCCGGTAGAAGAAAGTAAGCCGGATACTACTAAGAATATAGAAAACCTTGACGAAATCATTGCCAGGCAACGGGAAAGAGAAAAGAATCTCTGTCCCGTCCGGGTGTCAGGTACAACCGTGATCTATGTCACAAAGAGTAAAGCCACCCGGCAATATGCGGAAGAGTATAAACGTGATAAATTGATGAGGCTTAAATAATGAAGAAGAAAAGAATATCAATCCGATTTGATGACCGTACACTAATGCTATTAGAAGAATTATCCGGTAAGACAAGTGCTAAAGTCTCCGTAGTTGTTCGTTCATTAGTGATGAAAGGGCTTAACGACATAGTGGACGATGCAGGAAATTTAAAACTTGATGAGAAACCGATACAAGAACAGTAAGTATTATCCGGTTATTGCTGGAAGCATAGCCCGCAATTATGATAAACTGCGGGCCTTATGCTTCCGACAGGTAACTGGGTATTTTGATTCCCGAAGCCATGAAGATATCTTTCAGGACACAGTTCTGTACGTTATTCAAGATGAAGAATCCTTGAAATGTACTACTGATGAAGATCTGGTAAAACATTTTCTTCATCGCTACCGGATGATAGAGTTTCAGACAATAAGAGATGCCCAACAACTAAAGAAAATACCCTATGCCGACTATATACAAGCCAAAGAAGAAACAGCCGAAAGACAATAGCCAATACAATGCCGAGCGACGGAAGATATATAACTCTGAACGCTGGCGCCGGTTGCGTGCGTGGAAATTGGCATGTAATCCACTATGTGAACTATGCTTGAAAGAAAATAAAACGGTGCCGGCTGAAGACATTCACCATATCATTTCATTTATGAGCACGGATGATCCACAGCAACGGTTATTCCTTGCCTATGATTATGACAACCTGATGAGTCTTTGTAAGCAATGTCATCAAAAGATCCACAACAAATTATAGACTATCCAGATGTTCCCTGAAATCCCGGTTCAATTCATACGTCAGGAAATAATAAAAGAACGTTGCCCGCATAGGTTTGGACAGCTCACGTTTACCAGACATGATAAGGCTCAAAGAAGAACGATCAATAGCTAATTGCTTTATTAGATCATTCCTCTTTATGCCAAACTCCTGCATCTTACTTTCTATCCATTCAACTGTAATATCATCTACATTCAAAGAATACGCCACCGGGATAATCTTTGAATCTGGATACAGTTCTTTCCCCCGTTCAATGAGCTGCTTTTGGTTCAGTATATACCCGTTGATCAGCCTTGCCTGAGTAACTTTTACCGTACCGTCTTCCAATGGTTCAATATCTATCCCCATTCTTCTGTAACCATTAATAAATTCTTTTTCCATACTATTTCTATTTTAGAAAAGAAAGAAAAAGCAAGGGGCGAACCCCTTACTTAATTCTAATCTCTTTTACGTTTGTCATATCGTAGATTGCAAGTTGATTGTTTTTCTTTGCGAACTCTATCGCCTTGTCAATCTCCGAGTTTTTAAAGACCTTTACGCTGTCGAAGTAGTAACGTTCGCTTTCGGTATCGAACCATCCGCCAACCGTCTTACTATGTTCTAAAGCATGATTAATAACTCCGTTTAAACTCTCTTTTCCGAAACTGTTTTGCGTTTCTTGATACGCCACTGAAATTCCGTACTTAACAGGTTTCATTGTCTCAATGTTAAGAGTAAAACCATCAGGATTGATTAGTGAGTATTCCCAAACTCCATCGATTAATTGTTTCATAATGTCAAATGATTTAAAGCCCCTTGCTTTAACTGTTACAAAGATAATGCATTTATTTGCTTTACGCAAACTTTTAACAAATAATGTTTGCTTTACGCAAATAAATAGGGATTTCCCTATTTTATCTTTTCCGTGGAACAAAGTGTTAAAATCTCGTGGAACATCAGGGAGGGGATAGGGGTATTTTTTTTCAGGGTTTTGACTTCCGAAACCTCGCCCAACCCTTCTTCACACGCACGCCACTTTTTCAAATTTTGAATTTGTTAATTTATTAACACTGTTTCTGTCCGACAATAAAATGGTTAGTCAGAAAAATCTAATCAATATGGTAAAGTTTAATATGCCCGATGGATTATCGGAAGAAACGCAGAAATTTATGCGGGATGTAGTCAAGGAACTAAATAAAAGAAAGATTATACAAAGCATTGATTTGGGAGCACTCCGAATGCTCGCTACCAGTTACGAGATGTATTTACAGGCTACGGATATTTTGCTTGCTGATGGTCCTGTTGTTATGATCAAATATGAAAGGGCCGCCAATCCCGCACAGAATATTGCGACTAAAAATTATGCCCAGGTGATGAAGATCATGACAGAGTATGGCCTGACCATTAAAAGCAGGGGAAATATCAAGGAAATGAAATCAGATAAGGAAGAAGAATCTCCATTGGACAAGTTTATCAAAAAGGCTCCGGGGAAAAAGAGATGAAAGGCTATTATCAATATGCTGCTGATGTACGCGACGGTAAAGTAGTAGTGGGTGAATTTATTAAGCTGGCCGTAGAACGTTTCTATTCCTTATTTGACCGTGATGATATCGAATTCCGTGAAGAATGTGCGGATTACGCTATTGAATTTATTGCCTTACTTCGCCATTATACGGGACGTCATGCCGGCATGTCTTTCGAATTATTGCCATGGCAGAAGTTTGCAGTAGCCAGCATTTACGGATTTTATAAGAAGGATGAGGATGGAACTTGGTGCCGACTAATTTCCTTTGTGTACATAGAGATGGCCCGTAAAAATGGCAAGTCCGCTTTTGCTGCTGCTCTTTGTCTCTATCATCTTATTGCTGATGGGGAATCCGCGGCCGAAGTATATTTGGCTGCCAACTCCAAAGACCAAGCTAAGGTCAGTTTCAAGATGTGTCGCAACTTTGTGTCCGGACTCGATCCAAAGCATAAATATCTGGACTCCTTTCGCGACCAGATCAATTTCGATAAGACTCTATCTTTTCTAAAAGTTCTGGCTGCTGATTCATCCAAGCTGGACGGTCCGAATCCTTCCATGTTCTTGCTTGACGAGTATCACGCCGCAAAGAATTCAGGTCTAAAGGATGTATTACAGTCCGGACAGGGTATGCGGGATGATCCAATGGGCGTTATAATTACTACAGCAGGCTTTGATAAGTTAGGGCCATGCTATCAATTCAGGGATATGTGTACAGAAATTCTGAAAGGGCTAAAAGAAGACGATACCATATTCGCATTGATATATTCGTTGGATGAAGGGGATGACTGGAAAAATGAAAAGAACTGGGCCAAAAGCAATCCGAACCTTGGAGTAACTGTCAAGGCAAAGTATTTGCGAGAACAGGTGCAAAAGGCTGTAAACTCACCATCTGAGGAAGTAGGTATCAAAACAAAAAATATCAATATGTGGTGTGATGCCGAGACGGTTTGGATACCTGAACACTATATCTTGAATTCATCTGCCAACATTGATTTTAATGACTTCATAAACAGGGATTGCTACATGGGTATTGACTTATCAAGTACCAGTGACTTAACCTGCGCTGCGTTCATGTTCCCAACTGAAGAAAAGTATTATTTCAAGGTTAAATACTACCTGCCGGAAGTCGCGCTTCAAGAGAAGCGTTTCAAGGAACTTTATGGGGAATGGCGCAGGCAGGGATTGATAACAATCACTCCGGGAAACGTGACGGACTATGACTATATCCTCAATGACATTATGGATATCCGGGATAAGGTCTATATCCAAAAGATTGCTTACGATAGCTGGAATGCCACTCAATTTACCATTAATGCCGAAGAAAAAGGGTTGCCTATGGAACCTTTTAGCCAGGCTCTCGGGAATTTTAACCGACCTACCAAAGAGATGGAGCGTCTTCTGCTTTCCGGGAAAGCCGTGATAGATAATAATGTGATAAATCGGCATTGCTTCCGCAATGTAGTAATGGCCAGGGACAGAAATGGCAACACCAAGCCATCTAAGCAGTTTGAAGAAAAGAAGATAGATGGTGTCATCGGTATGCTGGAAGCTTTGGGCGGATATCTGACATCACCGCGCTACGGAGAATTTTATTAAAATGTCCGACACTTTTTTGGTTGGTGTAGAAAAGTGTGATATGAATATATTCGGATACAATTTTGAAATTAGGAAAGCAAGTAAAAAGGAAATATCAGCAATACCTGCACATAATTTTCCAGGTGGATACAAACATTTGCTTTCCAGTCGTAGTAAGCCAATGTTATTGTCAACTGTTTACCGTTGTGTAGACCTGATATCAGATAGTGTTGCCGTGTTGCCGCTAAAGACCTATAGTCTTGACAAGGATGGTTTTAAAACAGACTTTAAAACACATCCAGCCTATTACCTCCTTAATCTTGAGCCTAACGAAGATATGACGAGATTTGTATTCTTCAAAACTTTAATGGCTTCTGTGCTTTTGGAAGGTAATGGGTTTGCGTATATTGAGCGCAGCAGCTATCTGGAACCATTGCAGCTTATATATCTTCCTAAAAGTCAAGTTTCCATTGTTTGGGTTACTGACAAAAATGGCATTCTAAGAAAGCGATATCAGGTTGTTGGTTTTAAGGAACTTGTGGAACCTCGTGATATGATTCATGTACTAAATTTCTCTTATGACGGAATTTATGGGGTATCTACCTTGACTCATGCCGCACAGTCTGTAAATATAGCAACTAAATCAGAGGAGCACGCCGATGGCTTCTTTGATAGTGGTGGTGGTATCTCAGGTATTTTGACTGTAGAAAATAAGCGATTGGATGATCCGCAAAAGGAGCAAATGTATAAGACTTGGGATAAACGCATAGCAAAAAGACCTAACGGAATTGCTATATTGGAAGGAAACATGAAATACCAGCCTATTTCTATATCACCAAAAGACAGCCAACTTCTTGAAAGTCGGCAATTTAATGTCGTGGATATTTGTCGTTTTTTCTCCGTATCTCCGGTGAAAGCCTTTGATCTGAGCAAATCGAGTTATTCTACCGTTGAGGCGACACAACTCCAATATCTGACAGATACCGCACTGGCTGTAATAACCAAAATAGAACTGGAAATCAATCGCAAGGTATTTCTTCCATCTGAACGAGGCAGTGTGGTTGCAGAGTTTGATACATCTGCCATTCTTCGCACAGATAAAGCGGCACAGGCGGCTTATTGGAAAGACATGTTCTATGTTGGTGGAGCTACACCGAATGTTATTCGCAGGGAAAATAATCTTCCTCGCGATCCCAACGGAGATAAATCCTTCGTGCCTGTCAATGTGCAAACTTTAGATAATGCGGTCAAGGAAATTTCTACAAATAATGAAGAAAATTTTAAAGTGTCCGACAATTCTGTGGTTAGTGTGTAAAAGCTAAGATTATGGATGAAAAAAGAGAAATTAGAAACACTGCCTTTCAGGTACAGGTAACCGGAGAAGAAGAGGAAAAACGTACAGTTGAGGGCTACGCCTTACTGTTTGGGATATCTTCTGACGGCTTATCCTTTGAAGAAGTGATTGATCGTGGGGCTTTGGACGGAGTCATTGAAAAAAGTGATGTGTTTGCATTGTTGAATCATAATCAGAGTCGGGGAATACTTGCCCGGTGTACGAATGGGAACGGATCACTAAGTTTATCTGTCGACAGTAAGGGACTTAAGTATCGTTTTGAGGCACCTAAGACAGCACTTGGAGATGAATTGCTGGAAAATATCCGCCGGGGCGAGATCAGTGTGAGCTCCTTCTGCTTTGATGTGGAAAAGGACACTTGGGAAAAGAAAAGAGACGGTGTATGGAAGCGGACAGTCTCTAAGATAGGGAATCTATACGACATTGCTCCTGTATACAATGCCGCATATAGCAAGACTTCGGTGTATATGCGTGGTAAGGAACAGGCTGAGGCTGAATTTGCCCGCCAAAACAACGAAAATTTGGAAGAGTATTACTCAAATATAGAAAAATCATTAAACATCTAAATGTTATGGCAAAAGAAAAAAGTATTACCGAATTGAAGGATGAGAAGAAACAGCTTTCTGCTCGTTCAAAAGAAATTATTACTGCTGCAAGAGGTGAAAAACGTCAGTTCACTACAGAAGAAAATGAGGAACTGGGTACAGCCCAAACACGTATGGCAGAAATCAACCTTGAAATAGAAGAACGTGAAGCTTTGAATCGCCAGCCCGCCGTTAGGGTTATCTCTGGAACAGAAAAATTCTCTTTCCGTCGTGCTTTGGCTAATCTGGTAACTGGACAAAGACAGCATGAGTCGGATGCTTCAATTATTTCCGCAACGACAGAATTCCATAACAATTGTGGAATAGAAAGAGCTGCGGCGAATTCAATAGTTCTTCCTGTTGAATCACGTGCGCCGCTGACGGCAACTGTAGAATCTCCTAAAGGTGTCGTGATCGATCAAGAACAGCAAGAGATGTTGCTTCCTTTGCAATCAAATCTCGTGTTAGCTAAAGCAGGGGCAAGATTCATGACGGGCTTGAAAGGCGATATTTATTGGCCAACGTATAGTGGTTCCAATGTTTTCTGGGAAGGTGAAAACACGAAAGCTAAAGATGGTGCCGGAGAACTTGATAAGAATGACGCTTTCAAGCCTAAACGCTTGACTGCCTATGTGGACTTTTCCGAACAGTTGCTTATTCAAGAAAACGCCGATGTAGAAGGATTGGTACGTCAGACTCTTGCAATAGCCATTGCACAAAAAGTAGAACAGACTGCGTTCGGCAAACATGCACATGATGAAAAGATTCCTGACGGATTATTTCAGGAAGTTCCGAAAATCAGCGGTACAATGGACTGGGGAAAGGTTGTCGAGCTTGAAACTAATGCTGATGTGAATAATGCCCTCATAGGGAATCTGGCATATATCATGCATCCTTCTTTAATTGGTAAAGCCAAAACAAAAGTGAAGGACCAATCAGGAGCCGGTGGCTTTATTTTCACAGGAAACGGAGACGGCTTGTTGAACGGGTACAAGGCTTTAAGAACGAATAATATGCCAAAAGAATTACAGGATTCTGCTGATGAGTTCGGTATCGTTTTCGGTAATTGGTATGACTATTTTATTGGCCAATGGGGAGGTCTCGAAGTAAGAGTCGATCCTTATACTCTTATGCTCGATGGATATGTGCGCTTAATGATCCGTTCCTTCTGGAATATGGGCATGATTCGTCCGGAATCATTCTCTATTGCATCATTGAAATAAATATGGCATACATTGAGTTACAACAGGCTAAGCGTCATTTGAATGTAGAACAGGAATTTACTGAAGATGACGAATACATCGAGAATCTTATCGAGGTAGCCGAAGCTGTTGTATCTAAGGATATATGTGAGGACCTTAAGACTTTGGAAGAGGAGAATACTGGTAAGATACCTGCTCCTCTTCGTCAGTGTATCCTTCTGATGGTTGGTCAGTTTTATGCCAACCGGGAACCGGTTGCTTTTGCTCAGTCAAGTAAAGTTCCTCTTTCCTATGAACATTTAGTTTCACTTTACAGAAATTACGAGAAATGAGAGCTGGGTTATTGAAAGAGACTTTGATTTTTGAGGCGTTGACAAAAGAGAAGACACCATCAGGAGCTATTAGCAAGGAATACAAAGAAGTATTCAGGTGTAGGGCTTACCGAAAGAAACAGTCCATCGTAACCGGGGATGAGAATGCAAAGGAACAGTTTATCGGACAGATGGCCGTAATGTTGGTCCGTAAATATCCTCAGATAAGTTATAATTATCGCGTAAAGTGGGCTGAATGTACCTGGGAAATAAAAATGATTGAACCTCGTGATAACGAACTTACTTTAACCCTTAAAAAGTTGAATACATGATACAAGCTTCAGTTATTGACAAAGATAGCATACTGTACTTAGTCCGTAATCTTGAGAATTTTGAAAAGGACAAGGCCATCAAGAGCGGGCTTCGTTCTGCGGTCAATCTCTTTCGTGTAAAAGGCCGTAGCAACCTACGTGTTAGGTTATTGCATCACGGAAAACAAACCAACCATCTTATGAACTCTTTTACCAATCGGGTAAAACGGAATAAACTTGGTGCTTTGGCCGGTTTTGATCGTCCGGGAGGTAATCATTCTCATCTTGTGGATAGAGGTACAAAGCGACGCTATACTAAATCTGGTGCTAATCGTGGTGTTATGCCGGGTAACCAATTCTGGACGGACACAGAAAAAACGGAAGGAAGCAGAGCTATGCAGGCCGTTTATGAGGGCACACAAAAGGCAGTTCAACGCATTAATTCCCGTAGATAATGGACATGTTCAAAATAACAACGGAGGTACGAACTATTTTATTGGATAATCCTAATATTGTTTCTCTGGTAGAAGACAAGATTTTCCCTGTCATAGCTCCGGATGGTACGGAGGGCGATTTTATTACTTACCAGCGCGATGGATACAAGCAGACGTGTACTAAGTACGGTGTAGCCGAGCAAATTCCTTATGTGAATGTTGCTGCGGTATCGGATGATTATAATTGCGGTCAAGAACTGGCTTCTTTGATTTATGACACTTTATCCGGTGATTTTCGGAATCCGGATATACACATACAGCTTGAAGACTCTACAGAGGACTTCATTGATAACAAATTTATTCAAGTATTACAATTTTCAATTCAACAGAAATAATTATGGCAGAAAAAAAGTTAGATTCAAGCGTAGACATCCACAGGGGTGAGCTTATGCTTTTTATCGGAGAAGACCCGATAGCATTCGGATCGAGCGCTGCGCTCGATGTTAGTACGGAAGAACTGGACATCTCAAACAAGATGATGGGAAACTGGGCCGGCTCTCTTGCGGGCAAGAACAGTTTCACTATTTCCAGCGAATCCCTCTTGACACGTAAGGAAGGAGCTATGAGTTTTGATACTTTACTTACAAAACAGATTGCAGGTGATCCTCTTGAATTCTTCTTCGGAAGTGCGAAAGCCGCAGATCAGGATAACTTCGGTGGCACCTTCACAAAGGATACTGCACAGGTAAATTATACAGGGAAAGTGATTATCACTTCTTTGTCAATCAAGTCAGATAACGGGCAGATTGTTTCTGTGAGTGCGTCTTTCAAGGGTGTAGGAGCTTTGGAACCGGTTAAGCCGGTTACTGTGTAATACTGAGAATTCGTTAACAAATGCGTAAGGGCGGTCCTATGATGGCCGCCTTTTTTAATACGAAATAATTATGATGAATGAAACTGTTTTGTATGTAACAATAGCCGTTCTGATTTATGGCATATATCTTATTGCTGTTTATAAGAATACGGGGCACAACGGTAAGCCAGAACCGTCTCATATTTCTACTCCGTTTAAATCCAAGTCAACGTTAAGAGGGGAATTTCATCGCCTTACTATAAAGGCGATTATACGATGGGAACAGATGCGAGGAAAATCTTTCTCACAAATGGATTATACAGATAAAGAAGATATCGAATCTTTGCTTTATGTCATGTATATCACCAGCGATAAGTCCAGGTATACATTTGAAGTATTCCGGCAAGTGCTGACAGACGAAAGGTTTATGAATGCCATGTCTTCCGATTTAGGGAAGATCATGGAAGTAGTGGCCCAATTTCAAAGAAAGGCAATCACATCTGATGTCGGTAATTCCGAGGGTAGTCCTGAAAACATAGGCAGAATAGTTTCTACTTTGATAATGGCAGGACTGGACGCCCATTATGCATTGAACGAGATGGAACTATGTGACCTTCCTCTCTACTTGGAAGCATACGAACAAAAGAAGAAGGAACAGATGGAAGAAAGCCGGATGTGGACCTACTACAACATTCTTCCTCATATTGATGCCTGGAAGATGAAAAACGGTGCCAGAGACCTAATTACTTTCCCATGGGAAGAAGAAGAGATGCGAAAAGAGGCCGAACGTACCATCAAAGAAGATGCAGGGCGATTTGAAGAATTTATGAAAACTAAAAAAACAGACTATTATGGCAGGTAAATTATCATTCAGTATAGCAATCAATCTCTTAACTGAACAATTCAAAAGAGGTGCCAACCAGGTAAAATCCGCATTTGACGGAATGAAGAAGCAAATATTAGGATTTGCAGCAATATTGGGTATTGGTGGAATGGGACTCAGGAATTTCATAGAGACTACATCAGCATTTGAATCGTCCATCAGTAAATTATCAGCTATTCTTGGCACTACTCCTGACAAGATTAAGGCGTTGACAGAGAATGCTAAAAAATTAGGAGAAACAACGAAATACACAGCAGCAGAGGCCGCTAACTTACAAATTGAATTAGCAAAGTTAGGCTTCACAAAGAATGAGATTCTATCGGCTACAGAATCAGTCCTAAAGTTTGCACAAGCTACTGACGCCGGATTGGCGGAAGCGGCCGCACTCGCCGGAGCATCCTTAAGAATGTTTGGGGCTGAGGCTTCGGAGTCGAAAAGATACGTTTCCGCAATGTCTATAGCGACCACTAAGAGTGCTTTATCATTTAACTACCTTGCGGCGGCACTTCCGACTGTAGGACCAGTGGCGAAAGCTTTCAATTTTACAATAGAGGATACCATGGCGTTGCTTGGAAAGTTGGCTGATTCTGGATTTGACGCTTCATCAGCCGCCACTGCTACACGTAACATCTTGCTTAATCTGGCTGACAGTGGAGGAAAACTTGCTACTGCGTTGGGCGGGCCTGTGAAAACATTGCCGGAGCTTGTATCGGGCTTGCAGAAACTGAAAGATAAAGGTGTCGATCTTAACACTACCCTTCAGTTGACGGACAAAAGAAGTGTAGCAGCTTTCAATGCTTTCTTGCAATCTGCTGATAGTATAGTACCACTTCGTGAGGCCATTACTGGTGTAGAAGGTGATCTCGATCAAATGGCTTCTACAATGGGAGATAACGTAAAAGGAGCTATGGCGGGGCTTGGATCTGCATGGGAAGCCCTCATAATTAAGTTGTCGGAAAGCACCAACGGGCCACTGAAAGATATGATAAATTGGTTCACCCAATTGCTGCGAGATATAAAGTCCGGATTTTCCGGTCTGGTAGCATTCGTTATTACATTGGTAAGCGGAAAACTGATACAGGTTATTGGAGGCTTCTTCAAGACCCAATGGAATTTCATAACTACAACTGTCAGCAAAGCAAAAATAGCAGAGGAACAAAAGTTGCTGCTTACACAGAAGCGTATAGAAGCGGAAAAAGTTCTGGAAGCTACTAAAACAGCTTATGAGACCATGGAAAATGGTAAAAGGCTTGTAAGTAAGTCTCAACTGGCAAAAGCGGAGAAAGCCCTTAATGCTGCATCGTTGGCGGAAAAGCGGGCTATAGATGCGGCAAAGATTGCATCTGATAAAGCGACTGCGTTACAAACAACTACTATATGGGGAAAAACCGCCAATACGATTAAACTTGCTTGGGCAAAGGTCGCCATTACATTAAAGTTGCTTTGGTCTGCTGTTTGGCCAATGGCTCTAATTACGGCGATCGGTGTAGTAATTGGAAAGATAGTAAATATGCGCGAGGAGGCTAAACGTGTTAAGAATATTTTTTCCGAATACGAAAAGGAGTTGCAGAAGGCCGGGAATACTTCCGAAGTATCACGAATGCAGTCTCTCCTAAAGATAATGACCGATCGAAAAAGCAAGCAAGCGGAAATCAATTCGGCTCAAGCTGAGTTGAAAAAGATAGTTGATGGGGAAAAATTGACACAAGAAGAACTCGTTAAGAAAGTCAAAGAAAGAATTGCGTTGTTGAAAGAGGCTGCAATGGCAGAAGCTGCATTCAGCACAGTTGGAGAGTATACTGAGCGAAATGCTAAGTTAGCGGGTGATGCTGGACTGTCCGAAAAGGCGATGGGACGACTCGCTAAACTGTATGCCGGCAGAATGACATCTAAAGAGAATTACCATGCTTATCTTAGGGCGCAACGAGAAGAAGCCGAGAAGTCAGGAAACAGAGAGAATCTTAACTGGTATAAGATAGAAGATAAGTTCCCTGAATTCTATGAAAATTTAAAGGTTATTGATAATGCCATTAAAAGAGGAGGCGAACATTTAGCTCAAACTGTAACAGTACTCGATACGGACGATGACGATCCTGATGATGATCCCGAACAAACCAACCTTCAAAAAGCGGAGGAAGAATATCGAGCTTCTTTGCAAAAATATAAGAACCAACTCGAATCCGGGGCTATTACACAGAACAAGTATAATGAAGAAATAGATAAACTTAATTCAGATACGGTAGTCAAACTGGGCGGTATTTTGGGTAAGTCGGCTGATGCAAATGAGATATATGTATCGGCACTACTCGGCACATTAAATCCACGTGTGACGCAATCAGCCAAAGCACAAGCCGAGTTAAGTAGTGTGCAAGAAACATATACTAAAGCTGCAGAACTTGCTAAGGTCAAATTAGACAAGAAACTAATTTCGGAAGACGAATACAGACAAGCGATCATTGATGCTGCTTTGGCAGCTGCAAATTCGGCTGTCTCCATTGAAAAGATAGGAGATGCTGCTGATAATTTCGTCAAGGAAATGCAGGGAGTGATTGGCGAGAATCTGCAGAAGAATTTCCAGATGCCTAAACTTCGCCAACGGGATACTACTTTTGATTATAAGAAAACTGAAACTGATAAACTTTCGAAAAAGGTTGATATATGGATTGAGTATAGGGATAATTTGAAAGAGAAGCTCAACGGGGTAAAAGATAAGACGAGCGATTTGGCTAAGGAAATACAAACCGAGTTGAATAGTGCTATCCAAAATACTAATGATTTTGAGAAAGCTTTAAAGATAGCACAAGTAAGGCAGGATGTGAAAGATTTTTCAAAGGAACTGAATGAAAGCTTATACTCTGGAGTGAAGAATATAGCCAGTAGCTCTGACCGGATGGTCAGTGCATTTGAGAATCTGCGTGATGTCATGAATGATGTCGATGCGTCCGGATGGGAACGTATCATGGCCGTTTGGAACGCAATGACAAATACCATTGATGGGATTATGAGTATCTGCAAAACCATCGAAACGTTAACGGAACTGACTAACAAACTTGTTAAAGCAAAGGAAGTTGAAGCTGTAATCGATAAGGCTACCGCAGATGAAAAAGTTGTAAATGCTGCTCAGGGTGCTGCGGCAACCATTGCCGAGGCACAGGTAGAAAAGTCCGCAGCTACTACCGAAGTTGCAGCCAATACCGCTAAGGGTGCGAGTGCTGCGGGTGCAAGTGCTGCGAGTTTACCATTCCCTTGGAATATCGTCGCCATTGGTGGTGCCATCGCTGCCGCTATCGCTGCTTTTGCTGTCATCCCAAAGTTTGCCAGTGGTGGTATTATTGCCGGTGGTCCAACATCCGGAGATAAGATTTTGGCCCGGGTTAACGCCGGAGAAATGATATTGAACGGCAGGCAGCAATCCAACTTGTTTGAGGCAATCAATTCGGGTAAACTTAATTCTATGCAAAATCAATCGGTTAGTATCGGTTTCGACAAAGTACGCGGATCAGACATTTATCTCTCATTAAAAAACTACATGAAATCAACCAATAAGAAGTTATGAGCTACGGATTAATCTATACAGTACCATTCGCCACTTTGGATAATATTCCTTGTGTGGTGGAGATTGAGAAGGACGGATACGAAGGGGGATCGACGGAGTTGACACCCGGTGTCACTCCGTTCACCATAGATATTAATAGCGAGGAGTTTCTTTATACTCCTACCCGGTTCTCAACAGCAAAGCTACAGATTGTTGGAAGTGATTATCTCCAATCCCTTTTCTCGACTGCCTATCGAGAATATCGGGTAACACTTATCAAGGATGGCGTAATAACTTGGTGCGGCTTTATTAAGCCGGAATTGTACACTCAGGATTATACCTCCGAAAAATTCATTCTTGAAATAGAATGCATTTCATCGATGTCAGTACTGGAGTTTATTGATTACACAATAGAAGGAGACAGTAAGGATTTTGTTTCATTATGGCGTCTATTGCAGCGTTGTGTCTCCACGGCAATCGGTCGTTATACTTCCGTTTACATTCCTCATGTATATGCTTCCAGCAAAGTAGCTTACACGACCGGTGAAAATGTACTTGCCAACATGACGCTAAGTGAACAGGACTTCTTTGATGAAGATGATAAACCTATGAAACTAAAGGAGGTACTGGAAGAAGTCTGCAAGTTCCTCAACTGGACATGTGTCGACTGGAAAGGCAGTCTTTACTTTGTCGATGTGGATCACTCTGGAGTATATTACAAGTATAATGCTATGATGACAAGTAAGGCCGATGCCCAGATCAATGAATTGCTTGTTCAGGATATTGGTTTTGCCGGAGGTAACCATTCTTTGGATGTCCTTCCCGGTTTTAATAAGGTGACAGTAAAATGCAGCAACTATTCGGTTGGGCAAATGCTGCAGGAAGAAGATTTCAATGATTTAGAAGAACTGTCAACTATTGACAACAAAACATCTGATAATAAGAAGGCGTGCCGTTCGGTTTACTTATATCCTGACGCGTGGAATTGCCTATTGTATAGAGATGGAAGCATTATTGACAATAGCATGCTGTCATCTGTTAAAGACATAGCTCCATCATTAGACGGGGCTATGTTAATGAAATACTGTGTATACGAACAAGAAAAGGATGCGAATGGGGTTTGGCAACCCAATATTCATGATTATTCCTTTATAAATGCAATACGGGTACGCTTTCCCTTAAAAGGTACTCCTGGGGTATTTAACCTTATTAATTATAAAGTACTTACTTTTAAAGGTGCATCTGCAACGTATATGGATTGTGCACTCGGTATTAATGCTACAGTAAAGGTTATCAAAGACAATGACATGCTACCTTGGGGAAACAGCGCAGCCGGATATGCACGAAATTCATTAAGATGCCAAATACGTATAGGTAATGAATATTACGGCAACCATTTTGGAGATAGCTTTCATGGCTTTACTTGGGCAGAAGATCCTATGAATTTTGTCATATTGAACCTTGACAGTTGGAATAATGACGGAAAGCTTGAATGGTTGACTCTTCCGAATGATAAGACTTTGGATATGCCTTATAATGGATTAAGCGGCCTAATCGTTCCTATTGACCGGCCGATCTCTGGAGAACTTGAATTCAACTTATTAGTATACAACCGCCAAGGGGATGGATCGAGGGGAGATATGACGGGAATCATAATCAAAGACTTTAGTGTAAAAATCCAGAATAAAGATAATATATCAAAATCAGATAATGATTCGGACAGAACTTACGAAAATGTTCTCAACGAGAATTATATCAATGAACTGGATGAAATCGAATTTAAGATGTCTTCTTACAATGAAGATGGAGCATGCTATAGCAAAGTATTATTAGATGGTGATTATCTGAAAGATAACCTATACAACTGCATTCTCGATGACGCTATTCGTCCCGAGGAAATGATGATCACCCGCTGTATTAATCATTATAGTGCCACCCGTATTAAACTTACTCAGGAAATAAAAGAGCATGCAGATTTATCTCCGATAACGAGATTGTCCGACACTTTTTTGGTTGATAAGAAATTCATCTGTACAGGTGGTACAATCGATTGTCAGATGAATAAGTTCGAATGCGTAATGATTGAGATTTAAAAAGATGAAGAAGGTTACTGTCATATCAAAAACTATTCCTACAAAGCCTCGGTCGGGGAATTATCCCGTCGGGTCAACGGTTGTGCGTACAGGTGGTGGTTCGGGAGGTGGCAATACAACCGTTGTTACGGGTAGCGCAGCTTTGGAAGCAGAAATAACTTCTAATGCAGCAAAAACAGGGCACATCGAAGCCGGTCAGGTTCTACCAAAAGGTATGACATTTACTCAGTTCGTCAAAGCCTTACTTTTTAAACCTACACCTGCTACACTTGAAGGTAGGTTGACAACCGGTAATGACGTTGAATATGGTACTTCGAAAGGACAAATAAACTATACTGCCACGCGCCATGGAAACGGTGAAATGACGAAATCCTTCTATGAAAATGATGAAAGTAACAAACTTGAATTTTCCACGGAAGTGAACGGTGTACAAACTGCTATGCGTGCTTTATCCGGCATATATACACAAGGAGAAACTTATAAGGCTACTGTTGTTTATGCTGCGAGTGAAGACGGATCAATACCGGAAACGACCTTGAACAATTCTATTACTGTGAATGTGCGCAGGAGGTGGTTTGCGGGGGTGGTCAGTGCGATTCCTACGACTTCTTCCCAGGTACGTGCATTATCGGCGAGTGGGCTGTATGCCGGTGCCGGCACGTATAAGTTCACTATTGGCAATTATAAGACTTTCGTCATCTGTATTCCTGCCGGAACCATTAAGGAAGTCTCGTTGGATAGGTATCAATATAACTTCATGGACTTGGATTCTGCCGCTACACCACACAAAATCAGCGTGGAGGGTGCAAATGGATCAGCCGCCGTGGAATATACCATGTATGTGTTCACTTCCGCCACGACAAGTACTGAGACGGATAATTTCACCTTTAAAACAAATTAGTTATGGCACTGGATATAAAAGGGGACAGCTTTGCAGGTCGATACAAAAGAGTGAATGATTACCCTATTGATACTACAG
>ERZ832522.2341-NODE-2341-length-23242-cov-7.044982_pt1 | contig 23242 bp, 19 predicted proteins | sample MGYA00519951_ERZ832522 | MGnify/ENA primary metagenome ERZ832522 (study PRJEB31850, sample SAMEA3708728) | human gut metagenome | biome: human gut; feature: human-associated habitat; material: faeces | place: China | collected 2014 ... | reverse complement strand
GGCAATGGAATTTTGGCTTGTATGTCTCGGGATAGTGGTGTGTGAACAGTAACAATCAATCAGTTTGTATAAAAAACAGAAACACAGAATTGGCTTGACAGTAACGCAGAATTGTTCATATAATACAAATTAGCCAAAACTAACCTTCTGATATAAGGTACTTGGAGAGAAAATTGCTATAGAATAATTCAGGCGGGATTAAAATGAAAAAACGGATGCAAACTGATTTTGAAGAAATAAAGGAAACGGATACTCAGCTTCCATCCTCACGACGTGAGATTGAGGAAGACATGCTGGAGCAGATTTGTCTGATTGCGAATGCAGGAGCAGAGATTACGGTTGAGGAGTTAGGCGGCCGTATGAATATGAGCAGAAGAGAAGTTAATTTTTATCTGAAACAATTAAAAACTCATGGATATGTTGTCAGGGAGAAAGATACGTATACAGGATTACAGGGGAGAAGAGCTGAATCAGGGATTTTTCTCACGGAGCTTGGGAAGATTACAGGTGAGGAATTTCAATATCGTCATGAAATTCTGACGCAGTTTCTGCAGTTTGTCGGTGTTTCAGAGGAGAAGGCAAAAGAGGATGCCTGTCGCATGGAGCATGTGATCAGTGAGGAGACGGTTCAGCAGATCTGCAATTTTGTGGATTATGGAAACACTTTTGAGAGGATTTTGAAGCAGTCGGATCTGCGTAGCTGGTACCGACCGGGGCGTTATCAGTTTCTTATGGGAATCTACCAGATAGAGAAGACGTGTCCGAGAAGATTTGCCAGGGAATTTAAACATTTTTCTGAGAATATCTGTCTGAATGTTACTGAAGATGAGAGCAGTTTTGAACTGATTAAAAGAGAAGGCGAGGCTTCATCTCAGAATTTATGGTACAAAGATCCGGAACAGGGATGGATACAGGCGGAAGAGAGAATGGGAAATCCCCGGATACCATCTGGTGCATTTAAGTTTCTAACCCGATGTCAAGATCCGATCATAGAGGGAGTCGCGCTGATTGCGTTTACGAGAAAAGGTGAGAAGCCTGTTGACTGGAACAGCCGGGAACTTGATGTACATATCTGGAAGTCGGAGGATAAGGGGCATGAATAAACAGGATAGTGTGGATCTTCTGCATCCCTCAATGCTTCAGATCCAGTATCTTATGGAACTGGAAAAGGTGGGGAAAAAGCGTGGAAGTGTTACAATGATCGCAGACATCTGTGGGGTGAGTCATGGACCGGTCAGTCGTTTCTTTAAAGAGTGCATGGAGAGAGGATATCTGACAGAGAAATATGAGTTTACTGCCGAGGGAACGCATGCCTTACTGATTTACAAGAAACTTCTGCGGGATGTGAAACTGTATCTGAAAGCAATGAATATTCCGGAAAAAGAGATTCCTGAGAAGATGCGGCAGTTGATTGAGAATGTAGATTATGATCTGCTCAGGAATATGATAAGGAATGGGAGGCAGACTGCAGAGCATATAGAGAAACAGGATAAGAGTCAGGAAGATGCCAGAGATAGTCAGCACAGCAGGGAGTCGAATGCATATTTTATTGAGAAAATATTGGAGAAAGGAAAGTTTCAGGTTGGGATTGCGGTTCATCAGATGAGCAGAAACAGTGAAACCAGGATTTCCATGGCTCATCAGGGATTTGAGCATCTTGCACTTATTCGAAATAATACACGCGGAAGCTGGCTGGAGCTGACAATCCGGGAGGTTAACGGACGATCCAGGATTGATGGAACCAAGATGTGGGGACATATTTCTTCTTTGAAATATGAGAAGCAGGGACAGCTTTATGAAGCGGTTATAAAGGACGGACATCTGAGAATTCCGCTCAGTGCCTGTCATTTTTTCCGTGGGAGGATGGGAAATGTAAAGGGCACAGTTCACATTACTGTTGCCTGTAATATTGGAAACGCACATATGCCGGAGAGTACAGCAGTGCTGACATTCTGGATGTAGGATTAAAGGTCGAAATGAAGAAAGTTCGGCCTTTTTATTATGCACAATTATGACAAAAAGCTGATTTTACAGGTATTTCAGAAATTCATAAACCGTTCTCATAAGGAACGAAACTGTAAAAATTAGTTGACGCTAATCCAATAGTACTGATACAATGACCTGACGGTTAGCAATAGATAACCAGATAGAGAAAAGGATGGAGAAAATTATGAAACATACACTCAAAATCTTTTGGATGACACTGGGATTTTTATGTATGAAAAATGTGCCGATTGGCAGAATCTGTCTGATCGTGGTCTGGATCTGCCATGTATTGTATTTTTTCTTGAGAGTAAAAACAGAAAAAGAAATACTGGAAGGTGCAGAATAACATGAACAAAGTGGAAAAGAAACGTCAGAGAGAGCAGCACGTTGTGGAAGAAATGATCCAACTGTATTGCAGGAAAAATCATTCCAAAGAAGAACGTCAGGGCAGAAAGATGTGCCCTGTCTGTCAGGAACTTTCCGATTACGCAAAGCTTAGAAGCCAGAAATGTCCGTTTATGGAGCAGAAGACATTCTGTGCAAACTGTAAGGTACACTGTTATAAACCGGAGAAGAGAGAACAGATCTGTCAGGTAATGAGATTCTCGGGACCGAGGATGATTTTGTATCATCCGTTTTTGGCAGTTTGGCATCTGATTTGCAGCAAAAAAGAAAAGAGGAACTTATGATAAAAACAAGACTGGTGGGATTATTATCCCATGCGAAAAAATATATTGTATATACGATCCTGTGGCAGTGGGCAGCACTTCTGTCGCAGGTGTTGGCAGTTTTTTCAATCGCAGATTTACTGGAAAAGGTCGTATATCAGAATGTGACAACAACAGTCGTTGAACGAACAGTAATTGCGCTGATTCTGGTAGTGATCATTAGATTCATTTGTGAGAGAATGGGGGCAAGATCATCTTATCTGGCCTGTGTGGATGTGAAGCGTATCCTGCGTGAAAAGATTTATGAAAAGATGCTGAAGCTTGGAGCATCCTATAATGAACAGGTATCTTCTTCAGAGGTGGTTCAGGTATCAACGGAAGGTGTGGAGCAACTGGAAACTTATTTCGGAAAATATCTTCCGCAGTTATTTTATAGTCTGATCGCACCGGTGACACTGTTTGTCATTCTCAGCAGAGTGAGCCTGAAAGCCAGTATAATACTTCTGATCTGCGTACCGCTGATCCCGGTTTCCATTGTGGCAGTACAGAAAATTGCGAAGAAGTTATTAGATAAATACTGGAGCATTTATACTGGTCTTGGAGATTCTTTTCTGGAAAATCTGCAGGGACTGACAACTCTGAAAATTTATCAGGCAGATCAGCAGAAAGCAGATGAGATGGATATGGAATCTCAGAACTTCCGCAGAATCACCATGAAAGTTCTGACCATGCAGCTAAATTCTACCAGCGTGATGGACATTGTGGCATATGGCGGAGCAGCAATTGGTATGGCAGTGGCAGTATCTGAATTTCTGAAAGGAAATATCAGCATCTCCGGAACTTTATGTATAGTTCTTCTGGCAAGTGAATTCTTTCTGCCATTAAGACTTTTGGGATCTTTTTTCCATATTGCAATGAATGGTATGGCGGCAAGTGACAAGATTTTTAAAATATTAGATTTACCGGAACCACAGACAGGAGAGAAGATTTTGCCTGAAGGATCATTGGATATTTCTTTTAAGAATGTACATTTCGCATATGAAGAAGATAGAGAGATTTTAAAAGGAATCGATCTGTACCTTCCGGCGGGAAGTTTTGTGTCTCTGGTAGGAGAATCCGGATGCGGAAAGAGTACGATCGCAGGAATCATTTCTGCAAAGAACAGAGGATTTACCGGAGAGATTACTATTGGCGGTGTGCCGCTTTCCCAGGTAAAGGAAACGGATCTGATGAGACATGTGGTACTGGTCCGCCACAACAGTTATCTGTTTAAAGGAACAGTGGAAGAGAATCTTAGAATGGCAAAACCGGATGCAACAGAAGCGGAAATGGAGGAAGTTCTTGATAAGGTAAATCTCCTGGGATTTCTACAGACTCAGGACGGACTGCAGACAAAACTTCTGGAAAAAGCCGGCAACCTGTCCGGCGGACAATGCCAGAGGCTGGCGATTGCCAGAGCATTACTGAGAGACTCGGCAGTATATATTTTTGATGAGGCTGCTTCCAATATTGATGTGGAGAGTGAAGAACTGATTATGGATGTGATCCACCAGCTTGCCAGAACAAAGACAGTGCTTCTGATCTCACATCGACTGGCAAATGTGGTAAATTCCGACCAGATTTATTTCCTGAAAGACGGAGAAATAAAGGAAAGTGGAAAACATGAAGAGCTGATGCAATTGAATGGTGAATACAGACATCTGTATGACAGTCAGATGGCATTGGAGAACTATGGCAAGGAGGAACCTGTGGATGTCTGATACGAATAAAAAAAGTATGCAGAAAAGTACAGTACAAAAGAAGATGGTGAATGAAAGCATAGCATCATATGGAGCGGCTGCAACGAAAAAACGCAGAAGTGCTATTTCAATTATGGGAAGCTTGATCGGTCTGGTGAAACCATTGCTTCATATCATGCTGGCAGCAATCATCCTGGGAACAGCCGGATATCTCTGTGCTATTTTTCTGACTATTCTTGCAGGGCAGGTAATTGTACATGGGCTTATAGCAGGAGGTGAAGGAAGTGTAAAAACAATCATAACTTTAATGCTCATCATAGCAGTTCTCCGCGGCATCCTGCATTATGCAGAACAATACTGCAATCATTTTATTGCATTTAAACTTCTGGCGATCATCCGTCACAAAGTATTCGCAGCACTGCGGAAACTCTGTCCTGCGAAGCTGGAAGGACGGGACAAGGGAAACCTGATTTCTATCATTACAACAGACATCGAACTTCTGGAAGTGTTTTATGCACACACAATATCACCGATTGCCATTGCAACCCTGACTTCTCTGGTCATGGTAGTATTTATCGGAAGATATCACTGGCTGGCAGGAATCCTTGCGCTGATTGCGTATCTGATCGTGGGAGTCGTGATTCCTATGTGGAACGGCAAGTGTGGAAGCCAGATGGGAATGGAATTTCGTACAAACTTCGGGGAATTGAACAGCTTTGTATTAGATTCCCTTCGTGGTCTGGATGAAACAATCCAGTACGATCAGGGGGAGAAACGAAAAGAACAAATGTCTGAGCGCTCCAGAAGTCTGGCGGGAATACAGGAGAAATTAAGCAAAATGGAAGGTGCTCAGAGATCATTTACAAATCTGGTGATTCTGCTGGCATCCTTTGGAATGCTGGCATTGACTGTATGGCTTTACGGAAAAGGAGAGATCGGATTCGAGGGAATCCTGACCTGTACCATTGCAATGATGGGTTCTTTCGGACCGGTGGTGGCACTGTCCAGTCTGTCCAACAATCTGAATCAGACGCTGGCAAGCGGAGAGAGAGTTCTGTCTTTATTGGAAGAAACACCCATGGTGGAAGAAATCTCCGGGAATGTGGATATAAGAAATCAAAATAATAGTCCGGAAAAAGAAAAATATATTTTGAGAGGTATTTTAACAGGCAGAGCAAAGAACAGCGTAAAGGCATTCTCAGGTGCAGAAGCACAGCATGTTACCTTTGCTTACGAAAATGAAACAATCCTGGATGATTATTCCCTGAAACTGGAGTCAGGCAAGATCACCGGTATCCACGGAGCCAGCGGTTCCGGCAAGTCTACACTCCTGAAACTGCTCATGCGTTTCTGGGATGTAAATCAGGGAAGTGTATCCGTAGACGGTGAAGATGTGAGAAAAATCTCAACCAGACATTTGCGAGACATGGAAAGCTACGTGACACAGGAAACTCACCTGTTCCACGATTCCATTGCCAATAACATTGCAGTTGGCAGCCCGGCAGCTTCCAGAGAGGCAATCATCGAAGCAGCAAAGAAAGCTTCCATCCATGACTTCATCATGAAACTTCCGAAAGGCTACGACACAGAAGTTGGTGAATTGGGTGATACCTTATCCGGCGGGGAAAAACAGAGAATCGGAATTGCGAGAGCATTCTTGCACGACAGTCCGCTGATACTTATGGATGAGCCAACCTCAAATCTGGATTCCCTGAATGAAGGAATCATCCTGAAATCCCTGAGGGAAGCCGCAGAGAAAAAGACAGTAGTACTTGTATCACACAGAAAATCTACTATGAATATCGTTGATACCGTATTCGAAATGAAAGATGGCAGGATCTCATGATTCTGTCGTCTTTTTCAGTGTTATTTGTACAATTACGACATATTCAAGTATTTCCAGATTTTTATATAAAATAGATGAGAAATTGATTTTATAAATCAGTATGAGACTTGACGAACGATATGAATGTGGATATAATAGGTTCAGAAATGAAAAATTGGAATTTTTAACCGGATTTTACCGGTCCTGATATCGCTAAGGAGGAACATTTTATCATGAAAATCGGAAATGATATTTATTATGTAGGTGTAAATGATCATCAGGTAGATCTGTTTGAAGGTCAGTATGTAGTGCCAAACGGTATGTCCTATAACTCATATGTGATCATGGATGAAAAGATTGCAGTTATGGATACCGTAGATGCTAATTTCAAAGATGAATGGCTTGAAAATGTAGCCAGAGTCCTGGATGGTGCGAAACCGGATTATCTGGTAGTACAACATATGGAGCCGGATCATGCCGCAAATATCGAGAACTTCATGAAAGCATATCCTGACACAATCGTAGTTGCAAATACCAAGACCTTCACTATGATGGGAAATTTCTTCAGAAACCTGAATCTGGACGGAAAGAAGCTGGTAGTTGCAAACGGTGACAGCCTGACACTTGGAAAACATGTGCTGACTTTCGTATTTGCACCAATGGTTCACTGGCCGGAGGTTATGGTTACCTATGACAGCACTGATAAGGTTCTGTTCTCAGCAGACGGTTTCGGTAAATTCGGAGCACTTGACGTAGAAGAAGACTGGGACTGCGAAGCACGCCGTTATTATATCGGAATCGTTGGAAAATACGGTGCACAGGTTCAGAAGCTCCTGAAAGCTGCAGCAACTCTGGATATCCAGACAATCTGTCCGCTCCATGGACCGATCCTCACAGAGAATCTGGGACATTACCTTGAGAAATACGATATCTGGTCCTCCTACAAAGTAGAGAGCGAAGGTGTTGTGATCGCCTATACATCTGTTTATGGAAACACAAAGAAAGCAGTAGAACTTCTGACACAGAAACTGGAAGAAAAAGGATGCCCGAAAGTAACTGTATTTGATCTTGCAAGAGATGACATGGCAGAAGCAGTAGAAGAGGCGTTCCGCTACGGCAAACTGGTACTTGCCACAATTACATACAACGGAGATATTTTCCCATTTATGCGTACTTACATTGAGAATCTTACAGAACGTAGCTACCAGAACCGCACCATCGGTCTCATTGAAAACGGAAGCTGGGCACCTGCAGCAGCAAGAATCATGCAGGGAATGTTCGAAAAGAGCAAAAATATCACATGGCTTGAAAATAATGTAAAGATTACTTCTTCCTTAAGCGAAGCAAACGAAGCAGAGATTGATGCTATGGCAGAGGAACTCTGCAAATAATTGATAATTGTAAACAGCAGGATCGAAAGATTCTGCTGTTTTTCAGAATAAGATAAACCTGGTTACTGAGAATGGAGTGAACAAGTAACTATAGCAATCCTCGTAGGAGAAAGGCAGGAACAAAACATGACAGTAGCAGAAGTTGTAAAGAAAATGGTAGAGTATTCCAAGGGAGATCTTCATGACATCAATCATTTCATGAAAGTATACGCATATGCAAAAACAATCGCAGAAGGCGAAAATCTGTCACCGGAGCAGCAGAAGCTGGTGGAAGTAACTGCGGTTGTCCACGATATTGCCTGCCCTCTCTGCAGAGTAAAATACGGAAATGCCAACGGCAAGCACCAGGAGGAAGAAAGTGCGGCACTGATAGAGGAATTTTTCGCATATTCAGATCTGCCGAAAGAATTTGTAGATCGTGTTTCTTATATTGTAAGTCATCATCATACAATAACCGGAATCGATGGTATTGATTATCAGATCATGATAGAGGCAGATTATCTGGTAAATGCAGATGAGAGTGATTTCTCCGGAAACAATGTGAGAAACATGCTGGAAAAAGTATTCAAAACAGAGACAGGAAAATTCCTGCTCCAGTCTATGTATCAGAAGAGGCTGAATGCTGAGGAATAAAAAGAAAACGTTAAGAAAGATTATGAGTGATAAAAAAACGGCGCAGAAATGTGCCGCTTTTTTTGTAGGAAAATCCAGAGATTATAATTTGTTTGTATTACAATTATATGCGGACGAGAAGTTATAATAACTATAAAAATCCGATACCTGAAAATTTATTTAAAAGATATGAAACTTTTCCTTATAATTCCCCATCTAATAAGTGTAAAACAAAATAACAAAGCTTCATTCGAATGAAACATATTTGTAAAAACATAAGAGCTACTGGACATGAAGTAAACAGTAACACATAAAACTCTAAGCAAGGAGGATCAGCATTTGATACAGTTGGTAAAACGTTCCATCTCAGGAGATGCGGATGCATTTCTGGAATTGATGGAAAAGAATTCTCTGGCAATGTACAAGGTGGCGAGGGGAATCCTTGATAATGATGAGGATGCCGCAGATGCCATACAGGATACCATACTTACCTGCTTTGAAAAAATACATACACTGAAAAATCCGGAATATTTCAAAACCTGGATGATCAGGATCCTGATCAATGAATGCAATAAAATCCACAGACATTATAAAAACTTCAGCAGAGCTGAAGAACTTCCGGAAGTCCCCGGACAGGATATGTCCATTGAGGAATTTGAGTTCAAGGAAATGCTTGGAATGCTGGACGAATCCTACAGAATCATACTGGTTCTGTATTATGTAGAGGGATTTCGGATTGCAGACATTGCTTCTATATTAAATATGAATGAAAACACAGTAAAAACCAGACTGGTCAGGGCCCGGGTGCAGCTAAAGCAGGAATATACTTCAGCAGAAGATAATATTCAGAAGAAAAGACTGCAGCAGAAGAAAAAGAAAAACAGAGAATTTACAGGTATAACAGAAGAGCTTGCGGAAAACCAGAATGGAAATATGAGAACAGGATCGGTAATAGCAGGAAGTATAACGGTAAGTGCAAGAAAGGGATGAAGTGATTATGGCGAAGAAGTTGGATTTTGATAAAGAAAAGAATAACAGAAATGACAATGTGATAGAGGAAATCATGCAGGCAGATTTTCCGTTGCCAAAGCAGGCGGAAGATGCAAAAAACGAAGCATTTGCCAGGATTAGGGAAATGGCAGCAGATTCTGGACATGTGGAGAATACAGAGAACATGGTGCGAAGATTACCGGAGAAATCAACAGAAAAATCAACAAAGAAATCAACAGGAAGTTACGGAAAGAAATCCACAGGAACAGCAAAATCGCACAAGAAATTCAAAGCAGTATACAAAACAGCTTTGGGACTGACCGCAGCTGCAGCCGTATTTTCCACAGTATGTATCACAAATCCTGCATTTGCAGAGAACATTCCTCTGGTCGGAAATGTATTTAAGCAGCTCGGCAATTCTCTGGGATTTTATGGTGATTATTCGAAATATGCAAAACAGCTGACAGAATCAGCAGAAGGTGCACAGTCTGCAGATGCTGATGGAAGTCAGGAGGGTAGCAGTAATTCTCAAAATGTTCAGGTTGAGGATCAGAATACAACAGAAAATCACAATGCAGATAAAACGAAAGACGATCAATCCTACAGCAAAACGGTAGATGGAACAACTGTCACACTCTCAGAGGTATACTGTAATGAACTGGCAATGTATCTGTCTATGACAATCCATACAGAAGATAAATTTCCGGATACCTTCATCACATCTGAGGGAAAACCTAATATTAAGCTCAGCGAAAATTCTACAGTGAAATATGATTACATGGATGGAAAAAGTAATCTGTTCAATGCTTATCTGGATGGAAAAATGCTGGATGATAATACTTATGCAGGAGTTTTGCGTATTCCTGTGGAAGATATGACAGTGGATGATGCAGGATGGACAAAATTTTATGAGGTGCGTAATGCATTTTTCAAAGAAAAAGGGATTGATGTAGATTCTGAGGACTTTAGTTTTGACAAGTTAGCCCAGACACTGGGAATGGATGAATACAGTGATGAGAACCTTCCTCAGGTGGGAGGTCCGGCAATCAGCGATTATGTCAAAGACATAAAAGTACCTGACAGGTTTACCATGGAGATGGATCTGAAAGATATTGTGGGTACTCTTCCGGATGACCAGGATACCACTCCGGATATCCCTCAGGATCTGTGGGATGAATATAATCAGAAAATGGCAGAGCATGGAATCAGCACAGATGATGCAGATTATGAGAGCCTGACAGAAGAACAGAAGGATCTGGAACATCAGTTTTTCACTGAGATGTGGAATGAGTATTTTGAACGGTATCCTGAGGCAATTGAAGGTAATAACAGATATAACTCATGGACACTGAAGGGTGACTGGAAGTTCAACGTAGATGTAGAGAAAAATACTTCCGATACGGTTGAAAAGGATGTAAATGTGGTAGATGAAAATGGAGACGGTGTTCTCTCCATTACGAAAACACCATTTGAGATCACTATGAAAATGCAGGATCCGGAAACAAAATATTTTGCTGTTATGCTGGATGCCAATGGAGATATCATGCCATATGGCGGAGTGGCAAACGGTAATGCGGGCACCTATGCAATACAGGACAGGGATATTTCCACAGTATATATCTATCTTTGTGATTACTATGAGTATATGGATGAGCTGAAAGGCTACTACTGGTCCGATGACTACGAAGAAAAAGCAAAGACCAGGACCTTCAAACAGCTCCTGGATGAACGGGCAGTTGCCGGTACAGAAGTACATTTTGATACAGATAAATAATGATATAAAGCTCCTTTTTGCCCTTGATATCAGATGATAAAGTCCCGTAACTGAAACAGCATCTTCACAATTTTCTGCAGAAAGATGCTGTTTTAGTTATTTTGATAAAAAAAGGTCAGAAAAACAGTAGAATCTGAGCCGAGTTAATGTTACAATGTAGGCGTCTCAAAAAAAGAGTGCAGAAGGGAGCCAAAACAAAATGGACTACGCAAAAGAATCTTTAAAAATGCATTATGACTTAAAAGGTAAAATTGAGGTTGTATCAAGAGCCAAAGTAGATTCCAAAGATGCTTTAAGCCTTGCTTACACACCGGGTGTTGCTCAGCCTTGTCTGGAGATTCAGAAGGATGTAAACAAGAGCTATGATCTGACAAGACGTTGGAATACAGTTGCTGTTGTAACAGACGGAACCGCGGTACTTGGACTGGGAGATATCGGACCGGAAGCAGGTATGCCTGTTATGGAAGGTAAATGTGTACTCTTTAAAGAATTTGGCGGTGTAGATGCGATTCCGCTCTGCGTCCGCAGTAAAGATGTTGATGAGATCGTTAAGACAGTAAGTCTTCTGGCAGGATCCTTTGGAGGAATCAACCTTGAGGATATTTCCGCACCGAGATGTTTTGAAATCGAAAGGAAACTGAAAGAATGCTGTGATATTCCGATCTTCCATGACGATCAGCACGGAACAGCAGTTATCACACTTGCAGGTGTTATCAATGCGCTGAAACTGGTTGGCAAGAAGCTTGATGAAGTGAAGATCGTTACTTCCGGAGCAGGTGCTGCAGGTATCGCTATCATCAAACTGTTAATGTCTATGGGACTTAAAAACGTAATCATGACAGACAGAAAGGGTGCAATCTACGAAGGCAGAGAAGGATTAAACCCGATTAAAGAAGAGATGGCTAAGATTACAAACTTCAACAAAGAGAAAGGTACTCTTGCAGAAGTGATCAAAGGCGCAGACATCTTCATCGGTGTATCCGCACCTGGAACACTGACACAGGATATGGTCCGCTCAATGGCAAAAGATCCTATCATCTTTGCATGTGCAAACCCGGTACCTGAAATCTTCCCTGACGAAGCAAAAGCAGCAGGCGCAGCAGTGGTATCCACAGGACGTTCTGATTACCCGAACCAGGTAAACAACGTACTCTGCTTCCCGGGACTCTTCCGTGGTGTACTGGACGCAAGAGCATCAGATGTTAACGATGAAATGAAAGTTGCAGCAGCATATGCAATCGCAGGTCTGGTAAGCGACGAAGAATTAACAGCGGAATATATTCTTCCGGCAGCATTTGACCCACGCGTAAAAGACGCTGTAGCTAAGGCTGTAGCAGAAGCAGCAAGAAAATCAGGCGTAGCAAGGATCTAACCGAATAGAATAATGAAGCCCTCTGTTTTCATGTGAGCAGCATGCAGACAGAGGGTTTTTTTGTGTTATAGGAAATTACTCCGTAATGTTCCTATAACACAAAAAGGCCCTCCGGGCAGGATTCTTTTACATAATATCCAATCTGACCTCTAAAAAATTCAAAAAATTGGTCATTGAAATAATGACACATTTCGCGTATGATAACTTCAACATATTGATGCGTCAATATATAAAAAATCTGATAGTGAGAATCAAACAGGCAATCTGGCTTATTGATATGGGCCTTCTATCAGATCATATGAGAGGGGACAGTTATTATGAATACTCAGAACAGCACAATTACAAAACTTGCAGAGACAGCTCTTATGGCTGCGTTATGCTATGTATCTTTTACATTCCTGCAGATTAAGATCCCTGTACCGGGCGGTGATGCAACATCCATCCATATAGGAAATGCATTCTGCGTACTGGCAGCACTTCTGATCGGCGGTGTATACGGTGGATTATCCGGCGCCATCGGAATGGGAATTGCAGACCTGATGGATCCTGTATATATCACAGGCGCACCAAAGACATTTGTACTGAAATTCTGTATTGGTCTGATCACAGGCCTGGTAGCACATAAGATTGCAAAGATTAATGAAAGCACAGATAAGAAATATGTTTTCAAATGGAGTGTGATTGCTTCTGTAGCAGGTCTTGCGTTTAATGTTGTGGCAGATCCGATCGTAGGATATTTCTATAAACAGTATATTCTCGGACAGCCTCAGGAACTGGCACAGGCACTTGCAAAAATGAGTGCTGTAGCGACATTATTCAATGCAGTTGTTTCTGTGATCCTGGTAGCAGTGATCTACAATGCAGTACGTCCGGTACTGATCAAGAGCCATCTGCTTACAATCACCGGTAAGAAAAAAGAACAGGCAGCATAAACGGAAACAAAATGAATAAGACATAATAAAACAGCATTTCGGGTGCAGAACCTGAAATGCTGTTTTATTATGTTACAGGAAATTATTCCGTAATGTTCTGCGCAGAAGTTTTTACTTGTCTGACGAAGGAAAAACAGGCACAAGCCATAGGATACAATTCAAAGAGTATGCACTTTTTTGACCTCAAAGTAGCACTTTTTTGGACATAGTGTAATAAGATAGAAAAAATAAATTGTGCATATTTAACAAATGACGAAAAAGAAAGATAAAAAAATTAAAACTTATGCGAAAAAGGTCTTGCTATTTCAGAAACAAAGTGGTATTATACAACTATCAAAAAACCTTATGCGCAAAAGGTAAAAAGAAACAGTTAAAAAAATGACGATGTGACGAAAATGAAGAAAAAAGTATTTGCAACACTTTTAGCAGTATCTATGATCGCATCAATGGTTCCGGCAGCAGTATCCGTACAGGCAGCAGACGGTGACAGTATTCGTCTTGTAAATGGTAAGATCGAAGTTGACGCTCAGCTGAAGAAATTAGCTGAAATGTATGAGAAAGAAACAGGAACTAAAGTAGAAATCGAATCCATGGGCGGTGGAATCGATATTCAGGGTACTCTGAAAGGATACTATCAGTCAGATAACATGCCTGACATCTTCGTAAACGGCGGTGCTACAGACTTCGCTAACTGGACAGACCTTTTAGTAGATATGAGCGATCAGGAATGGGCTTCTGACACAGATGCAGCTTATGTTGATGAAAGCCAGGGTACAATCGGTTTCCCATATACAACAGAAGCAGTTGGTCTTGCTTATAACAAAGATATTCTTGACAAAGCAGGAATCGATCCTTCCACATTAACAGGTCCTGATGCAATCAAAGAAGCATTTGAGACAATCGATTCCAAGAAAGATGAACTTGGACTTACAGCAGTTGTAGGTTATGCAGCAGAACCGGTTAACCTTTACTGGTCAACAGGTAACCACTTATTTGCAAACTACCTTGATGCAGGTCTTGACAGAGATGATACAACATACATTGACATGCTCAATGATGGCGGTAAGGTTGACGAAGAGCGTTTAACAGATTTCGCTAACTTTGTAGGTCTTCTGAATCAGTATTCAGATCCTGCACTCCTTGTATCCGGTACATATGATCAGCAGATTCTTAACTTCTCATCCGGTAAATATGCATTCGTTACTCAGGGATCCTGGATTGGTGCAACTATGACAGGTGATGATGCAGATGCTTATAAAGAAGCTGGTAACTTCGAAGTTGGTATGATTCCATACGCATTTGAAGACGGAATTGATACAATCCTTACAAACTCTCCATCCTGGTGGTCAGTATATAAAGATGGTAATGTAGAAGCAGCAGAAGCATTCCTTCAGTGGCTGACAACAGATGAAGCTCAGGAAGTTCTTGTTAAAGAAGCAGGTTTCGTAAGTCCGTTCAAGTCCTGCACAATCGTTGGTGATGATCCATTTGCTCAGACAATCACTGATTATGTATCTTCCGGAAAGACATCTGCTTGGCATTGGCTTGGTATGAAAGAAGGTCTTGCACAGAACTATACAGGTCAGGTATTTGCTGACTATGCATCTGGCAGCCTTGATGAAGCCGGATTTGTTAAGACACTGGAACAGGTTATCCAGGGTGCATATGCAAACTAATAATTGAAACTTAACGGGCGGCGCTTATGTTGCCGCCCACTTTTATTTGCGTTGCATACCTGAGTAAAGGTCCGGCAGACCTTTACCCAGGTACGCAAAAAAGTCTAAGACGCATTGATTTTTGCTTTGAAATAAGAAATAGGAAGGATGAAGGCAAAATGAATACAAACAGTGCTAGTAAAAAAGCAATTTCCATGGTATGCCTGATCGCCGGTATTATTTTACTGGCAGTAGCATTGATCCAGGATGTTTCCGGAAGCGGAGCTGGCTGGAGAGGTCCGGCGCTGATCATTGGTGCAATCGGCATTTTACTGGGAATGTATTTATTCCCGACATTAAAACATCACAGAAGCATCGTTAACTTTATATTTGTATTTCCATTGTTATTTACATTTGTAGTAACAGTTATTATTCCATTATGCCTTGGTGTGTTTTATTCCTTTACAGACTGGAATGGAATCAAGATGACAGGATTTGTAGGATTTACAAACTATAAGGCAATGTTCAATGAACCAAGTTTTCTCTGGTCACTGATCATCACAATTCTGTTTGTAGTTCTGAACATGGTTCTGGTAAACGTAGTAGCGTTTATGCTGGCCTTACTCTGTACCTCTAAGGTTAAGGGACTCTCATTCTTCAGAGCTTCCTATTTCCTGCCAAACCTGATCGGCGGTATCGTACTTGGTTATGTATGGCAGTTCGTATTTAATAACGTACTGATCAAGATGACAAATAATATTTCACTTCTGTCAAAGACAAACACAGCTATGATGGCTATCATCGTTGTTTATATCTGGCAGTATGCAGGTTATATCATGCTGATCTATGTAACAGGTCTGACACAGGTACCTAAAGATGTACTGGAAGCATCTCAGATCGATGGCGCAAATGCTGTTACAACATTATTTAAGATCAAGATTCCGATGATCGCAGCTACAATTACAATTTGTACATTCCTTACCTTAACATCTGCATTCAAACAGTTCGATGTTAACATGGCTCTGACAAATGGTACAGGTTCTGTCACAAGTTTCTTCGGAAACTATCTGACAAACGGTACTCAGATGCTGGCTCTGAATATTTATAATACAGCGATTTCCAAGAACAATTATGCACTTGGTCAGGCGAAAGCTATTCTGTTCTTCATTATCCTGGCTGCTGTATCTATTATTCAGGTTAGAATTTCCAATAAGAAGGAGGTTGAAATGTAATGGTTACGAAGAAAACTCCAAAGGTAGTGCTTACAGCTGTTGCGATTGTTATCGCAGCGTACATATTATCTCCTTTCTATCTGGTACTTATTAATACATTTAAGAATGCAAACGGTATTGTTGCCAACCCTGTAAGCTTTGCAGGTGCAAGCTTTGCACAGTTTAAGACAAATATTTCAAACGTTGTCAACAACTCTAACTTCAGTTTCTGGAGTGCATTCGGAACATCTGCGATCATTACAGTTGTTTCCCTTGTATTACTTGCTTTATTCGGCGGTATGGCTGCATGGGTTATCTGCCGTAACAAGACAAAATGGTCTACAGCTATTTATATGACATTCATTGCATCTATGACAATTCCTTTCCAGGTAGTTATGCTTCCGCTGGTTTCCACATTCCGTGATGTAGGTAAATTCCTTGGAATCAGCATGCTGCAGTCTATTCCTGGTATTGTATTTGCATACTGTGGATTCGGTGGTGCTATGACAGTATTTATCTTAACTGGTTTTATTAAAGGTATTCCGTATGAACTGGAAGAGGCAGCTGCGATTGACGGATGTTCTCCTGAGGGAACTTTCTTCCGCATTATCCTTCCGCTTCTGAAACCGGTTATTGTTACTGTTACTATTCTGAATGGTATGTGGATCTGGAACGATTACCTTCTTCCTTCTCTGATGTTAGGACAGAATGGTAAGGTTAAGACTCTTCCGGTTGCTGTACAGGCGTTTGTTGGTTCTTATGTTAAGCAGTGGGATCTGATCCTTACTGCAGCATTCCTGGCAATGATTCCGATGATCATCGTATTCCTGCTTGCTCAGAAGCAGATTATGAATGGTATGGTTGAGGGTGCTATTAAATAGGTTTGCAAATACTTTTTGAAAAGCTGTCGTTTTCCTCATTATTGGGGAACGGCAGTTTTTTAATGGTTTCAAAGGGGACGCGAAGAAAAATAAATGTTTTGAACCACGGCTGCGGGGGCAGGAACTCTAAGCCTTTGGAAATTTGCTAAAACCATGCCAGAAAAATTCAAACTCGCTTCGCTCAGACAGTGAATTTTTCTGACATAACGCAAATTCCCAAAGACTAAGAGTTGCTACACCCCCTGTAGATGTGGTTAAAAACATTTATTTTTCTTCGCTGTGAACTGGCTGGGACTGTGAATGATAGTATGGAAGTGTGTTATCGGATATGGAGTGAAGAAAAAACGGAACAGAAACGGAATAGAAAATGATAGTATGAATTTATTGATATGGGGTTGAAATGTTGTTTTTTTTATAGTAATGTAGATGATACAACGCTTAAGGCGAGGGCTGTCTCGGGACAGTCTGTTTTTGTGAAGAAGGATGAGGAAAAGTTTTATGGAGAGGACGAAAGAAAGGTCATCGTTTCGTAAGAAGTTTATCGGTGACAGGAAGTTTTATATGATGGTTCTGGCTGTGGCTGTTCCGATTATGATCCAGAATGGAATTACGAATTTCGTGAGTCTTCTGGATAATATTATGATCGGGCGGATCGGTACGGAGCAGATGTCAGGGGCTTCCATTGTGAATCAGCTGATTTTTGTCTATAATCTGTGTATTTTCGGAGGGGTGTCCGGAGCGGGTATTTTCACGGCGCAGTATTTTGGACAGAAGGATCACGAGGGTGTGAGGCAGACGTTCAGGTATAAGTTCTGGATGGCTGTGATTCTGACGATTGGGACGATTTTGCTGTTTTTTACTGTTGGAGAGAATTTGATCAGTATGTATCTTCAGGGAGAGGGTACTACGCAGCAGATCGCAGATACGCTTAAGTATGGAAAGCAGTATCTGGATATTATGCTGTTGGGACTGCCGCCGTTTATGATGGTGCAGATTTATTCCAGTACTCTGAGAGAGTGCGGAGAGACTGTTCTGCCAATGAAAGCCGGGGTTGTGGCAATCTGTGTGAATTTGTTGTTTAATTATCTGTTGATCTATGGTGTATTTTTCTTCCCTAGACTGGGTGTGAGAGGTGCGGCAATCGCAACTGTGCTGTCACGTTATGTGGAGGCGGCAATTGTAATAGGCTGGACACACAGGCATACGGAGAAGAATGCATTTGCAAAGGGGCTGTACAGTACGCTTAGGGTTCCTGCGAATCTGACAAAGAAGATCCTGGTTAAGGGTACACCGTTGTTGTTTAATGAGACTTTATGGGCTTCTGCTATGGCGATGCTGACTCAGTGTTATTCGATTCGAGGGCTGAATGTGGTTGCTTCGCTGAATATTTCCAATACCATCAACAATGTGTTTAATATTGTGTTTATTGCGCTGGGAGATTCTGTTGCGATTATTGTGGGACAGCTTCTGGGTGCGGGAGATATGAAGAAAGCGAGAGATACAGATAACAAGATGATTGCGTTCTCAGTGATGTGCTGTACCTGTGTGGCAATGGTGATGTTTGTTATGGCGCCGCTGTTTCCGATGCTTTATAATACCAATGATGAGGCAAGGGAGCTGGCGAAGTATCTGATTATGATCACTGCATTCTTTATGCCGCAGAATGCGTTTTTGCATGCAACCTATTTTACTCTGCGTTCCGGTGGAAAGACGATTATTACGTTCCTGTTTGACAGTGTATTTATCTGGTGTGTCAGTGTGCCGATCGCGTTTGTGCTGAGTCGTTATACAGGAATTCATGTGCTTGTGATTTATGCATGTGTGCAGCTGGCGGATTTGATTAAGTGTGTGATTGGATTTGTGCTGGTTAAGAAGGGTGTGTGGCTGCAGAATATCGTTTCATCATGATAAAAATTTTCAATAACATTTGGCTTGACTAACCGATATACTATAGTGTATTATCAGTGAAAGTCAAATAGAAACAGTCTTATAAAACTATTATAATATGACTTGTGTTTGATTCACATCATGCTATTTGTGAATTGATATATGTAACATTAATTCTCTTTGCACTGCATTACATTCAACAGAATGCGAGATCAACAGTACAAACTGAGCAGGCGATGCCCGAGATGCTCGAGGGCGTGGGGCCGGGCCGCGCGAAGCGGCAGCAGATATGAAAATTTTCAGACATATCTGTGGGACAGTGTATGTTCCGCAGGTGTGTCTTTTTGTTTTCTGAAAAGTATGTTTTGGAAAGATTTTCTTTTAGAGGGATTTTTTTAGGAGGATTTTCTGAGACAGGTGCAGTTCCGAAATACAAAAAGACCCCTGTAAGACCGCACTTTGATAAGTCACAGAAAGGAAATATGTTTTCTGACTGTGGCGCAATGTATGTGACATAAGAAGAACCTGTAAACTCAAATATAGGAAAGTACAAAAGCTTATATATTTGAAAAGAAAATTTAGGAGGTCCTGGTTATGGAACAGACAAAAAAATTAAACATGACAGCAATGTCAGACAAGACAAACAGTAACACGATAGCTAAGAAGGAAGAGCCTGCATGGGAACATAAGGTGGCAATGAAGGTATCAGGTGTGAGTATTGCAGTAAACCTGTTACTTTCCTTATTTAAATTACTTGCCGGAATTCTGGCACATTCAGGTGCCATGATCTCAGATGCGATTCATTCAGCATCTGATGTGGGAAGTACTTTCGTAGTAATAGTCGGTGTGAATTTATCCAGCAAAAAATCCGATAAGGAGCATCAGTATGGACATGAGCGGATGGAATGTGTATCTTCCATTATTTTGTCCGGGTTACTTCTGGCAACCGGTATCGGAATTGGTATGAATGGAATTGAGAACATTATTAAGAGTACTTCAGGAGCAAGCATTGCAATTCCCGGAACATTGGCACTGATTGCGGCAGTTGTTTCTATTGTAGTGAAGGAGTGGATGTTCTGGTATACCAGAAGTGCTGCGAAGAAAATAAATTCCGGTGCATTGATGGCAGATGCATGGCATCACCGTTCAGATGCAATGTCTTCTGTTGGTGCATTTATCGGTATCCTGGGTGCGAGACTTGGCTTCCCGATCCTGGATCCAATTGCCAGTGTGGCAATCTGTGTACTGATCGTGAAAGCATCTGTAGATATTTTCAGAGATGCCATTGATAAGATGGTTGACCATTCCTGCGATGAGGCAACAGAAGAGAGCATGAGAGAAGTGATCATGGGAGTGAAAGGAGTGAAGGGAATCGACCTTCTCCAGACACGATTATTTGGTTCTAAGATGTATGTGGATATTGAAATCTCAGCAGATGGTGAGATTCCACTGAATGAGGCACATGACGTTGCAGAGAATGTTCATCATACTATAGAGAAAAATTTTAAAGACGTAAAACACTGCATGGTTCATGTGAATCCGGTGAATGAGTAAATAAAAAGCGAGACTGTCCGAAGTATAATCTGGGCAGTCTTTTTTTATTGAGTGATCATCTATGTGTTAAAGTTAAGCGAAACTTTTATATTCTGTTCCTAGAGTGTGTCTGAAAAATCATTCCCGCAATCTGCACGCCCCACTTTGCGGGATATTTCACCCGAATTCAGTTGCCGTAGCCCGCTACGGCGCCCTCATCCGGGCAAAATATACCACAAATTGTGACGCACATCTTGCAGAAAGCCTTTTTCAGACACGCTCTAGAGTGGAAATTTTACGTAAATATAACATGGATATTCCATGGAATTGATATTCAAAGTTTATAATTCTAAACGTTATGGGATGTCAGAGTCAAAAGGTTTGATAAATTTTGCCACTGATATCACGAATAAAAAGAGTGAGGAATTATCCGAATGAAAAAACAACAGAAAAAGACAAAAGAAATTACAGCACCTGTATATATGATGAACAGAGAACTGTCCTGGCTGAAGTTTAATGAGAGAGTTTTAAATGAGGCGGGAAATCCAGGAGTTCCGCTTGCGGAGAGACTGACATTTGCTGCTATTTATCAGTCAAATCTGGATGAATTTTACAGAGTCAGAGTCGGAACTCTGATGGATCAGATGGAAGCATCTGAAGTAATACGTGAGAATAAAACAAACATGACCAGTGAAGAACAGGTAACTGCAATCATTCAGGCCACCAGAGATCTGGATCAGAAAAAGGCAGCGATCTATGAACAGCTGATGGGAGAACTGGAGCCTTACGGAGTGCGTCTGATCAATTTTAACAGATTATCTGCAGAGGAAGGCAAGCTTCTGGAAACATATTTTGATCAGGAGATCGCACCGTATCTGTCTGCAAATATTGTGAGCAAACAGCAGCCATTTCCATTCCTGAAAAATAAAAATATTTATGCAGTGGCATCACTGATGAGCAAGGGTGGAAAAACAAAAACAGCTATTATCCCTTGCAGTAATACTGTATTCAGACGTTTGATCGATATTCCTACAAGAAAAGGGACTTTCATGCTTTCAGAGGAACTGATTCTTCATTTTCTGCCGAAAATGTTTAAGAGTTATGAGATCAGGGAGAAAGCGCTGCTCCGTATTACCAGAAATGCAGATATTGATACAGAAACCATTTATGATGAGGATCTGGATTACAGGGATGCAATGGAGAATCTGATCAAGCAGAGAAGACGAATGAATCCTGTAAGAATGGAGTTATCCAGAGAATTAAATAAAAAGATGATAAGTTCACTCTGTAAGGAGCTTCATGTGGATAAAGAACACGTATTTTTGACCAGGGTTCCGCTTGATATGTCCTTTGTATTCGGACTTCAGGGATATCTGAGGAATACTGCCCAGGACAAACTTTTCTATCAGAGAAGAACTCCCAGAATGACACCGGAGCTAGATGACAAGAGTGCTCTGATTCCACAGATCATGAAGAAAGATGTACTGTTATCCTATCCATTTGAAAATATCAGATCTTTTATTAATCTTCTGAATGAGGCTGCAAAGGATGATTCTGTTGTATCCATCAAGATGACATTATATCGTCTGGCGGACAAGAGCCAGATTGTAGATGCTCTGGTGGAAGCAGCAGAAGACGGAAAAGAAGTTGTTGTACTTGTAGAGCTGAGAGCCAGATTTGATGAGGAAAGCAATATTGAATATTCCAGAAAACTGGAAGAAGCTGGCTGCAGAGTAATCTATGGACTGAATGGATATAAAGTACATTCCAAGCTGTGCCTGATCTCCAGAAAAACAGATAAGGGTGTGTCCTATATTACACAGATCGGTACAGGTAATTATAATGAAAAAACATCTGCACTTTATACAGACCTGTCGCTGATCACAGCAAACCAGGAAATCGGAAAAGAAGCAGCAGAAGTGTTTGCGGCACTTCTGAAAGGGGAAGTTGTTGAGAAATCCAATCTTCTTCTGGTTGCACCGAAATGTCTGCAGAACAGAGTTCTGGATATGATACAGGAAGAAATCGACCAGGTGAAACAGGGAAAGGAAGGCTATATTGGAATCAAGATCAATTCCCTGACAGATAAGGTGATCATCAATAAACTGGTGGAAGCATCTCAGGCAGGAGTAAAGATAGAGATGGTTGTCAGAGGTATCTGTTGTCTGATTCCGGAGATAAAAGGATACACAGAGAATATCAAGGTTATAAGTATTGTAGGACGTTATCTGGAGCATTCCAGAATCTACCGTTTCGGTACAAAAGAAAGAGAAAAAATATATATTGCATCTGCTGACTTTATGACAAGAAATACAGTCCGTCGTGTGGAGGTGGCTGCTCCGGTTCTTAATGAGAAATTAAAGGAACGTCTGGACTGGATGTTCGAGACAATGATGAATGATGATGAAAAAGGAAAGAGACTGACAGAAACCGGAAATTATGCAGACAGAAGCCTGAATGATGTCAAACTCAATTCCCAGGAAATCTTTTATGCCATGGCATACAGCAATGCGGAGAAGACCCAGAAAAAAAGAGAAGATTGAAAAGTAGAAGATTAAGAAGAAATATTTGTTGACAATATTGTAGATTGCCTGAAAAAGATACTATGTGGATCAGTATAATAGATTCATATAGTATCTTTTTGATTACTTCTATGATTACTTTTGATCATCCGAGATAAAACGAAAACGCCCGAAACCCAGTAAATACAAGGCTTTCGAGCGTTTTTAAGAGCAGGGGATGAGAGAATCGAACTCCCACCAAAGGTTTTGGAGACCCCTATCATA
>ERZ832522.2333-NODE-2333-length-23290-cov-3.856768_pt1 | contig 23290 bp, 27 predicted proteins | sample MGYA00519951_ERZ832522 | MGnify/ENA primary metagenome ERZ832522 (study PRJEB31850, sample SAMEA3708728) | human gut metagenome | biome: human gut; feature: human-associated habitat; material: faeces | place: China | collected 2014 ... | reverse complement strand
CATATTGGTACACCGAGTAAAAAGAATTCTTGCATAATGTCGGAAAAGGCTCGCTTGATCCTGTAGAATTCAATCGTCGCCTCCCGCAAGGGGGCGTGGGTTGAAACATAAGCGGAGAAATGGATAGACGGCGCGGGCTATAAGGCTCGCGCCGTCATTTTATAGATAATCTTGTTTTAGCTTCCATATCTCCACTTATGAAGGAAAAGAGTATTGAAATTTCTAATCGAGAAGCATAGAATAACAAAGCAGGCATTTGAGAAGGTCAAGGAGGTTGTCGTGACGCTGTACGCTCATACTGATGATTCGAATGACGGCTTGGCTTGCCAGCGGCTCGAGGATCATCTCTCTGCCGTGTCCGAGATGGCCTCCTCTTTCGCTGAACGCTTTGGCATGGGCTCGTGGGGTCGTGCGTTGGGCATTCTCCATGACGCCGGTAAATCTTCTGAGGCATTCCAGCGCCGCCTCCAAGGAAGCGATCAGCATGTTGACCATTCTACTGCTGGCGCGAGAATTGCTCTCGATCGCTATGGGGAATACGGTGTTGGCCGTCTGCTGGCGTATGCGATTGCCGGACATCATGGAGGACAACCGAACGGCATCGCCAGCTCGCAGGGCGCCGGATCCTCTTTAACTCCGCTTGAGCAGCGACTGCAAAAAGAAGTAGAACCCTATGATGCTTTCTTCGATTTGCTGGACGAATCTGACTCCTTTGCTTTGCCGTCAGTCAGCGAGCTCGGGCTGCCCTTCGTTCCTCATCGCAAAGCAGCGCTGAGCAATGATGTCTCGGCCCGCTGCTTTTCCATTTACGTGCTAGCGCGCATGCTGTACTCGTCCCTCGTCGATGCCGACTATCTCGACACCGAGCATTTCATGACTCCCGATGCCTCGCAAGCCCGAAACGACCAGAAGCGCGCCTCTATCCCCGAACTTCTGGAAATGTTGCAAGCTCATCTAGCTACGAAGTCCTCGACGGATTCGCCGGTAAACCGGGCGCGCCAGGCTGTGCTTTCCGACTGCGTTGCAGCTGCTGGGCTGGAACCAGGGCTCTTCTCGCTCACGGTTCCCACAGGAGGAGGGAAAACGCTTAGCTCTCTTGCTTTTGCTCTCAAGCACGCGAAGCAATATGGGATGGACCGCGTGATTATAGCCATTCCCTTTACCTCGATCGTAGACCAGACCGCTGCGGTGCTCAAAGACATTTTCGGCTCGGCCAATGTGCTCGAGCACCATTCGAATTACGACTTCTCCGACTTGGATGACGAGGAAGGATACGCCCAACGACTTACTGCCCAGAATTGGGATGCCCCCATTGTGGTGACGACGAACGTCCAGCTCTTTGAGTCGCTCTTCGCTAATAAGCCCGGCAAGAGCCGCAAGATCCACAGCATTGCGAACAGCGTCATTATTCTCGATGAGGCTCAAACGCTTCCCGACAGCCTGCTGACGCTGTCGCTGGCAATGCTTGAAGAGCTCACGTTTGGCTATGGCGCCACGATTGTGTTGTGCACTGCGACGCAACCTGCTCTCGATATGGTGTGGCCCTTCGGTTCGAAGCCGCGAGAGATCACAGCGCATAAGGACTCCTTTGCCGAAGCCTTTGGCTCGCGCATGGCTTACGAGACGGTGGGAATACTGGAAAAAGATCAGCTTATCTCTCAACTATCCGAGTACGACCAAGTGCTCTGCGTGGTCGGCACGAAGGCAGAGGCATGCGAGATCTATCGCGGGCTCGTGGCCCAGGTGGATGAGGGCAGTGTGCTGTATAACCAAAGCCCGCTGAACGTTCAGGGCTACTTCCACCTGAGCGCTGCCATGACGCCCTCGCATCGTAGCGAGGTGCTCGATCAAGTACGTCAGCGGCTCAAAGAGGGGAAGCGTTGCATCGTCGTGTCAACGCAGCTGGTGGAAGCCGGCGTAGATGTCGACTTTCCCGTGGTGTACCGCGAACTCGCCGGGATCGATTCTCTCGTTCAGGCTGCGGGACGGTGCAATCGGGAGGGGCGGAATGATGCGGGCATCGTACGCGTATTCGAGTATGCCATTGAAGGGGAGCGCCAGCGAACAAGCCCTTGGCTTGAGAAGATGAAGGACATTGCGCGGTCTCTGATCGAGGAGAACGGCGGAACGATGTCCGAAGATCTGGTCAGGCCGTTCTTTGAGGTTCGATATCAAACCGAAGATTTGGATGCGAAGGGGCTGTTTGCGCGGCTAATCGATACCAATATTGTCAGAAGCGCCTTCAAACCAATCCCCTTTGAACAAATTGCTATTGATTATCGTATAATTGATGAAGACACTGTGCCGCTCTTTATTCCGAGAGGATCGGATGGAGCGAAAGAGCTGGAGAATCTGCTCGCTGCGGAAAACCCGGCTGCTCTCTCCATGAGGCTTCAGCGCCACAGTGTCAGCGTTCCTCGATGGCTTTCAAGGGAGTATGAGCAAACAGAAGCATTCGAGTCAATTGGCCCGTTTCTGGTTCTACGCGAAGATCGCCTTCAGGATTTTTACCGCGACGACGTGGGGCTCGTCAAACCGGGAGAGGAGGAGTTCCGCCCTTTGTTTTTCTAAGGCAGAGTTAAAGAAGAAAGGAGGTCGTATGGGATATGGGATAAAAATTCTCGCCAAGGGGCCGCGAGCTTGCTTCACGCGTCCGGAGATGAAATCGGAGCGAGTGAGCTATGACTGCATTACGCCCTCGGCGGCCCGCGGTCTTATTGAGTCGGTGTATTGGAAGCCTGCCATTCGCTGGCACATCGATCGCATTCATGTGCTCAACGAGATTCGCTTCGACACGTTCCGGCGCAACGAGCTCGGTGGCAAGATGCCCTATCAGAATGCCAAGAAGGCCATGGAAAAGGACGCGGACGTTTATGTTTCGGCGTCTGATGACCGGCAGCAACGGGCGACGCTGTATCTGCGAGACGTCGCCTATGTCATTGAGGCCCATTTCGAGCTAACTGACAAGGCGGGGGCCGAGGACACGGTGGAGAAGCACTACAACATTGCGCTGCGGCGACTGCGTAAAGGGCAGTGCTTCAACCAGCCGGTGTTCGGGTGCCGCGAGTTTCCGGCTGAGGTGAGCTTGTTGGAGGGCGACGAGGCAGAGCCTGCTTCCTTTTACGACGAGGCAGGTGAGCACGATCTCGGTTTCATGCTGTACGACATCGATTTCGACAATGGCATGGCGCCGATGTTCTTCCGCGCCGTCATGGAAGACGGTATCATCGATGTGGCTCGCGCTCGTGAGGGGGTCGTCCGATGATTCTCCAAGAACTTCATCGTTACTACGGGCGTCTTTTAGCTGATCCCGAATGCGATGTGCCTCCTGCGCATTGGAGCACCGAGAAGGCCGCGTGGGAAATCACCCTTGCGGAAGATGGACGCGTGGTGCGCGTTCTTCCCCTCACGACAGGAGAAGGGAAGGAGCTGCGACGGTTTATTCCGATGCGGGTACCCGAGCATGGCTCGCGGTCGGGCACTGGTATCCTGCCTTTCTTTCTTTGTGACAATGCAGCCTATTTACTGGGTCTTGACTCGAAGCGGGGGGAAGAAAAACGAGCGGGCGCTCGTGCCTTGCATGAGGATGTTCTTGCTTCGTGCGACGATGCGGGCGCTCAAGCGGTGAGGGCGTTTTTTGAACGAGACGATTGCCTCGAGGGGCTTGACGAGACGCTGCGGGCTGAGTTGACCGGTGGTGGCTTCATGGTCTTTCGGCTTTCGGGCGACCGACAGCGCGTTCACGAACGCGAGGCTGTTCGGGAGGCTTGGGCTGCCTATTGCGATCTTCCCAGCGACGACGACGTGGTTGGTCAGTGCGCTATTACCGGAGAGCGGACTTCGATGGCGCGCCTTTTCCCTCAAGTAACTGGCGTGCCAGGCGCCCAATCGGCAGGAGCTTCGCTCGTGTCCTTCAACTTGGATTCCTTCGAATCCTATGGCAAGAAGCAGGCGTATAACGCTTCCCTGTCTCAAGAAGTGGCCTTTAATGCCGGATCGGCGCTGCGCTATCTTTATGGCGATTTGAAGCATCGGGTTCGCTTTGGGCAAACGACGGTCGTTTTTTGGACGGATCGCACTGCTGCCGATGAGGAGCTGATGATGCTTGCCATGCTGGGTGATGAGGTTGATCCCCGCGTGGAGGATACGGCCGACCTCGAGCGCATTCAGCAGACGCTCGAATGCATGAAGGAAGGTAAGCCGCTTGAAGGCTACGATCTCGAGACGCGCTTCTTTATTTTGGGCCTTGCACCCAATGCGGCTCGTCTGGCTGTTCGGTTTTTCGAAACGAATACGTTTGGGGCCATTGCTCGGCATTACGGAGAATACTTGCGGGATATCGAGATGGATGGCGTGAAGCCGCGCTCTCTGCGCTCAATGCTCAGGCAGACAGCTCCTCTGGGGGAAGCCGATGCGGTTCCCTCGGCGCTCGTGAACAACTGCTTGCATGCGATGCTGACGGGCAGCCGCTTCCCCCGAGCGCTTCCCCAGCTCGTTATTGCGCGTATGCGAGCTGATCATGGCGACAACAATCCATGGGATATGGGGCAGCGAGCAGCGCTTCTGAAAGCATGCCTCGTCCGTGACCAGAGGATCGCGGCAAAAGAAACGGAGGAAAGAGTTTCAAGCGAAAGGAGCTTGCAAGTGGACTTGAACGAGGAAAACACTGATCGCGGATATGTCCTCGGACGGCTTTTCGCCGTTTTGGAGAGAACTCAAACGGCCGCACTGGGTGACGTGAACGCGACTATAAAAGACCGCTTCATCGGTACTGCATCCATGGCACCTTCGCGGGTATATCCATCGCTGCTGAGAAACCATCAGCACCATATGGCCAAATTGCGTAAATCCAATGCGGGCCTGAGCATTAAGCTCGAGAAAGAAATGGACGGCATAATGCCTCTTCTTGGTGAAAGTTGCTTCTTCCCTGCAACGCTTGACTTAACGGAGCAAGGAAACTTTTACGTTGGGTACTACCAGGAGAGGCAATTCCTTTGGCGAAGCAAGAAATCCGAAGCAAGTTCTTCCGATGCGGCATCAACTGAGACTAGTGGCGAGTAGTGATAGGAGCAACCCATGACTGAACCCATTCAGAACCGATTCGATTTCGTGCTGTTCTTCGATGTGAAGAACGGTAATCCCAATGGCGATCCCGATGCGGGCAACATGCCGCGCATCGATCCGGAAACAGGGCATGGCATCGTGTCCGATGTGTGCCTGAAGCGCAAGGTGCGCAACTACGTTGACCTCGTAAAAGGTCAGGATGTGGATGGCCCCGATGTCGCGGAAGGCGAGTTGGGTTACAAGATCTACGTACAGGAAGGCGCAGTTCTAAACGAGCGCAACAAAAAGGCCTATGTTCACTACGATATGAAGCCTTCGGAGAAGAAGCTTCCGAAGGGCGAGCAAGATCGGCTGAAAGTCACGAAGTTCATGTGCGACAACTTCTTCGACATTCGCAGCTTCGGGGCCGTGATGACCACGGGCGTTAACTGCGGCCAGGTGCGCGGGCCCATACAGATGTGTTTTGCGGAATCGGTCGATCCCGTCATGCCAATGGAAATGAGCATTACCCGCATGGCTGTCACCAAGGAGGAGGACGCCGAGAAAGAGCGCACCATGGGGCGCAAGCAGTACATTCCCTATGGGCTCTATCGGGTAGAAGGGTTCGTTTCGGCATCGCTGGCCGAGAAGACCGGCTTCTCTCAAGAGGATCTCGACCTGTTTTTCTCTGCCCTTATGAACATGTTCGAGAACGATCGCAGCGCCGCGCGAGGCCTGATGTCGTCGCGCAAGTTGTTTGTGTTCAAGCACGAGAGCAAGTTGGGCAATGCTCCGGCCCATCGCCTGTTTGAGGCTGTCAAAGTGAATCGTCTTATCCCCGATGCGCAAGAGGCGCGCTCTTTTAGCGATTACACCATTGAGGTGGGCGACATTCCCGAGGGCGTCGAGCTGATCGAGTTTTTCTAGGCAAGGGGATTGCTGTGTACGCAGAAGACGAGTACTTGGCTTTATCGGGGATCCAGCACTACGCCTTCTGCCCTCGTCAGTGGGCTCTGATTCATCTGGAGCAGCAGTGGAGTGAGAATGTGCTCACTATGCAAGGAAACCTGATGCATGAAAGGGCCCATGACGAGTTTTCTCGCGAGAAGCGGGGGAACATGCTGATAGTTCGTGGGCTGGGGGTTCATTCGCGTAATTTGGGCTTAAGCGGCAAATGCGACGTGGTGGAGTTCCATCGTTCTTCGGAAGGTGTTCCTCTGGCGGGAGAAGAAGGGCTTTGGCTGCCTATCCCCGTTGAGTACAAGCACGGTAAGGCAAAGCGTCACGAGGCCGATAGGCTGCAACTTTGCGCGCAGGCGATGTGCCTGGAAGAGATGCTGGTTTGCGAGGTGCGGACTGCGTATCTGTTCTACGGGCAAACGCGAAGTCGAGAGAAGGTGGAGCTTGGCGCCGAATTGCGCGAACGCGTTGTCGAAATGGCGAGGGAGATGCATCGAGCCTTTAAGCGCCGCGCCACTCCGGCACCTCGATCGATGGCGGCTTGCCGTTCGTGTTCGCTCAAAGATGTTTGCTTACCCGCGCTGCCCAAGCGAGAAAGCGCTTCAGCCTATATGAAGCGGCGCATGAAGGAGGGGCAATGAGGCACCTGCGCAACACCCTGTATATTTTCACGGAGGATGCTTATGCAACCCTCGACGGCGAGAACATTGTGGTCAAGCAGTCGGGGCGCGAAATGGGGCGTGTGCCGCTGCATACGTTAGAGGCGATTTTCTGTTTCTCGTATATGGGGGCCAGTCCTGCGCTGATGGGCACATGCGCAGAGAGAGGAATAGGCCTGTCGTTCTTCACGCCGCGTGGCCGTTTCCTAGCGCGATCTTGCGGCGCTCAACAGGGCAATGTGCTTCTGCGGAAGAAACAATACGCCTGGTCGGAATCGGAGGAACGGTCTCTCGCCGTGGCAAAACCCTTTATTGCCGGTAAGATCTACAACAGCAGATGGGTGCTCGAGCGCGGCTTGCGCGATCATGGACTTCGCATTGAAACCGATCTTGTTGAAGGTGCTTCCGCGCGTTTGGCGACATCTTTGGAGGCGGTATGGGGCTGTGACGACGACGCCTCGCTGCGTGGTGTTGAAGGAGATGCGGCTGCGACGTATTTCAGCGCTTTGGGCGAACTGATTTTGCGCAATCAGGATGAGTTTGCGTTTTCCCGACGGGTGAGGCGACCGCCGACTGATCCCGTGAATGCTATGCTGTCGCTATTTTACACGGTTCTCATGATGGATTGCGCTTCTGCCCTTGAAGGGGTGGGACTCGACTCCTATGTTGGCGTTCTCCATACCGATCGGCCGGGAAGGCGGTCTTTGGCCCTGGATCTTATGGAGGAGCTGCGACCGGTGATGGTCGACCGATTCGTTCTGACGGCCATCAATAACAGAATGGTGTCTCCTGAGGATTTCGACGTGCTTGAATCGGGAGAGGTTCGCTTGGGCGAGGATGCCCGGAAGACACTTTTCGCTTCATGGCAGGAGCGTAAGCGCAATGAGATAGTTCATCCGTACCTAAAAGAAAAGATTCCATGGGGCTTGGTACCGCATGTCCAAGCTCTCCTCTTGGCTCGGTTTATCCGGGGAGATTTGGATGGTTACCCCGCATTTTTGTGGAAGTGAAAGCAATGTTGACGGTAATAACTTATGACGTAAACACGGAGGATCCAGCAGGAAGAAGAAGGCTGCGGAAAGTTGCTCGGCATTGCGTGAACTACGGTCAGCGTGTGCAGAACTCGGTGTTCGAGTGCGTTGCCGATGCAGCCACTATGGCGAAAATAAAGAGCGAGTTAACGAAGTTGATTGATCCGGAGAAGGATAGCCTGCGATTCTATTATCTGGGAAATAATTACGGATCGAAGATAGAGCATGTTGGTGCGAAGGAGTCCTACGATGCCGAGGGATTCTTGGCGCTTTAAGAATAAGCGGTCGGAATAATGGGCGGTGCGAACTGGGGGCTATCAGGGATTCCCTGGGAAGTTCGCACCGCTTTTTGGTTTGCTTCGGAGGGGCGAAGTTCGTCGGAGGAAGCGTTTGGGTGAAATACATCGTGCATATGGTATGCTCGCAGAGCTACATTAACAAGATGTAGCAGTCGCTCCCCGCAAGGGGAGCGTGGGTTGAAACTGGAAGATGCCGCCGACGTCCCCAAGGTCGCGCCCGGTCGCTCCCCACAAGAGGAGCGTGGGTTGAAACATGAAGCGCGCCACGTCCAGCGACGCCGACTCCAGTCGCTCCCCGCAAGGGGAGCGTGGGTAGAAACACCTACGTCAAGTTCGCCACGAAGTGGATCCTGAAGTCGCTCCCCCGCAGGGGGGCGTGGGTTGAAATGCGTTGCCGTTGCGGTTGACATTTCAGGCATTCGATATCGGTTTCGGGGGAGGGGTCTTAGCCGTTTCTGGCTTGCTCGCCGCGCATAGCGGTATCCTCTTCCTGCTTGTTCTACAATGTCAGCTAAATACCTCTTTCCAGAAAGGCTTCCATGAACGACATTCAAGGCGTGCTGTTTGATGCGGATGGCACGCTGATTGACACCTATGACATCATTCTCACCTCGATGCGCTATGCCGTGAACGACGTGCTTGGCTGCTCGCTTGACGATACCGAGCTAATGGCGGGGGTTGGCACGCCGCTCTACGATCAGATGCTGCATTTCACGGGCGGCGACGCGGCTTGCGCTACCGAGATCACGCAAATCTACCGCGACCACAATGACGGCGTCCACGATGCGCGCATTCGCGCCTTCGGCGACACGAAGGCGGCGCTCGAGCGGTTTCAGGCGGCGGGCATCCCGATGGGCGTGGTCACCTCGAAGCGCCATGCCATGGCCCAGCGCGGGCTCGAAATGAGCGGTATCGCAGACCACTTCCAATTTCTCATCGGCCATGACGATTGGCCCGAGCATAAGCCAGCTCCCGGCCCCATTCTGCGAGGCTGCGAGCTTTTGGGCGTGGCGCCGGAATGCAGTCTTTACGTGGGCGACAGTCCCTTCGACATCCAGGCTGGCAACGCTGCTGGCTGCGCTACCGTCGCCGCCCTCTGGGGCATGTTCCCATGCGAGGTCCTGGCGGCCGAACGTCCCACGCTCATGTGCGATTCGCTAACAGAGCTCGCGGATCGGCTGGGCATCTAGGCCAGCTTACAGCTGCACAACCATATCGCGCTCTCGGCAAGTTGCGCGGACGCTCTCTCGTACTATGACTCTTGGTACAAAGCGCAATGTGCTTTCAGCGCGTTGGTGGCGGGAGCATCTGCGGCGGGAACACGCTGCGGCGGTCTCAGACGTAGTCGCCGGCGGTGGAGGTGCGTCGACTGCCGGAGTGCCGCGTGTGAAGGTGCCTGGCTTTAGCCGTCCCCCGCAATAAAGAATGGAGTTGCCGCTATGGCTGTTCAAAACAAGCAGACCGCAAAACACCGCCAGGCGATGATCGTGGTGCTGTTCGCGTGCAACCTGCTTGCCTCTTTGATGCAGTCGCTCATGAACGTCGCGCTCGACTATGTTTCGGTAGAGTACCACGTGAGCCTGTCCGAGGCGAACCTGCTGGTGCTCGGCTATTCCATCGTGGCGGGTATTGTCATTGTGCTCGCAGCCCTCTCGCTCCACCGCTTCGGTTTGAGGAAGGTCATGCTCTTCGGGCTGATCGTGTCGTTCGTCGGCTCGCTGCTCGGCGTTCTAGCCTGGGATTTTCCCTCCTTGGTGGCGGCGCGACTCATTCAGGCCGTTGCCACGGGCCTCTACTTCCCCGTGGTGAATGAAGCGCTGCTCAATCTTTCACCTAAAAACGGCGCCGGCCGCCTGCTCGCCATCAATAGCGGCATCATCGGCATCGGACTTGCGGTGGCTCCCATCGTTGCGGGCCTTATCATCACCTATTGGGGGTTGCGGGTACTGTTCGCCATTCCCGCGGTGACGGCATTCGTCCTCTTTTTCATTGCGCGTCGCACGATCGTCGATATTATGCCGCGTCAGAAGTTGCCCGTCGACGGGCTGAGCGTCGTGCTCATTGCCGCGGGGCTTTCCGCCTTCATGATCGGCTTGAACGAGGTTACGCGCAACCCGCTGCCGATGGCGGCGCTCATGATCGCGGGAATTGCCGTGTGTGCGTGGTTCATCCACCGTCAAGGACGCCTCGCCCATCCGCTTTTGGACATGCGTCCGCTTCGCAACAAGACTTATGCTCTGGGCGAGACCCTCATCGTTCTCAGCTATATGAGCTCGATTTACCTCAGTCTGCTCATTCCGCTTTATTTGGAAGGGGTGGCGGGTTTCACGCCGTTCATCGCTGGTTGCTTGCTGGCTCCGGCGACGCTGTGCTATGCGGGTCTGTGCTTTGTCAGCGGCCGGATGCTCGGGAAGGCGGGGGTGTGGCCGCTTGTACCCGCCGGATTCGGCGTGTGCCTTGTCGGGTTCGTGGCGCTTGCGGTGTTCACGCGGCTCGATCTTGCGCTGGCCATCGTGGGCTGCATGGCGCTTGCGTGCGCGGGAATCGGCACCGAGTATCCTGCGATTAAGAGCGTCGATCTGGAAGTGCTCGACCCCGAGCTGTCCGCGAGCGGCTCGTCGATCCATTCCACGTTGGTGCAGATCGCGGGATCTATTTCGTCGGCGCTCTTCGTCGGTCTCATGTCGGGGCAGGTTCACCACTTGATGGCCGATGGCATGGCGAAAGCGCAGGCCTACAGCGCAGGTTTCTCGATCACCGTGTACCTGGCGGTCGCCTTTGTAGTGGTAGCGGCCATCTTATCGGTGGTTTACGCGCGCCATGTGGTCAAGCTGACCCGTGGGAAGTAGGGCACAGGCGCATATGCAGGATGGGGAAGGGGTCGCCCATACCGTCGGTTTCCGAGCGGTCGAACACCTCGAAGCCGTAGTGCTCGTAGAAGCCGACGGCTTGGCCGTTCTGCTCGTTTACATCCACGAGGGTGGCGCCGTGCTCGCTTACGGCATGGTCGAGCAGGAGTGAGCCCAGCCCGCAGCCGCGAAGGGACGGGTGGATGAACAGCATCTCGATCATAGCGCCATCGACACCGATAAAGCCTACGACCTGGCCATTCTCGTCACAGCAAGCCGCCAGGTGAGCGACGGACGCAATCGCATCCGGCACATACCCTGCGATGCGCTCGATGTCGTCCGACGTGAGAAACGCGTGCGTTGCTTCAACCGAAGCCCGCCAGCAGGCTCGTGTCGTCGCCAAGCTCAATGTCTTCGATGCGGAATGCCATTGTGCTCCTTCCGTGCACGCATGAAACTTTAAGGACTATAGCATACCGTGCTGCAGCGGTCGGGGTGCTGCTCGTGCGCTGCTTCTGCCAGTACTTCCGGTGCGAGACGAGAGCACCCATGAACGAGACGGGCTCTTCGCAGCGATACCTTGTTGCTCTTTGACAAAACAGTAAACGGCAGTAAAAGAAGTTCAAAACAGTAAAGCGCTGGGAGACGCTACGGAACCGCAGCGACCGCGGCTTAGGCGGGGCAGAAGCGTGAGCCGGACGTGCCGAAGTTGCACTTGAACGGAGAGGAAGGGGTGTGGTTCAATGGGTACTCTGATCGGGTAAGGAGGTGCGAAGTGAGCCAGCTTGAAGATTTGAATCGCGCCATGGCCTACATCGAGGAACACTTGGATGGCACGGTCGATATGGACGTGCTTGCACGCATTGCGGCGTGCTCGAAGTACCAGCTGCAGCGGATGTTCCCGTACCTGGCGGGCGTGACGCTGCCCGAATACATCCGTCGTCGCGTTATGACCCGGGCCGCCCAGGATCTGCGGGCGACGGACGCGAAGGTGATGGACGTGGCCCTGCGCTACGGCTACGACTCGCCGACGGCGTTCGCTCGGGCGTTCCGGCGCGTGCACGGTGCCTCGCCCAACGATGCTCGGCGTCCGCAGACTAAGCTGACGCTCTACCCGCGCTTCGTGTTCACCTTGTCCGTGAAAGGAGAAGAGCCAATGGATTACCGCATCATTGAACAGGGCGCCTTCCGCGTCGTCGGCATTCCGTCCGACAACGGGACGTGGGAGGTGGAAGATGCTGGGGAGAAGGCCGTCGATTACTGGGAGAAGTTGGGACCCCGCGTGCACGAGATTCTCGATCTCGTGGACGGCAGCGAGCCGGCTGGGCTGCTCGGCGTTCAGTTCTGCCGCGACGGCGCGTTCGACTGCTACATGGCCTGCGTCGCGACGAACCGCCCGTGCCCCGAGGGCATGGAGGAGCGCATCGTGGAAGCGGCTACCTATGCGGTGTTCGAATGCGTGGGACCCATGCCCGAGGCGATGACCAACCTGTGGCACCGCATCCTGACCGAGTGGCTGCCCTCGTCCGGCTATCGCTGGGAGAGCAAGACCGACGTTGAGCGTTACTTCACGCCGCGCATGACCGCCTCCGACAGCCGCAGCGAAGTCTGGCTCCCGGTGGTGAAAGCCTAGCGTGCTGGCCACCCCGATGTGTTCGGACGACATTCGCAGGACGACTTCGGCCGTCTTGCGAATGTCAGGAAATTCGAGCCGTCGGTTGCCGGCGCTAGCCGCGCGCTACTTCTGCCAGTGCTGCAGGTGAGGGACGAGGACGCCCATGAAGGAGACGGCCTCTTCCTGCGACATGCCCGTGGCCTCCATGAGGAAGGGGGCCGTCTTCTCGATGAGTTCGTCTTCGCTTTGGTAGGCGAATTGGCCGCCGTCATAGCACCACTTGCAGTAGGCCGTGTTCTCCGCGCCGTCCGCATCGGTTCCGTGGGGCATGTTGGGGACGGTAAAGGGGGTGCCGCAGCATTGGCACAGCTGGCTCACGTCGATGTCGAAGAGCTGAATGACCGGCACGTCCAGCACGGTCGCAATGAGCTTTCGCATGTCCACGGACGGCTCGGTCTCGCCGTTTTCCCATCGCGACACCGCCTGACGGGTGACGTAAAGCTTCTCGGCCAGATCTTGCTGGGTCATGCCGCGCTGCTCTCGTGCTGTGGCAAGGGTTTCCTTGAACGACATGTTCGTCCTTTCTCGCAGGGGCGCCCGGGTGGTTGCCCGCGTTCCGCAGGGGATCCTAGGTGGCTGCCCGCGTTCCCGCAGGGCGCCCGAGCGGTTGCGCTCATTTTCTCATGAGCCCATTTTGCTTGGTCGCGCTTTCCCTTTCAAGCAACGTTTTGTTGCGCGCGGGCGATCATGACTGCTCTGCGATGAGTGTGGGCTATTGCCGGGCGAGTGCTCGGTCGGCGAACACCCCCGTTTTTGCATGAGATCTCGAGTTGTAAGCGTCTGCTTCCGCATGCGGTAGAAGGCGTGTCGAAGAACTTGAGAGAAATGCCTGGTCAGAGCGTTGTGGGTGAAGCTGGTTTTGCTGGATGGTTGGCAATGCCTCTCTTCAGACGCTTATAACTCGAGATTTCATGCGGAATAGGGCACCTTCGTCGACCGACTGGGGCCTCGTCTTCGCGCATAGTTGGAGAGGGTGAGTCGCGTTGTGTCGGAATGCACCTCACTGACGGCGATGTCTGCCCCTTGCGCTAGGGGCTGTTGGATTCTCTGCCGTATTTGGCGACCGTTTTACGGTCACGCTGAAGCACTGCTTCGGTATCAGCATGATCGTAAATGCGCCTTGCCTCATGAGACGATCAACTGCTGGTTGACTCGGGTGCTAGCAAAGTCGATTAATGTTCGCTTGTGGTCGGTGGCCCGTGCGGCAATAATGGGGGATGTCGAAAGGAGCTCCCATGAGCCAGATTCCACTAGCTGAACGCATTCGGGCCGAGCGCTGCCGGGGCGGCTACACCCAGGAAGAGCTGGCCCGGCGCCTGGGAGTTACCAAGGCCGCTGTCTCGAAGTGGGAGTGCGGCCAGAGTGCGCCCGACATTGCCCTTCTGCCCAAGCTCGCTTCGTTGTTCTCCGTCACGCTGGACGACTTGTTGGGCTACGAGCCCTTGGCGAGCTTCGAGAAGCGGGGCGAGGTTCAGGCAAATTTGCGGATGCTGCTTGAGGGCGATCCGGCCCAGGCTCTCGATTACGCCAACGAGCAGGCCGCCTTGTACTGGTCGGATTCTGAACTGCTCAGGGTAATCGCCCTGCCGCTTTACGCAAAGGCTGTCGAGCTGGGGAACGGTGCCCCCGAGGTCGTGCCTGGCCTGGTTGAGGCAGTGGAACGGTTCTTGGAGCGGTCGCTCCAGCTCGACCCCGACGGCCCCTCCGCCGACATGGACTTGCAGACGATCTGCATGTTGATGGCGGCATCGGGGCGCGAGGAGCGGGCCGCCGAGCTCATCGAGAAGAAGGTCGCCGCCAAGCCGGACATGGCCGCAGTCACCTTCGCGGGCATCAAGCTGAGGATGGGGGATACAGAAGGAGGCGCGAAAGTTCTCAAGCGCCAGATGCTCTTCTCGCTGCTGGAAGCCGCAAGTTGCGCCCAGGCTCTGGCGGGGTTTCCGAACCTGGACGTGGGCGACCTGGAGCAGCTTCTCGCTTTCGCCGAAGGCTTGCAGAAACCGCAGGGGTTTGCGGTGCTTTCTCCGACGCTCACTCCGTTCATTCGCTGCGAGCTTGCCGCGCAACTCGCGAAATCGGGACAGGCCGATGCGGCGCTCGACCAGCTGGAAGCCTTCGGGCTTGATTTGGAGAAGTGTCGTGCGCTGCTCGCCAATCCGGAGAACCCTCCGTTCTTCGAATGCGTGCAGGAATATCTTTGGGACGAGGGAGATGAAGTAGTGGAAGCAGCGCGAGGGGAAATGGCTGACGCGCTCTGCGAGGCGTTCGTGAAGCGTCTTGAGGCAGACGAGCGGTGGAGCGCTCTGCGCGAGAACCCGAGGTTCGTGGTCCTGGCCGAACGTTTCACCGGCAAGGGGGAGGAGCTATGAGCGCAATCGGCCTACTCTTCAGATACGCGATCATTTCTATCGCATTCCAGCTCGCGTGTGCTTGGGCGCACGCCTTCCAATCGCCCTGGCCCTTGGCAGACGCTTTCCAGCTCGCGCCTTCGGTCGAACGCCAGCTGTTCCAATCGCTGGGCATCTGCTTCGATTCCCTAGCGGCGAGCTTGCGTCGAAGAGAGCGTCTTCATTGCGCGATCGCCAATGTCAGTAGCGTGAATAGCGCTCCCAGGAATACGAGCAGCGCAGTGTACTTGAGCTGGACTCCTCGCCATTCCTTCGGAGAAGGCGGGTTCTTCTCATCGTAACCCGTATCGTGGAACAGCTTCCCTCTTGGAATCGGTCCAGAAAGCCACACCGACACGATTGCCGCAAGAAAGGCCATCGCCACAAGCAGGGGTGCGAGCGACGCAATCATGCGAGCACTTCCGTGATGCGAGCAGCGAAGGCCTTTGGGTCGTCGACGCTTACGCCAATGGCCAGGGCCTTCTTTTGGCCGAGGAGCGTCCGCGTCTCGACTGGCCGCTTCAGGATCACCCACACGTCCGGTCGATAGAACGTGCCGTAGTTGAGACGACCTGATTCCGCGATGCCTTCAAGGTCGCTATCTGAGAAGGCAACGCGTTCGATATCGGAAAGCGGAACGATGGCCTCCATCTGTATGCCGCATTCCAGCCGCACGACGTCGGGGCCGACAGCGATGGGCCTCATCGCCCTGGCGCGGGCGTCGCCGGCGAGCCAGATTGCCGCATAAAGGGAGAGTGCCGTCGCAGCTACGGCTGCCGCCACGCTCCACTGGGCCAGCAGCAGATGGACCGCCACGATTTCCACAGGGAAGGCGAGCCCTAGCCCAAGCATCATGTTCATATATCCGCCGGCGTTGTGATACGAGAAGGTCCTTTCGCCGGGGAGCGTGTAGGGTTTTTGCCGCCAGGAGAGAAGCGCATAGTACCAAACACTCAGCTCTGCCGAGGTGATGCTGGCGGCGGCATCCTTTCGTACCAGGTAGCGCATGGTTTCCCTGAACCACGTCATGGGATCGGGGCTAGCCGCCTTGGCGCTGCGAAAGACCTTCGCAATCTTCGCGCACTCCTTTGCGGCGATGGCCAACTCCACGGGAACAAGCCCCGCGAGCAGAAGGGGCAGAATGCCCGCGTTCGGCGCTCCGAGGGCAACGGCACTCAGCGCATATCCGGCCCAGATGACGGGGATGACGGTTAAAAGTGTGAGCCTTCTCGGCCTGACAACGAGCAGATAGAACCCCAGCGGAATGCCCACCATGAAGTCAAGCGGAAGCGCGACGCCTTCGATGGGCATCGGAATAGCCTTCGCCGAAAGTACGCCATACGCGTATAGAACGAGAGCTGCCGCGCACCAGGCGAAAGCGCGAGTTCTTGTCGCGGTCGGCGGAAGGCGTTTCTCCATGCGGGGCTCCTAGATACGGCGGTGGGGCGGAGGGACTTCTGTCCGCTGCCGGGACTGGGCTTAAGGGATCGGCTCATGCTGGATAGATCATAGCTCACAAGGACTCGTTGGTCTAGAAGCGGGAAGTCGGTGAAGGTTGCATCGCTCGGTTTTAAGTCGTTCGGTCGCTGAGTGGAGGGTTTTCTGCACGAGATCTCGAGTTATAAGCGTCTGCTTCCGCATGCGACCGAAGGCGTGTTGAAGGGCTTAAGAGAAACGCCTGATCAAAGCGGTGCGCTTTAGGGCGATTACCCGAGGAGGCCGACGACGTCCTCCTCCAGACGCTTATAACTCGAGATCTCATGCAGAATAGGGCACCTTCGTTGACCGAATGCGGAATGCGGTTGGCGCCCCTGCTGCGAACTCTGTTTGAAGATAGCTTTCGCAGGGGGATGTCGCCGCTGCGAAAGCCCATGTGGTCGTCACCGTCGTTGCTTGGCAGCGCTGAGGGTTGGTGGGAGAGGCTCTACTCGCATGATTCTCTGCGACCAAGTTCGCTCAGTGTTTGCAGGGTTGGTTTTACGTTCTCGGCGTGCCAGTTTTTGTAGCCGCCGGCGTACTGGGTGGCATATATGCCGGAAAGCCGCAGGTCGCTCAGCTCCTTTTGCTGGGTGGTGAGGCGCACGCCGCCGGTGCTGGTCTCTATGTCGACGACTACGTTGAGCAAGTCGTCAAAAAGCTTCACAGATTCAATGTCCGCATACGGAACAACGAGTGAGACGTTCCGATCCAACGTTCCCCAAAAGGACTCGAACGGAAGCAGGATAAGCTCGTTCTCGCACATCTGGAGAACCGCCACATCCCAGGTTTCGAAGAAGCGGACGATCTTCTCGCTCAGGTCTCCCGCCGCGCCCTTGACGATGATGCACCGGTCTTCCAAGGGCGTGAAGCCGGCGTCCATCGCATATTCCCAAACCTTCTCTTCGCGGGCCATAACTGTTTCGCTCCTTTCACTTGGATTTGCGTCGATGGGCATTATTTTCCCGATTCATCTCCCTGTCCGCAAATGGATCGTGCTAACAAACTACCTGTTCAAAGGGCCTGTAAAAGACTTTTGACAGCTGTGTCTGCATCGTTTTCAAGGCTGGTGGGGTATCATTCCGATGCGCACGCGCGACGTGGCGCGCCAACGGGCAATCGAAAGGAAGGAACCGATGGAACTGGCTCGGCAGTTGAGGGCCAAGCGGGAGGAGCGGGGGCTTTCCCAGGACGAGGTCTCGAAGGCGATCTTCGTGTCGCGCCAGACCATTTCGAATTGGGAGAACGACAAGACCTACCCGGACGTGCAGAGCCTGCTGCTTCTCGGCCAGCTGTTCGAGGTTTCCATCGATGAACTTGTGAGGGGAGATGTGGTCGCCATGCAGCAGGCTATCGCGGAAGACTCGCGCATACTGCTTGCAGGGTTGTTGCTCGCTTTGGAAGGATAGGCTGCCAATCGCACTGACATATTGGCATAGATTCAGTGTGACTGTTTAAATCTGCGAATACCACTTTGTGCGACAGAGGATTATGTCCGGACTTCTCCCTAGCGTTCTATCGCGAGCAGGCTGTCGCGGATGTCTTTTTGAACCAGGGGGCGCATGCTATCCGGATAGCGGGCGACGTTGGCGTCTCTGAGTGCGGAGACGATTTTGGGCGCAAGGGTGGGCTTGGCCGCGGCGATCAGGGGGAGCAGCTTGATGCACTGTCTCGCGCAGATGGGCTTTTCGTCGGTTATGTGCTCGAGATACCCGTCGATTATCCAGAGGCTCATCTCCCAGAGCAAGCTGCTTGGTGATTGATTTCCTTTCGGGCAAAATGAGACACCGTCTCTGAGCAACTGTCTCATTATCATGCTGCAATTCATGGCGATTTCGCTAGGCGGCGTGTCCCTGTGGCAGCATCACCGACCACCATGGCACAGCTCGTGGCATTCGTCAGGGAACTTGCCAGGTAATGTGTGCCGGTGACCATGCAAATTAGCTTAATGTAATCGGTTCCGGATTTGAGGATATCAGGTCCATGAAAGACGCGAACCCTGTCAAACTTTTCAATCCGAGCAGGGTTCGCAAACTTTGTTAGTGGTGGAGAATCGGTGCGAGACTGCACGGCATACAAGCACTTGATTCGATGCCATCATTGCCAACTGAATGAGTGATTGCCTGCTCCTAACGCAAAGTGATACTTCACCAAGCCGAGATCTTCGCCCGAGAACGTTCCCGACTCGTACGTGATGGAAACCTCGTCTCCAACACCCTTTATTTTGAATGCTTGTTTATCGAGAGCGGTTGGGGCAAGGAGTGCAGCCTTGACGCCATTCTTGAACCACTCGGGTTCAGGGCCTTCGTATGTTGCGACCTCTTGGGGAGACTTCGACTTGTGTGGCTTTCCCTGCGTGGCTCCGTAGCCGACGGCAATGATGCCGATTACCTCATCGCCAGGTGCCTTTTGTGCCACCCTGGCATGGCTATACGTACCACCTACCCACCAGGTATTCAGTCCGAGCGTTTGACAGAACAGCATGAGAGCGGCTCCTGCCATTCCAAGCCGCTCACGCAAGTCGGGAGCGGCTTTTCCGGCGAGGATGAAGTAGTTTCGCACGCCTTTGGCCAAAACGAGCTTGATCGCCTCATTGAAGGCGGAGCTGTCACCTCTTATCAGTTGGATATCAGTGTGGTACTTTACGTTAATATCGTTGAGGCGCTCATTGATCTCCTGAGCGACCTCGATCGGAATTGGCTTATCGGTGTATTTGCGAACCATATGCCTCTCGGACATGGCTTGTTTCATATCCATACTGTATTTCTCCTTACTGAGGGATGGGGGAGCTTGTCGCCAAAGACGAACAGGCTCATTCCATGAACTGCGGCGTATCGAGGACCTCCGTCAATCTCTCGACTATGGCGATTAGCTCTTCGATGTCCTCACGTCCTATCGTTTCTATGAGGGCGTCGAGTTTTGCATTGAATTCGTTCTCTTCGTCACCGAGTAGTTCGCGTCCTTTCGGCGTGAGCAAAACCAGTGTGTTGCGCCTGTTCTCGCGAGAAAGGGCACGCGTGATGAAGCCCTTTTCCTCAAGCGAGTGCAGCATCTGCGACACCGCACCTTTTGTGACGGAGAGAAATTGCCCGATATCCGTTGGACTCACATTCGAAGGGCTGTCGGCCGAGTTATTGTCCACGGCCCTTAGTAGCATGAATTCAGCAAGACTGATATCCTGCTTCCCGTCCAGCGGCCTCATTCCCAAACCAGAATTGGCAAGCTTCTTGAACTTGAATATGGTTTGTAGAAGCTCGATGCGCAGCTTCTCGTCTTTTGCTCTGCTCACACTATTTGTCATGGAGCCTTCCCGTCTTATCTTTTCTAACCGTTAAGAGCCTCATTCGCAAGTTCTGCAATACGCTCTCGGGCATCTCCTGCAAAAAGTCCTCCGTGGTAACACAACACGTCTTCGATATCATACTTGGTCAGCTTGGATATTGAAGAATACGCCTCGCTTTCGTCAGCTGAAAGACCATGTTTTGGGCCGAACAATTCGCCATCGACCAAATCGAGCTCGTCACCAGCGACGAGTATTCCATTCTTGTTAAGATAGAGGCATATATGGCCTTCCGTGTGGCCTGGTGTATGAATTACGGTAATGCCTCCACCAAAAGGAAGGACATCCCCGTCTTCAACAGTCTTCGTGACAGCAACACCTTTATAGGCCTTTGCTTCGGCTACTAGCTTCTGCATCTCTTCACGAAGGCTTTCCGGCATGGAATCGAGTGTGGTTTTTAAATTCTCAGGGTCGAGCCTGCCGAACTGCTCTGTTCCTTCGATAAAGGGCTTCTCTGCTTCATGGCATATAACATCAGTTCCTTCACCGGCAAGGGCAACAAGACCAGGCAGACCGCCGATATGGTCGAGATCCTGATGCGTGAGGATCAAGGCATCAATATCCATTGTCGTCATATCGATTTCACTCAGCTGCTCTTCGATTTCGGGAATAGAAGTCGGTAATCCGGCATCTATCAGAACAGAACCTTCTTCATCAGATACAAGCAGGGGATATATCGTGCTTGTCTGGCCCAGCCTCTCCATCTCGAGCTCAAGCGCATATACGCCATCGGCTATCTTTTGCATTGCGGACTCGCCTCCTCCCTAGAGAATCTCTTCGATCCAATTCATGATGAACTCAGAAGCTGGAGCATATCCTCCGGTTTGGCAATGACATTGCGCGGTGGAATCGAAGTCGAAGAGGTGATACTTCTTCGGGCACTGTAAGGCTTCAAAGTATTGCTTTGCTGCTCCCGGCTGAACTTCGGCTGCGCCATCGAGAACGAGAGTGTTGCACGAAACAAGGCCAACTACATCGGAATTGTCATAGCGATCCAAATCGGCTGGAACGTCTTCTTTTGGAACGCCCTGCTTCCAAGCGTAGTCATCTAGCATGAAGTTCATGAAGGGCGGACGCTGCTCCTCGGGGATCTGAAGTATCATCTGTAGCCTCTGCTTTATCTGTCCGCCCCAGGCGAGATTGCCAGGATCTGCCACCATCACCTTGAAGCGCTTGTCGAAGGCAGCTGCCCTCGTATTGAGGAAGCCTCCGAAGCTCATCCCCATGAGCCCGATGCGGCCTGGATCGACTTCGCCTTCAAGCTTGCTCAATGCGTAATCCAATACGGGAGTGACGACATGCTCCCAGTCAGGACGGAAGGTGAGGCCTTGCATGCGCAGGGCTAGGCCTTGCCCGGGTCCATCGTAAATCACGCAATGAATCCCACGCCTCAGCGCCTCGTCATAGACCCATCGCGTATCCTCCGCCCAGGTGTCACGACCTGGCGTGATCACCAGGAGCGGTGCCTTGCCTTCGGCGTGGGGCGAGCGATAGATATGTCCCGGCAGAAACGTGCCTTCATAGGGTATCTCAATGTACTCTCCCGGATAGCCTGACAGGGAAAGATATCGCTCATAGCAGCTCGTGTAAGACTGAGCGTACTCTTGAACTTTCGGGCTATGGATGTCGGTGTAATTCATGAGCATCACACGCCAATACGTTGAGGCGCGTAGATAGGCGGATGCAGCGGATTGCGTATGACCTTTGGCTTCATAATCTTCTGCTTGGCTTTGCAGTTTGCAAGCCATGGCGCCCCACGACTTCGCCCATCCGTCTTCTGCAAACTTATCGATGTCGCAAATGCACTGAAGGGTTTCGCCGACATCTGCCATGCCGGTGTAGACGAGGCCCAGGACATGCTTGGCGACCGCATCGGTCAATATATCGCTGCTGAGTTTGATTTCTGACCAGTACTCGGCATCGCCGACAAGCGACGCTTCTGGTTGGCCGCCTTCTGCCATTTTCTGCATCTTTTGCATCATATCTTCTTTGTTTGGCATGATGTCAACCTTTCTCTACAGATGCTGTCTGTCAATACAGTATAGACCTAAACAATATAGTTGTAAACCATAATGAGATTGAAAAAGAGGGCCAGCGCGAAACGCGCCAGCCCTGTGCTCTATGGGCGCTATTAGATTCCTACAAAGCGTTGGCTTCTTCGAGAATCTTGTCCATAACTTCAGGCGTGAAGCCTTTCTTGCCTGCTTGGGGGAATTTGAGGAAGGTTGAGATCTTGACCTTCCCTCCATTCTTCATGTTAGGGTCTTCTGTGGATCCGGGAACGTACTTCTCTATGATGGCAACGATCTGGGGATCGGCCATCAGCTCTCCAAGAGTTGAGGAAGTCGTGTAAGCCATGATTCTCCTTTCGGTTGTTCGGTGCGTATGCGCGAATCATCCTTTCGTTGCTATTCGCTAGAGAACTCCGTGTCGAAATCAGCGTTCTTGCGCTCGAGCTCGATGTATTCTGCAGCAGCCTTTCCTTTTCCCTCTTCGTGTAGCAACCGGTTGTGACGATAGAGCAACACACGCGCGGCACGAAGCACGCATCGCCCGAGAACGCATAGCACGTGTGGTTCGGGCTGCCGAAGGAGGTAGCCAAGCGCACGATCGGCATCACTCCTAACGAGGACGGCACTCTATCCATCGACCCGAAGGCCGACGGAGCTCAGAAGATGGCTCAGGCTATAAGCACTTGGCATAATGCAAAAGAGGAATTGAAGAGCGGTCAGATGAGCGAGGACGACTACAGGTTCTGGAAATCGTCGTTCAGGCTTTAAGACTCAAACTCCATATCAATACACCTCTAAGGACGCCGTTTGGCGTCCTTCTCTGTTCACGGCTGAAACTATTACACGAGCGACAAAGCGACGAATGGTACCACCTGCCGTCCTCAAAAGGTCTCTGTTTTAGGTTCATATTCAAGTCTTTATGAGCGACTTCTGGCTACCCGGTACTGTTTTTCAAATCTCGAAGAGAGCGCAAATTGCGCCGAAATGAGCTCAAAATCATCCTTTTTCATAGTACCGCCCGAATTTTTACACCCCATCCCGAACTGGGCAAACATGAAAAACGACACCTCAAATTAGAGGTGAGTTCAAAATGGTACTATTTTTGTCTTTTCGAGCGAAAAACACACCCAAGCAATCGTTGCAAGTGGTTTATCGAGACCATTGTTTTGGAAAGCTTTCCAAAACTTTCCACTTCTTTCGAATTCTCTTAATACTGAAGAACCAAAAAGCGTGCCTCCACTCTGGGTAGTACGGATCTGGGCAGAAACCGTTTCTCCCCCTTCCAAATCCTTAAATTCAACGGTCAGGATCTGATCCGTAAAGCGTTCAAAAATCCCGGCAAAATCCTCTGCCGTGTTGGAAGCACGGTAGGAATAGGGAATTTCATGATATGAAAACTGAATTTCAGCTACCTCTCCATTCAGGATAAAGCAGAGAGGATCTTCTGCCTCCTCTGGAAGAGCCATATAAACCCCAAGAGACTGAAAGGCAGTTTCATCTGTTACCGCAGTCATGGGATTAGGTCTCTGCACGGCAGACGAGGGTTCCGTACCGGATGC
>ERZ832522.2297-NODE-2297-length-23571-cov-4.499277_pt1 | contig 23571 bp, 16 predicted proteins | sample MGYA00519951_ERZ832522 | MGnify/ENA primary metagenome ERZ832522 (study PRJEB31850, sample SAMEA3708728) | human gut metagenome | biome: human gut; feature: human-associated habitat; material: faeces | place: China | collected 2014 ... | reverse complement strand
GTGGAACTCCTTCATTCGGAGGGTTTTGTCTCCCTGGAAGTTCAATACATCGATGGCACGAAAATCGAGTCGGTTGCCAATAAATACACCTTTGTGTGGCGTGGGAGTATAGAAACGTATGATACCCGTTTGAGGGAAAAGACCCGCCGTATCCTCTCCGAAGCAGAAGAGGTTCTTGAAATGGAGAGCCATGAAACACGACCGGACGAAGAACTTTCCGTGGAAGAGTTCCAGGCCCGGACATCCCGTATAAAGGAAAAGATGAATAGTACGGATGTTCCGAAGAAAATAAAGAAGGCAGTAGAAAAGACAGCAAAGGAATACATCCCGAAAATGCTTGAATATGAGCGTGCTCTTGATATTATGGGGAAACGCAACTCCTATTCGAAAACTGATGAAGATGCCACGTTCATGCGCATGAAGGAGGACGCCATGAAAAACGGCCAGTTAAAGCCCGGTTACAATATACAGATAGCCACGGAAAACCAGTTCATTACCAATTATGCCGTTTATCACCGACCCACCGATACGCTCACGCTTATCCCTTTCCTGGAGAGTTTTGAAAAACGTTACGGCAGACAAAGCAGAGTGGTGGTTGCCGACTCGGGTTACGGAAGTGAGCAGAACTATGAATACCTGTTTGGTCCTAACCTCATCCCTTACGTAAAGTACAATATGTTCCATCAGGAGCAGAAACGTAAGTACAAGAAAAATGCCTTCCTCGTGCAGAATCTGTTCTATAACCCGAAAGGAAATTACTACGTCTGTCCAATGGGCCAGTATCTGTTTTTCATCCGGGAAGAAAAACGGAAATCCGATGCAGGATATATCTCACAGGTCAGTATATACAGGGCTGCAAAATGTCTGGGATGTCCCGTTCGGGGGCTTTGTAACAAAGCTATGGGGAACAGACAGATAGAAGTGAATCACACGCTCAACCGGTACAAAGAAAAAATCAGATATATGCTCAACAGCGAAGAATGGATATTTCACAGGAAGAAAAGACCCGTTGAACCTGAAGCAGTATTTGCAGATATTAAAGAAGCAGGTAAGTTCAGACGGTTCAGATTAAGAGGGATTAACGGAGTCGGTATAGAGTTCGGATTAAAAGCTATTGCACATAATATCAAAAAGATTGCGGCGTGCCGGGGTAAATATGGCTTTGGGTGGGATAATTTACAGAAAGTAATTAGTAATTACGCCAAAAATCCGTTTTTAAAGCATGAAGGATCATTGAGAGTTGCATAAGGAAGCAAATCGGAAAAAGATCATTTGGGAAAAGAAAAAAAAGAGGACTGCTAACGGTTTATTGTTAGACAGTCCCTTCACGATTCCCATTGGGTGGGTATGCAGCTAATTGTCAGTGTGTAGAGTTTGTAATCATTTTAGGTAGTTGTTCCGTCAGTTCGTTCATGGAACTGCCTGAAAAGACGATTCGTCCTTCGCTATCGATGATAAAGAAGGCTGGAATTCCAATGAGATTATATTGTTCTGTGAATGTTTTAGTCTGTTCGGGTAGGCTACGGAATTGTGCCCATGGCAGTTTTTCTTCTTTCAGGGCTTTTTGCCAGTCGGCCTCTTGTTGATCGAGGGATATGCTGATGAAGCGAATTGAATCCCCGTGAGTTTTGTATATTTCGCGTAGGAATATTATGCTCACTCGGCAGGGGATACACCACGATGCCCAAAAATCGATCAGCGTGTACCCTTCTCTGTTCAACTGGGCGATCAGTGATACACTTTCTCCTTTGTCATTGACCACTTCAGCCTCTTGTAGCGGGGAGCCTTGGACTAGTCGGGAGGCATCACGGAGATAACTGCGGAAATCTTTCAGTGCGGCACAGGTATCTTGACAGGAAGCAAAGAGTTGTTCCAGTTCGTCAAGATAAGTTTGATCGTAGGTGAATGCGGGTTTCTTCAATGTCCCGGCAATGTAGAGATTGGTAGCCAGATTGTCATTGTTACGGATAAATGCCCGGCTTGTTTTGTCTAGTTCCGCATTCATGGCTTCCAATCGACTGTTATAGTCCGGGATTTGATTTGCCTGCTTGCGGAGTTCCTGTATGCCGTAACGCAACGGAAGGGTTTGTTGTTGGTAGCGGTAGTACGCATCTTGCGTGGTGGAACCTTCCACCCGATAGTTCTTTTCTTTTCGGATGTCGTAAAGTCCGTACGCTTGTGGCAGACTGTCGATATGTGGTGTGGTAAAGGTAAGTTTGCCGTTTTCGACAAAAAAATCAAGCTCGTAAGAACGTGCGTTGTTTAGGCTAAGTTTGCATAGGGTGGGAGCATCCAGTTGCCCGCGCAACTCAAACTTCCCGTCAATGACGTAAGCGCTAGCTAAATCTTTGTCCCAGCGGGTGACTGTTCGTAGGGTAACTTTCGTGCTGTCCATGACTCCGGGGACTGTACCCCGCAGGATAAAATGATCGGTAGGCTGCTGCGTACAAGCAGCAGCGCCGAACAGTAATAAAAAACAGAGCTTTTTCATTATTCTATTATTTTTTCTTGTCTAATTTTCGATATATCTTATTTCCCTAAACATTCTTCCACGGCAACCCGTAATGCGTTAGCATCGTTACCGCTAAAAACGATTTTGCCATCAGGGGCAATGAGCATCAAGCGTGGAATGCCACTGATGTTGTAGGCACGCTGAGCTGCGGTAACTTGGTCGCGATTGCCTGTCCATAATTGGGTCCAAGGCATGGCTTCCTCTTTCATTGCCGTTTCCCAGTCTGTTTTCTTTTGGTCGAACGATATGCTGATCACGGATAGTCGATCTTGGGGATAGCGTTTATAAATTTGTTTCACGTCGGGGATGGCCCAGCGGCAGGGACCGCACCACGAAGCCCAGAAGTCTACCAGCGTGTAGTGGTCGGGAAGTATATACTGTGATAGTTTCACGGTTTTGCCTGTCGGGTCGGTTAGTTCTATATCCTTGTATGATGCTCCCTTGTACAATGTCTTTGCTATTTCAGCCATTTTTAAGACACGGGGACGACGCACGGTATCCTCGATTTGTTCGGCAATGCGCGTCAGTTCCTTTATTTCTTCGGCAGTGCGAATGAAAATGGTGTTCAACAAGCCTTCTGCGATGAAAAGCGATACCGGAGATTGTGGATGCTGGCGGATAAATTCCATTTTAGCAGCATCGATAGCTGCTTCCGTTGTCAGTTTCTTGGGATATAGTTCGTCAAATCGGTTGTTGTATTCCTCTGTCGTGTATTGGTCGTTTTGCATATTCAGCATGGCTAAAGCATTATTTACCTCCGAGGCCGTCAACAGCAAAGGCGTTAAGGTATCGCGATACTCATAAAACTCTCGCTGTAACGGACCGCCTTCCACCCGGGCTTTCGGTATGGCGGTTTCCGATATGAGAGGATGTACAAATTGTAGACTGTCTAAATGGGCTGCGTTCACTGTCAGTTCGGAGTTATCGAGAAACATATAAATATTAACCATTTTGCTCATGTCGGATGAAGAGGTGTTAGAGCTGATTATCAAATTACAGTACTGCGGTGAAGCTGTTACGCCGTGTAGTTCAAATTTGCCGTCTTGAATCGTATCCATGGCCAATATCGCTCCACCTTCCATACTGCGAAGAGAAACCATCATTCCATCCTGTAGTCCGGGAAAACTGCCCCGTATCACGAATCCTTCGGGGCGGGAAGTGCAGGCACTGCATAATAGCAATGTCGCGATAAAAAAGAAAATTTTATTCATAAAGATTATTTGTAAGTTTATTATTTTTTTGCATCTCGGCAACAACGTACACGCATCAATCTAGACAGAGTAACCGATCCTCGGTAGACAGTCGTGTAATGGGCACATATTTTGCGGAACCAGACGGTAGTGGTCTGTAAACCGTTGTTCTCTACTGCCGAAGCCGACCAAAAATACCCGTATTCACCGACAAAGCATAAGAAAGGGGATTGTCCCCAAGACTCTGCATCAGCTACTTCGCCTCCTAATTGAAATGCCATGCCCGTTCCTTCCGCTCCTTGGCGGAGAAGGGTGGCTTCTTGGTCTCCTCGCCAACCTTCCGAATCGGCTTCTCCGGCAGACATTCCCAATGCTATTTCCAGATTTTTCCAGTCCTCGTCGGTTGGCAAACGCCAACCTTCGGGACAAAGCGTGCGAGCTTCTTCCCAGGTATAGAAGTTCCCATATTCCTTGTAGTCTGCCGCGAAATCGATATCGAGGAGATGAGAGCGAACCTTAACCGCATAGTTAGCCCCGAATAGATCGTACGTGCATTCGTAATAAGGTGCCTCCGGATAATATTTAAGGTTGGAAGTCATCCATTCCAGATCGCCGATTCGTACCCATCCGTAGGTATTTCCGTCACGTTCGTCCGTGTATTCACCCGTGGCGGCGGGATTGATATTCGGCAACTTGTCATCATCACTGCATGAGCTGAATATCGCCCAACAACATGCAAATATAGCTATTATATACTTTTTCATAATCAATTAAATTTAATTCCGGTTGCTTCGAGTAACGGTTTGATGATGTCATATTTCTGTCTGGTATATCCATTGATGTCATTCTCCCCGTATTTTTCAAAGAATTCCTCTTCCGTCATTGACAGGCAGGCTTTGATATAAGCCACGGCATCTTCTTTCGGGGAGGAAAAATTATTTTCATAAGGATCTTCCAAAAATCCCAACTCCAACGGGTTCAAGATATTCGTGGGATCCCACCAGTATGACTTGGGAGTGGAATAGTTATTGTAGTTAATCGAGAAAAACTGTCCTGCTTTTCCATCTGTATACTTATTGCCCGCGGTTCCCCCGAAAGAGGCAAAAATTATTTCACAGCAAATGTCCTGCGCATAAGCTTTACGCTCTTCTTGAGTCAATCCCCACAGTCTGCTGACATTTAGTGCTAGACAGCGTAAATTGTTGTAGGTTAACGGGGAACCGACATAATCATAACTGACGTCCATGGTATTTCGTTGATATTCATCAATACCGTTAGCCACTAACAGGGAGTAAGGCATCACGTTTTTAATATACGGTAGCAAATCATTCTGCAGGAATGCAGTAACTTGACGTTTTTGTTCCAACGTTTGCAGATAGTCAAACTTAAAGCGAAAGTTACTTGTACTTGTTAGCTGGTATTCCAGTCCTAAAAGTTCTGTTTCATAATAAGGCTTTCCGTTCTCATCCGTTCCCTTGTATTCGTGTCGGAGCGTATCGTTGAAAAGGAGATGACATCCGGTGGTATTGTAAAAATTCTCCTTGAGTTTCGTTTCCTCGTCCGTGGCACCGGGTGAAGTGGCAAAAGAATTGGTCACATCAAGTGGCTCCAACTCGTCTTCTTGCTGACAAGCACACAAACAACCTGTCAAAGCAATCATAAAAATTAATATTTCTGATTTCATATTTCTTTCGTTTATATATCTGTTAATTACCGACAGGTATCGATTTTCCTTTGCGAACCGGGCGTTGGTTTGTTTGTAGTGTATTCTGAAAATCCAAAACTTCTTTGGGGAGCGTCAGCGTGTAGGCTGCGTCGTTTTCCTCCAAAACATATTCCACGATTTCGGTTGGGGTTGAGATGACAGGATAGAAACCTGATTTCACGTATTTGATATAACGATGTGTAATCTTTTTAGAGTACGGGAATTTGTCACACACTGTATAACGACGCAAATCAAACCAACGATGACCTTCAAAGCATAGTTCGCACTGACGTTCGCGGCGGATGAGGTCCACTAATTCTTTTCCGCTTTCAGTCACGTCATGGCTTTCTTTTAGGCGATGATCCCGTAGCGTTTTGAGCATTGTGCGTGCTGTTGTCTCGTCACCCGAATAAGCTGCCGCTTCCGCTGCATTTAAGTATGCCTCCGCTGTCCGGAACATAAAATGGTCGGAAGATTCCTTATAACCGTATTCCCAGCCCTTTACCTTTGAGAGTACCCATGCATCCGTGTAGACATAATTCGTCGATATACCTCCTATGGATTCTTTCATGATATAATATTGTGTGCGCCAATCATTATCGCCTTCGATAAAAGCCGAGAGTAAATCTTCGGAAACGACGTAAGCCGGATACTTATTCTCTTCTTCTCTAGAACAATACATGCAACCGGCCAATGGATATCCTCCCATGGAGAAAATGGTTTCGGGCGACGCTTTGGTTAATACTTCCGTATCCGGGGTATGTGAATTCAGGTTCAATAATCCGTCACGCTTATCCAATACCAAGTTTGCATATTCTAAGGCTTTCTTCCAATTTTGCATGTAAAGATATACCCTGCTTTTTAATAAATAAACGGTAATAATATCCGCCCGGTAAGGATAGTTTTTCACTTCGTTATCTTTTAGATGAGTTTCGGCTTCATCCAAATCGTTAAGAACCTGGGTATATACTTCCTCTACCGTGTTGACGGTATAATCCTTGTCCTCCACGTACTCTGTTAATTTGATCGGTATGGCCGGAGTATTTAGCGTTTTGGTACAATACGGTTGTCCGTATAAATTACCCAAGGTGAAATAATAAAGAGCTCGCAGGAAATGAGCTTCTCCCTTGATACGTTTTTTTTGTAGTTCTTCCACTTGATTATTCACGGACAGGTCATTGACGGAAGCCAGTACCATGTTGCAAATATTGATACAGGAATACGCCTGCTTCCAGTCTCTGCTTTCCGAAGTACGCGAATTACCCTCGTATGGTAGACCGACGCTTTGTTGCCACGTGTACCAACCGAACATCTGGGGTTGTATTCCGGCAAGATCGCCTATATTGCTTCGTTCATTAAAAGCCAATTCGTCTGCCATGTGATGGGTTGCTTGAAAGAAAGCATTCACGGGTGATACTCCGTAAGTATTATTTTCGAATCTGCCTGATGGCAAATAGCCTTTTCCCAATAGTACTTCATCCAGATCGGAAAAAGTTTCCACTTTAGCGAGGTCCTGCGAGTATTCTTCCAAAAAACGGGAACATCCGCAGAATAAACTTGCCACGCAACATAGAACAAGTATTTTTTTCATGTAATCGATGTTTTAGAATGAAACAGTTAATCCTAAAGTATATGTAGGCCGATCGCTCAACTGGATGCTGGCGAAACCTCCTTGGGTCGGGGTTTGTCCCTTCAGTTCTTTAGCCGAAATCGTGAACAGGTTCGTGGCTGAAAATGATACATCCAACCGTGACAAACGCAATTTTTTCAGCATCGTTTCAGTGAATTGATAGGTTAGGCCCAAATTGGAGCATTTCAAATAATTGCCGCTCACGACACGGTGGTCGCCGTAATCATACATTTCCCACACGGAAGTAGCCAAAGGCTGAATATCCTGATATTTATCGCTCCAATGTCTTTCATACAGAGAATAATTATCATCTCCTTTTCCTATAATAGCCGGAATGTTCGTGTGGCGCTCATCTCCCGGTTTGCGCCAGCGATTTAAGAAGAACTTGCTGACGTTATTTTCGGGTCGGATGTTCTGGGCATCCATCACCGCATCGCTAGCTGCGTTGTAAATAGCAAACAGGCGAATTTTGTTACCGAGGCTGTATGCGAAGTTTCCGTTCAGCCGGATATTTTTCCAACGTAACGTGGTATTCAAGTTCCCCGATATGGTTGGTTCACGTCGTCCGGAGGGAGTCAGGACACGAGTATATGTGTCGTATTTATTCAAACCGCGCAATATTTCGGGGTTGTCTGCATAATCGTCGAACATCGGTCCGCCATTCACAGGACTCAGCCCGATGAATTTGTAGGAATAAAAAGTGCCGATCGGTTTGCCTTTCACGAGAGCCGAACCGTTGAGGAAGTTTGAAAGTTCATACTGATCGACATCCACTTTGCTCTTCATTTTATTGAACGTTTTGGAAATAGATGTCGATACGGACCAGAACCAATCTTGAGATTGGTACGGCATGAACGTCAGAGAAACATTATACCCGTGATTATCAATATCACCTTGATTTACTTGGTAAATATCATTGGGAACCCCGTTCATCATCGCGATGGATTTATCCATAAAGGCATCCTCGGTGTGTTTCCACCAGTATTCAGCCTCTATCATCACTTTTCTTTGAAACAGTCCAAGCTCCATGCCTAAATTGTAAGAAGTGGTAGTTTCCCATTTTAAGTTCGGGTTGGGATAGCGTGAAACAGAAGCCACGTTCTCTCCGAAATGAGAATTTAGCGGTTCTTTGGAGATAATCATCACCGGACTTTGATCACTGAGCATATTTCCTTGGTAACCAAACGATGCTTTCAGACGGAGAAAGTCCAACCACTTTGTCTCTTTCAAGCCGGGTAACTCCGAAATGTTCCAGTTGGCAGAAGCCGACCAGATGGGCAACAGTTTGTCGTTACTTTGGTCTCCGAATGCGTTGGAGCCATCCACGCGAGCATTGGTATTCACGGTAAAATAGTTGTAGTAACTATAAGATATGGAAGCATAGCTTGATATGGTATTACTTTTACCATCAGTCATTCGAGCGGGATTTTGTAGCACCCACTGGGCATAATCGGGAAATTTCTCATGATCAATGTCATTCACAAAACTCATGCCCCGGTCTTTGTAATAACCACGTTCGGTGCGTGAATAACCTCGGTTGCGGGTAGAACTCATTTCAAAACCGATGGAACCGTTAATGTTATGCTGATCTGATTTGCCGAAAGAGTAGTTCCCGTCCAACTGTAAACGGACGGTATAAGAGTGATTGTCCGATTGATTGTGTGAAAGTTCTCCTCCATAGGGCAAGAGGCTTGTTCCCCCGGTATAGGTAGGATTACCTAGATAATCCGGTTCACCTTCGGTTCTGGGTGCTGGCAATATACCATATTCTGTACCTCGTAATTTTGCGGCATAGTTGGTTTGCTCTCCCCACCAGCTCTCCTGAATCGTATTCGATGTCTGGTAGGATGCAATAACATTAGCTTTCAGCCAGTTTATCAGACTGAATTGTAAGTTTGCCGTAACAGATAACGCAGAACCACGCTGGTTGTAGGAACTGTTTTCCAATTCATTGAGAATATTGTATCGATAATATTCCGGACTAATGGTTCCCCATTTTCTTTTCTGAAAATAAAAATATTCCCCATTCTCGTCATATGCGGGTAACGCCCGGGTGGTTTTATAGGCATAATCCATCGGAGATAATTCCTGTTGATAATACTGACGGGTAGAGACATTCCCGTTCACGTTCAGCGAAGCGTTGAACCAGGAAGTGAGGTTCGTGTTCATTTTCATCGTGGCAGTGTAGCGTTCGTTGTTACTGTCCCAAACCACATCATTATCACGAGTGTAGCCGATCGAGGCATAATAAGTTGCTTCAGACGACCCCCCGGAAATACTGATCGTGTGAGAATGTGATACAGAGTTTTTAGTTAATAAATCGAACCAATCCGTGTTGATAACACTGAGACGTTCCACTTCTTTCTCGAATTGTTCATCGGTTAGTTCGTGATTATATAATTGATTCAATAGCCCCTCGTAACCTACCATGTTTATGTCATCCGGAAATGGATAGTGTTGTGCGACCAATTCATGGGAAAATTGCATACGTTCTCTGGAATTCATCACGTTAATGGCCCGGTCGTTATAAGAAGGGCGTTGACGAAAGGTGGTAGTTAAATTGTAATTAACAATGGGGCGTCCGATGCGTCCTTTTTTGGTGGTTACCACGATAACCCCGTTGGCGGCACGAGTACCGTAAAGAGCGGTTGCGGCGGCATCTTTCAGCACGTCAATACGCTCGATGTCTTGCGGGTTGATTCCGGCAATGGCGTTACCGATACGATTAATGTAATCAGGATCATTCAAGTCTGATGCCGGTACATCAACGGGATCCTGCATCACGATACCATCCAGTACCCACAACGGTTCGCGGTTACCAATCAACGTGGAAGTACCGCGAATACGTAACTTAGGTACCACGCCAACTTCTCCGGAGTTGCTCATGAAAATTAAATCGGGAATTTGCCCCTGTAACATCTGGTCGATGGAAGAAACTCCCGGAATATTCAAATCCTCCATTTTCACGGAAGTTACGGAACTGGTGGATTTCCGGCGGTCCACTGTTTGATAGCCGGTGATCACCACCTCATCCATTTGGGTGGCTTCTTCTTCCATCGTAATATGTAATTCGGGTTCTCCTTTCCAAACTATTTCCCGCGTTTTCATTCCCACGAAAGAAAATACCAGTGTTGTTTCCCGGAAAGACGGTAGAACCAGTTTGAACCGACCGTCTTTATCGGATGTCACTCCCGTGGTTGTCCCTTTTATTATAATGGTCACTCCCGGCAATGGCGATTTATCTTTATCTCGGATAATTCCTTGAACGACAGCTTTATTATTTTCTTGAGGTTTGATGATTACCGTTTGTTCATTGAATACAAAATCGAGTTTCGAATCCTTGAATACTCGTTTAAGTAAAACCTCCACTTTTTCGTTTTTTGCTTGAACGTTGAGTTTCCCGATATGTTCGAAATTCCGGTGATTATAGACGAAAAACAAATCTGTCTGTTGCTGTATAGCCTGAAAAAGTTCCATCACCGTACACTCTTTCAAATCTAATGTAACGTGCTGTTGTTGGGCTGAGGTATGTGCCGATACACTTAAACCGCCCAAAGTCAGAAAGATTACTACTACTAATTTCATCATTTTTCCAATTTCCTGTGGCCAGATTGTTCCTGGCCATCGGATGGTTCGATTTTTTTTCATACTTTTGGAATGTTGATTAATACTATAAATACTTGACAAAATGTTATTTTAAGGTTTTGATCATTCCGGGAGAAAATTGCCGTTTTTCTTCCGGATTTTATTTCAATACCCGACGATAATTTTATTTTGTACCCTCTTAAAATGTACGTATGAGGTTTGCTCTATTTTTTGGAGAATGGACATAACTGATTCTCCCCGTGGTAAATATCCACTGAATTTTTCCTGTTTTACTTTCTGGTTTTGGTATTCCACCTGCAGGTCATACCATAATGACAACTCCTGCATAATTTCCTCTATAGTCGCTTCTTCGAAGCAGAATCGTCCATGACGCCACGCGATATATTTTTGGATATTTACTTGTTCTACGGTGGTTTGTCCGGAAAATACATCTGTCGAAGCCATTTCTCCCGGAGTTAAAATATATGGAAGGCCTTCTTTGAACGTAACTTGGACTTTCCCTTCTACCAAGGTTGTACGCACATGAGTTGGAATCCGGGTATTGACATTAAATTCTGTCCCCAATACCGTGACGGTCAATTCACCGGTACGTACGATAAACGGTTTCCTTGTATCGTGGCTTACTTCGAAATAGGCTTCACCATGTATTTCCACTTCGCGTACATTTTTTTCGAAGTTTGTCGGATAACTCAAGCGTGTATCCGAATTCAACCATATTCGGGTACCGTCACTCAATACCAAACGATACTCCGCACCTTTTGGTACTTCTATTTTGTTATATCCGGATTGCTCGCTTTGTGGTTTCTCGGGGGCTTTCTCGTAAATAAGGGTGCCTTGGTCTTTAACAATCTTGGCGCCGTCGACCTTCAAGACATCCGATGTTGTTTCAGATGACAAGTTTAGGACTTCTCCGGAGGCTGTTGTTAAACGTACGGTACCCCGGTTTGGTTCTTGTGCGAAAATTTCTACGGTGTTATGCGTTTTGTTTTCCATGTTAAACCACCAGTATCCACCTCCTAAAAACAGAAATAGAACGGCAGCAGCCACTGTCAGTTTTAGAAATATACGCTTCTTTTCCTGGCGTTTACGTGTAGTTAGTTTTTCTTGGAATGCTTGGCGCCAGCGATCGAAGTCCGCGGCGTTGTTATCCATGTTGCCGATACATTTGATTTTATCATACAGCACTCGATGCTTTGGAGTCGCCTCTAACCACTCGTCGAAGCATTTTTTTTCTTGAGGTGTTAGTTCCTTATTTAAACTTTTTTCAATAATCCACCAATCTATCATAGTGTATAAATTATATCATTATATACGAATAACACGGTAACTAATGAATGGTTACAAAAAAAAGATTTTTTTTTGTAATTCCGGTGGAATTGAAAATTTGTGGTAAGGCTATTGCTTTGAATTATTCCCGATTTAATGGTGAAGGTTTTGCTAGAGAGAGGATGGGGAAAATGAACATCAATATTCCTATAATGTGGTCATTGTTATTGGCTAATGCTTCTTTTATTTTCTGTATGGCTCTGTGAATTTGGACTTTTGCGACATTTTCACTGATACCAAGACGTTTGGCTATTTCAGAATATTTTAGATTATAATAAAGAAGTTCGCAGATGTTTCGGTATTTTTCCGGTAATTCGGTAATAATTTTCTTTATATTTTTGATCAACTCTTCATCGTCTAGCCATTCTAATGTTTCCGCTTGCTCGACGGCTTGCAAGTAAAGAATCTTATGACGATCCTCCACCCCCTGATCCCGTAGATAATTCAGACAACTATTGCGTACAGTTACGCAAAGATATGCGCCGATATTCACAGCAGACTCAAGTTGAGAAATATTTTCATACAGTTTGATTAAGGCATTTTGGACGATATCTTTGGCAACTTCTCCATCAAATACAAAACTCCGGGCAAATCTATGCAGCTTGGCAAAATAATGATCGTACAATTCCATGTAAGCACGATTTTCTTTTTGCTGTAAACGATGTATAAAATTTTCTGCCATTTGTTGTGTGCATATTTTCATTTGCAAATATATAATCAAAATGGAGCAAAAACAATTTTAGTGATGACTAGTCCAAATAATCTGTAACGCTTATTTAGGACTAGTCAGGAATCTGCAACAGGTAGACATCGGTTTTTTGGGAAAAAGTTTACCCTAAACAGAATAAACCCATGGAAGTAAATCTAAAGAAAAACAGGCGTGATTTAACCGTAAAATAATGGAGAAGCTACTCTTTATTCGTTGCTCATTCAGAGCTTAGCCGGGGCTTATTCTATCCGGGCTGCATGAGCCACGAGTAAGCTCTGAATCAGTTTCGAAAAAGAGGTATCTTCTCTCTTCATTCTCGGTAGGATTACCATTACTTCTTTTATTTTAACGCACACATGGGGAGCCGGACAATGATTTGAAACACTATCAGAAAGAGTCTCCCATCTTAAATAGTTTTTTAGCCTCGTTACTTCTCGCCACTATACAGCCGTCGTTGTTACTTAACACGATAGTTGGTTTACCAATCAGCGAGGGATCAAAACTCTTTTGCATGAAACGTAAAAGTTATTGCAGTCGACAAGTGCTATCATAATATCATTCTTTTCTTTTTTATGTTTGACGATTAGGATTTTGATAAGTACTGTGATGGATGAAATTTGTCGTAATTTGAAAATTATTATATCTTTGTAGTAGAGAATAAAAAGGTATGCTCATATTCGTGAGATGCGAGTTGATAGAAAACAGATTACTAACTATTAACTTGGGGTGCGATGAAAAATGTATTTTATTTAGCAAGGCTTGGGAATCAACTTCTGAAAGTTGTTCGGTTTAATTTCTCATGGAAAAATCTACGGCTGATTTTATTTTGTCTCTGATACGTGACTGACAGGCAAATGTTTAAATACTTTGCCTTGAATCATGGTACGATTGTAGTTAATATTCAGTGAATTAGCTTTTGTGGTTATACTGAAAAAATGTTTAATCGTTATCAAGTATAATCAATCTACTTTAATTACTAATAGCAGTATTTATGAAAAAAATCATCATGTTATTGTCATTACTTTCGTGTTCAATATATGAAGACTTTGCCCAGAATAAAGTTTCAGATTTTTACGAAAGAACCTATCCCCCGATCTTGGAAAGTTGTACAGCTTCTCCTGTAATGGCCCGTCTGTTTTCATACGATGAATTCTCGTTTCGGCATTCAACAGGTCAAGTTGATATTCAAATTCCCATTCATGAATTGACAATGAATTATTTATCGATACCAATAGGGATATCTTATAATTCTTCTGGGATCAGAATCCAAGATAATCCCGGAATTATCGGTTATGGTTGGTCGTTGAATTGCGGGTTTAAGATCTCTCGCTCTATCAGGGGAAAGGATGATTTAGAATATCCCGTGATTCAAGATAAAGTGATAGATTTTTGTAATTCCACGGCTCTTGACGGGGACTACATCAGGCAGCTTACTAGAATAGCCCCTGAAGACTCGTATAATGCCCCGAATGCCTGGGAGGATAATAAAATGGACGGGCAATACGATATCTTCAATATAGAACTACCTAATCTAAGTGTTTCATTTATCCTAGAGTATAATAATGGCATTTACTCGGCACGTCCGATAAACCCAACCCCGTTGTCTATAAAATTGTTGACCAGGCAAAAAGAGGAGACGAGGAAGATTGACGCAACTAAGACATTAACAAGACGATACACGGTTTTGTATGGAATTGAAGTGACTGATGATAACGGAATTTGTTACAAGTTTGGTGAAACAGAACAACGGGATAGTCGGGATCAGAACAAGTATACCGAATACAATAAACCCTCGACTCGTGCTGGTTTGCTAAAAACGGCCTGGATGTTACGGGAAGTAGTTATTGGCACGAATAATATTGTAAGATTCAGTTATAAAGATGCTGTTGATTATTTCGATTTTCAACCAACAATTATTACTACTGTAATGCATCAGAATTTTTTGATTCAAGATCCGAATGCGGGCTCGCAAAATGATTTGTGGATTCTTACTGGTAATCCCAACGCGGCAATCCATGATGAGAATCATATTGAATATAATATGAATTTAGCGTGGATTCGTTACAAGAATAATGGATATGAAGATGTGCAAGGCACGCTTGAACCCAATTATTTTAAACTTATAAAAAGTATTAGTAATTCGGGGATTGAAATTGAATTCAATTATGATAGTATACAAAAGATCGGTAATCCCGAACTTCCAAGTATCTCTTCCTATTATAGACAAACCCTTTCCAGTTTGAACGTGTTTTCTAAGATTAACAACATTAAGAACGGAAAAATTAAAGAAGTCATTTTTTATAATCATGAAGGATTTTTGGATAGTTTGTCTATCTCGGGAAATGGGAAATACAAGTTCTCGTATGATCGCAGGGATAGAAATTTCTCGATAGACCAGTTTCAAAAAGCGATTGATTGGTGGGGATATTGTAACGGGAAAAATAACATTTCAAGCCTACCTCGGGATGCTAGCGGGAACAATGAGAGTAGAAGAGCTCCTGATTCCCTGTTCACCAAAGTAAGGGCTTTGGAAAGGATTGTTTACCCGACTGGCGGGAACGTCAAGATAAATTACGGGACACATATTTTTCAAGATGGTTCATATGGAGGAGGGCTACGTGTTGAATCCCTGGAGACTTTTGATCCCTCTTCAGGCAAGATGATCTCGAAAAGGTTCAAGTACGAGAATCCGAGGTATTCCGGGATTCCAGTAGGGGTAACAGAGTGTAGTTCTCGATATAGAACACACTTGTATGCTGGTAAAGATATAACGTTAGTATTTTCGGTAGGGAATGGACCAAGTTACCATGCCTTTGCTTATGAAGTTGATATAGATGTATGGTCTACTTTCACGTTCCCGGTTGTTTACACTCCTTATACATCTTTTAATGCCTGGTACGAGAGAGTCACGGAAGAGAATGAGGAAGGCAAAATTGAATACAAGTTTGAATATTTACCAACAGCATTAGATCCCGAATTCCTAGATGGAACGATTGATTATACCATGAGTCACCGGGAGCCGTCTTTAACAAGCCAGCGCATTTTCAAGAAGAACGAGACCGGGGGATTTGAATTGGTTAGGTCGGTGGAGAACACGTATACCCGTGATTTTGTACCTTTTTACGAGGTGAACGTGGTAAATTCATATCGAGAAATGTCCACTTACGAGGGGATAAACAGGAGGGGCTCGTACGAGGATTTATCCGAATTGAATTTTTCGTTATACCCTTCACGTGTTATGCGAACTTTGGCCATCGGGCAAGTTTCTCTCAAGAAGATGCAAGAAACATCGTATTTTCAAAATGATAGTACCTCGATTATCACGAATTATCTTTACGACAGGGAGCGTCCATATAATTTAGTATTTAAAACTATATTTCCTAAAGACCGTGATCTTATCACTCAAAAATATTATTACAGTAACAACCAGCTTCCAGAAAACAAAGGCATTAGCGCTACAGATCACGGGCTAGGTAATTGTACAACACATAAAACGACCGTGATCCAGCAGGAGACACGTCGGAATAACAAGCTTGTCAGTAGTAGTTTGACTTATTTCAAAGGTGTTGTTAATTCTGCCTTGAAAGTACCTAAAGAAAAATATTACGCTGGACCGGATGGCGTGATGGAAAAGAGAGAAGAGTATCCCAGGTATGACGTGTACGGGAATCCCGTGGAAATCGTTAAAGATAAACATTCAACCATGGTGAGGCTTTGGAGTTACCAGGGGATGTATCCCGTGGCCGAGATAAGAAACGCGACATATCAACAAGTCGAGAAAGCGTTGGGAACTCTCGCGGAGACATTACCGGGAGGATGGTTGTCGGATCAGGTTTGGGTAACGTTGAATAGTAATTTAAGATCCTCGGTATATCTTAAAAATGCCCTTGTTACAACATATAAATATAAACCTTTAGTCGGGATAATTGAAATGATCGATCCCAGGGGAAAATCCACGTATTATGATTATGACGTGCACGGACGTCTAAAAGAAATCTACATAATAGAAGGTGGCATCAAAAAATTACTCCAGGAGAACGAGTACAAGTATTATAATGAAAAATGATGAATTATGAATGGAATAAGAACAATCTTGATTAGTTTGTTGATAACGTTCTTCTTTTTTGGGGAAATACGTGGTAATCAAGCTAGTTTTCCAACACGAGGTGAACCCGATGAAGGAATGATACTTTGCGAGAATAATAATTTAAATGATGAGACACCCACGTATGATTATCATTTACAAAACGATGTCGTGGTTCTGGTGTTCAAGGCGGTATGGTGTGGGCAATGTCGAATGTTGGAATTGACGATATTGAAAGAATTGGAATTGTATTTTCAAGAAGATCCTGTAAGTTTTATCTATATTGATATTGATTCTTTACCGGAGGTTGCCGAATTTTATGAAGTAACAAGCTTGCCTTTCATGGCATTTTACAAGAACGGGGAATTAAAGGAGAGTACCGGGCTTGAATCAAAGGAAACCGTTCGACAGATTATACTGGAATTACTGCGAAAAACTTATGTTCCCCCGTTGGCTCCTGTTCTTGAAAATTACACGCTTACCCGTGATTATCAATATATGTCCGGGAGTCAATATCTTGAAACCATGCAATACGTTGACGGTTTGGGACGTGAACTCTTGACACTTACCAAGGGTATTACCCCGGGTAAGCGAGATCTCGTGAGCTTGATCGAGTATGATAATTTAGGACGAAAATATAGAACATGGCTGCCGGGTATGCTAACTACTACACGGGAAGGAATTCATCTTGATAGCTTGAAAAATTCCATGATTTCATCTGAACTTCACGGTCGAGATGCGAATCCCTATTTAGAAATAAGGTACGAACCTTTTTCCATGGAAAGGGAATCGAAAGTTTACAATGCTGGCGAGAGTTGGTATAGTCACGATAAGGCTATCGTTACCGAACGTTACTTGAATCGTATTTCTTACACGTGTCCTTTTTATCATCTTACTTTTTCCGGATCTACTTACGTGATAAACAGGAATGGGGATTATCCGGCCCGAGAATTGTTCGTGACGAAAACTCTAGATGAAGACGGGAATATTTCTTTAGAGTTTACTGACAAGATGGGACAACTGGTAATGACCCGTGGAGTAAATGGCGAGAAAAGTTATGACACGTATTATATCTACGATAATATCGGGAATTTATGCGTGGTGTTACCTCCCAAGGCCACGCTTGCTCTCGGAACGAATGGTTCATGGAATGAAGCGGATTTTAACGTGCGTGGGTTGTGTTACTTGTACAAGTATGATTCGAGAAATCGATGTGTTGCTAAAAAGTTACCGGGGATTGATTGGGTACTGAATGTTTACGATTGTATGGACCGGATCGTGATGACTCAAGACGGGAATCTTAGAAAAGAGCGTAAATGGTTTTATTACGTGTATGACGGATTGGACCGTTTGATAAAACAAAATATCGTCTCGAATACAAGCAATTTATCAAGAGATAGTATTCAATCGTTATATGATAGATGGTTAGATAACACATTTCCCACGTTAGATGTAGACAAACCACTTCAGGGGAGTATCTTCACAGTTTATGCCAAGCTACAAGAAATAGGGTATGATAGTTATGACGGTTTGTCCTCCGGAGGGGAACTTGCATTCCAACCGGTGAGTAATATCGTGCTCGCGAAAGAGATGCAAGTCAAGGGACTTGTGACACGAGTGAAGTTATATGTTCTGGATGACAAGTTGGGAACAGCCACTCCCAATCACTTGGAGAAGGCGTATTATTATGACGATAAGGCCCGTGTTGTTCAAGTCGTGGCAAGAAACAAGTATGGTCGGGTAAGCCGTGAAAGCTACAAGTACGATTTCAAGGGCAATATTCTTGCCCGCCACGAATATCACGAGACAAGTTCTTCCCGGGGAGATTCTCTACTTGTTACATTTACTTATGATCACGCTTCACGTTTGAAATCTTCTACCGCACGTTTAAACGGTGGTTTACCTGCAATCACGACCTACTCCTATGATGATTTGGGACAAATGATAATGAAAAAATTTGGAAACGGGGCTAATGCTATAAATCAAACCATGAAATACAATATCCGGGGATGGCTAGAGAAGTTATCGAGTGAAGTATTTGAAATGCAACTACGGTATAACACGCCTTTATTAGCGGGAACAAAAGCAAGTTACTCCGGTAATATCACTGAATGGGAATGGGTTCAAAAAACGGGACAGGCTGATAGAGCTAACACGTATACTTTTAGCTACGATTCATTATACCGCTTGAACGAGACAAGGCAATATATTGCCGGGATCTTGAACGACCAATATGTTGAAAAGGGTATCCAGTATGATGAAAATGGTAATATATTGACAATGCAGCGTACCGCTAACGGGATTCTCGTGGACGATCTCTTGTACGTCTACGAGGGTAATCGGTTGACTAGCTTGAAAGAGAGTATACGTACTTCCCCCGCGGGTGATATTTATTTGCCGGGTAGTACTCCAAATGGAACATTCTCTTACGATGAAAACGGGAATATGATTTCTGATAGTCGAAATGCTTTGAAGTTAGAATATAATTGCTTAAATTTGTTGAGAGACGTCAAGACCACTAGCGGGGTGTTGAAAGCGAGATATCGTCACCTTGCTGACGGGACAAAATTAGATGTTCGTGATAACAACGAGGTAAATGGTTTTGATTACTTGGGTTCTTTGACATACAAGAAAAGTAGCATGGGTTTACAATTAGAGTCTGCGAGTTTTGGTGAGGGGGAGATTCAAGCAAATGTTTCAAATAGTGTTGGAAATGAAGTGAATTATTTCTTGACGGATCACCTGGGAAGTGTTAGGGTGATAGTTGATGGAAATGGAGTGGTGAAAGAGCGGAATGATTATTACTCGTTCGGTGCGCGGCATTCAAGAGGTGATTACCCGCAACAAGCAAATAATCGGTACAAGTATAACGGGAAGGAGGAACAGGTGACGGGAGGTTTGGAGTATCTGGATTACGGCGCGAGAATGTATGATCGTGGTTTGGGGAAGTGGTTCGGGACTGATCCGCATACAGAGAGTTACTATGCCTTGTCTCCATACACTTATGTTGGTAATAATCCTATTAAATGTATTGATCCTGATGGCAGAATTATACGTTTGGCCAATAATTATGTAGGTGGAATGGAAAATATAGCTAAAATAGTAGCTACAAGTTTAGGTCGTCAGGTGATGAGCCATTTGATAGGCCAGAGAGAAACATATACATTAAACTCTACATTTTGGAGTTCAAGTAGTTCTTATAATCCCCAAAATAGAGATGTAAATTATGTTGGAAATCCTTGGTATCCTGAAATTCCTTATGATGGTGGAGCTTTAAACTCGATGATAGCAATGGGACACGAATCTTTTCATGCATTTGACCATAGTAATAACGTGTTCAATTCTACTAATGCGGGATACTATAAAGATATTGTAGAACCTCGTGCTGTAAGCTTTGCCAATTATTTACGAAGTGCGTATTCATTATTGCCATTGAGAGAACAATATGGCAACATAAAAGCAAATTTTCACCAATTTGCGGGAAATGAAAAAATATCGAATTTTACGACACTTGGCAGTAATTCAGATAAAACAAGTTATGGATTTAGTTACACGAAAACTACAGTAATTGTAGAAAGTTATAAGAAAGGTTTTTTGGGTATAAAAGTACCTGATAAAACAAGAACGGTAAATACAACTCACTATATGACTATTTCTAGAAATAGAAATAATGATGTCTCTTTTCAGTTATATAATAATGAAGACGAATATAAAAACGCAACATCTAATTGGTAGATTATGAAAAGTCATAAAATAAATAAAATACTCGGCTTGGTAGCGATTGGGATAAATGTATTATTTGTTTTCAAATCCCTTTATTTGCTCTATGTTTATAATTTTACAGGCATATTGTTCTTGTTTATGTATCCGAATTGGGTATTAGTGATAAATGCTTTGCTCGGAATTATTGGGATTTATATATCAATACTTTTATTCAAAAATATGATTGGAATTAAATTGTTTTTGATTTTAACTTTTGTATTATGGGGGATTATGATCGGAAAAGTATTATCAGATAATTTTCTGATATTTTAGATACAAAATCAACAATACATGGTCCAAATGTACGAGTGTTTTATCCTGTTGGTGTGGTAACAGACTCGAAACTATTGGAAAAAAATAAAGGAAAAATTGTAACAATAAAAGGAAATCGTAAATAAATATTATGAAGAAAATAATTTTTATATCTGTAATTTTGGTGCTGATTTTTATCGGGTATGCCTATTTTTATTTTAATCCTATTTTTATTGGTGAGGAAAATGTAGAATCAGTGAGTGATTGTAATTGGTCGGATAATTTGTGTAATCCTGTTGAAAATATTGATTTTAGTTACGGAAATAACAAAATCATAATTTACACGAATAGGACAGATGTACAATTTCTACCTGATGGTATAAAACAAAGAACGTTACTTTATTGTACAGATAATGCAGTTATTCAACAAATCAAAAAGAATTTTGTATTTGAATGGAATGTTGAAGATTATGCAGAAACAACAACATCAGGAAGTAAGATTTATTTTTTCAAAGACAATAGAGTAGTATTTCAAAGTCCTATCATTTTTGACGATAATATTTCAATCTATTTTGAAAAGACAGGTTGGGTATTCTCTACAAAGTACGATGTCTTAAAAGATAATTTCAAGAAATTCAAACCAATGTACATCCCAATTGTATTATTGTGATAACGGAACAGCCTACAAATGTAGGCTGTTTTTGTTTTCCGGTAAAATAATAAAAATGCCGTAAAGTGGTAAGAAGAAGTTTTTCTCTTCGTCCCAGAGGAGAAAAATATTCTAAATTTTCACAGGATTCCTTGAAAGCAACGGGTAAATTCCGTTATACCGATCATACTAGGTAAACCAATTAAAATGTTTTGGATTCAATAAATTTCAAAGAAACCAAAGTGTTGGTAGCATTGGTTGATCTAGTAATGACAAAATAGGAAGGGGGCAAGACTTCCCTAGTAATGCACAACAATTTTCATTCAAAGAATGAAAAGTACACGAGGAGGAAAAACAATAGCGCAAACATCCCTGCTCGCGCTAAACTCTAAATCCGTCATCATTCCATGATCACGATACTGCAAATATACAAATTCTATATCGCTTATCGTTTTTTCTTCAAACTTTTAGGTTTAGCACTTTGGTTATTTTCTTGATCTTTATCTGATTGCTTTTTAGCAGGATGCTTATGAGCATAAGCCTTTTCAGATTTTTCTATTTCACTTTTAAGAAAGAAATTTCGGGGATCACTTAAATCATAAAATTGTACAGCCTTTCCTTCCGGTTTGTGTAAAGCGAAATTACCCGTTTTTCCATTCAATGTAATGTTATTCAATGCAATACAGCCACGTGGAAATTCCATCCTGTAATGACAACTGTTAATCAATTTGTCATTTTTATTTTTCCCTTTAAATTCGGGACGTAAGCACGTGTATCTATTTATTCTAGTACATATAAACAAGATACATCATTCAACAACATGAATACTTAAATTATCAAAACATAAAAACGTGAAAAGAATCATGTCGAAAATGTCAACCTGCAAAGAAAATACCATGTAGCTTTTAAGTCGTTTGTCGTGCAAAAAAAAATATTTTTCAAAAAAATATCATCAAAAAAATAGATATTTACATAAGTTATTTTGATATTCCCAAAAAATATCCTACCTTTAAAGGTACTAATGTGGGAAGAAACGCGTTACTTTTTAGATTAGAATTGTAAAACCTAAAAAAAAATCGAACATGAAAAGATTAGTTTTAATCAGCTTGTTGGCGTGCGTGAGCGTATGTTTCGCTTTCACGAACGCATCAGCCCCGGCGACTTACTCTCGTACAGTAGCGGGGACGGTTTACGATTCTCAGGATTTGACGCGGATCAGTGGAATTGTAGTTTCTGAAATTATTTCAGGCAAAGTTGTCCAAACGACAGAAACGGACATCGACGGGCATTTCTCATTGCAAGCAAGTAGCTCTAGAACCACGATTACTTTTAGTGATCCCTCCGGGAATTACCAAAGTAGTACCATGAGCCTTGACACGAACAAAGAAGATTGCTCGGATCTATCAATTTCCCTTGATCTAAATTAAATCAAGAGAGAGTTTTACTATTTCTAAGGAAAAAAGGAAGACATCGTGTGGGAGAATGTGCGTGGGCGGGTAGCTAACCGTCCACGCTTTATTTATTCATGCTTAATCAATAAGGTATGACGACTGAAAAGCTTATTGGTGAAATTAAACAGTGGGTGATAAAAACGTTATAAAGGATCTTATCCCTCTAAAGAATAGAATAATTATTTCTTTTCTGCTTTTCCTTTCTTACTTGTTCGTTGGCGTTTTTCTTTTTCTAATTTTTCCCGGTTTTTTTCGTCCCGCTCCTGCTCCAGTTTATCGTACTTTGCCTTTATTTCCGGGTGCAAATTCATATACTCTTCGATGGTGTCACTTTGCACGAACGGGTCGGGCATGAAATCAGCCATTCGACACCCCAAAATCTTCGCCGCCTCGTTCAATAAATTGACATTATATTTCTCTTTACAACTAGGATTCTCTATTTTCCTAACGTAAGCTCCCGATAACCTTAATTCTAATGATAACCTCGTTTTGCTATAATTAGCCGCAACCCTGTACTCCATGACCTTGTTAATGATATATATTTCAACCTCCGTTGCTTGCAATTTCGTTTCTAGTTTATTCACTTTTAGTTTCATAACAAAAAATTTAATGTTAAAGGAAATATTTTTAATAATTCATTTGCGATCCTCATAAGGAACGTTTATATTTGTACCTGTAAACTACCTGAAACAAAT
>ERZ832522.2295-NODE-2295-length-23586-cov-4.730611_pt1 | contig 23586 bp, 32 predicted proteins | sample MGYA00519951_ERZ832522 | MGnify/ENA primary metagenome ERZ832522 (study PRJEB31850, sample SAMEA3708728) | human gut metagenome | biome: human gut; feature: human-associated habitat; material: faeces | place: China | collected 2014 ... | reverse complement strand
GGGGGGGAAATAAGGGGGAGAAAGAGTGATTCATGCGTATGGTTGTTGGTGATATGGTTTTCTGATAAAATGCGGACTGCCTATGATTAAAAAAATAGCAAGTGCATGAAAAACCGAAAGATTGCGAGAAAACAAGAGAAATCCGGATATCAGCAAAACGGCTCAAGGACGTTGAATTTTAAGATGGCATTAAATGCTTTGTTTTATGTTTCAACGCTTTGAGCCGTTTCTGTGTATGTAGTGTGTATTACCGCCCGCTGCGGCGCGCTGATCGTACTCCTCCCGGGGCTGGGTGCGGCGGTGGGTGGTCCTGGGCGAGGATGGAGGTTGGCTGGATGACAGAGTGTGAGAGTCCCCTGGGGGTGCCGGAAAAACAGGGGGCGTTTGCGGAAGACGGGATAGGTTATATCACACACATTCCCCACGCTCTTCACAACCCCGTCGGAAAAAGGGGAGGATATGCAGCAAAAACGGGAGACAATTTTTGTGAAGAAAAACAAAAACAGGTCTTGACTATTCATGAAATGGCTGTCATGCTTTTTGTAGGAACAGGGCTAGACTTGTTCCAAATCTCCCATCAATGCCACCCACCTCCTGTGGCTGACACCCCGGAAAGACGGGGGCATGCGGAACATAGGCACCCCCAAAATGGGGAGGTCACAGCAAGCGAAGGGCACGTTGCCCTAAGTGCTAAAGCGGGGCAGGGCCGCGATGTTCCACCAGAGGCCGGGTCGCTCCCGGATGATCTGAGCGTAGCGCAAGTCCTCAGAGAGAATGACAATGCCCGCTGAAAACTGCGCCAGAGTTCCGTAATCGGGGCCGATATGCGGCGTGTGACAATTTAAGCGAGAAGCGCACATATACGGGTGTAGCTCAATGGAGAGCGCCGGTCTCCAAAACCGGAGGTTGGGGGAACAGAGCCTTCCACCCGTGCCAGGGCGCAAGTCCTTACAGAATTTCTTGGCGAAAGGCAAGTGAGAAAAGCCGAAAAACTCACAGCTCCCCCGCAAAGGGGGATATGCCGCCCCGCAGTTGCGCGAGACGGGGGCGGGGCAAAAAATGACCGAGAGGTGGTGACATGCCGAATGAACAGAACCTTATACCGATGGACCGGCGAAGCAAGAGTGAAGCAAGAGAACTTGGGCGAGAAGGTGGCCGTGCATCCGGCGCGTCACGACGGCGAAAGCGTAGCCTGAGAGAAGCGGCAGATTTGTACCTCTCTCTCCCGGTAGCGGATAAGCGGGCATGGAACAAGCTGGCCCGTGATGGCGTAGAACCGGAGGACGTGGATAACCAGATGGCAGTTATCGCTGGCCTGACCCTAAAGGCGGCCAAGGGCGACGCAAAGGCGGCGAAGGTGCTGTTTGACTTGTTGGGAGAGCAGGGGGCGGCGGGTGTCGGCAGTATGCAGGACATGGACGACCCCATCACAAAAAGTCTAAAAGAGGAAGCACAGAATGGGATTTAGCGAAAAACAAAAAGAGATCATGAGATTTCCGTACTCAAAATATGACGCATTGATCTGCGACGGCGCGGTGCGAAGCGGGAAAACCTCTATCATGTCCCTGTCTTTCTTCCTGTGGGCGATGGGTAATTTCAACAACTGCGCATTTGCATTCTGTGGAAAATCCGTGGGAGCGGTGGAGCGGAACATTGTGACGCCGCTGCTATCTGTGGTTTACCTGCAACAGAATTTTGACATTCGATACAACCGGGGTGATCATGTGATTATTGCCCGGCGCGGACACCGGGAGAACCGTATTTACCTGTTCGGCGGCAAGGACGAGAGCTCCTATACCCTGGTGCAGGGCGTGACGCTGGCCGGGGTGCTGTTGGATGAAGTGGCGCTGATGCCGCGGTCTTTCGTGGAGCAGGCCCTTGCTCGGTGCTCTGTGAAAGGAGCCAAGCTGTGGTTCAACTGCAACCCGGAGAACCCGCAGCACTGGTTCCGACAGGAATGGATTTTGCGACCAGAGAAGCACAACGCACTGCATTTGCACTTTCTGATGGATGATAACCCGGCGCTGGATGAGGCCACCAAAGAGCGCTATCGATCTATGTACAGCGGTCTATTTTACGAGCGTTATATCATGGGGCGCTGGGTCATGTCTGAGGGCTTGATCTACGATATGTTTGACCCGACGGAAAACGTGTACCGAGATCGGCCCGTTGGTATGTATGACCGCTCTCAACGATATATAGCCTGCGACTACGGAACGACCAACCCGACGGTGTTTCTGGACATTTATGACGACGGAGAGATCATCCGGGTAGATCGGGAATATCGGTGGGACAGCCGGAAAGAGCGGCGGCAGAAAACAGATCAGGAGTACGCCGATGATTTCCTGGAGTTCATGGGGGAGAGAGATGCAACTGTGCTAGTAGACCCTTCCGCGGCGTCGTTTATCGTGGCCCTGCGGCAGCGCGGGGTTTATGTCCGAGAGGCAAACAATGATGTGTTGGACGGCATTCGGCGCATGAGTGTATTAGTAAAGCGTCGGGAATTGCTGGTGCATGAGGAATGCAGCGGCTTTTTGGATGAGATCGGAACTTATATGTGGGACGACAAGGCGGCCATGCGCGGCGAGGAAAAGCCAGTCAAGCAGTGCGACCATGACATGGACAGCTGCCGTTATTTTTGCAACTATCTTCCGAACTGGAGGTTTGAGTAGTGTCCAGGCGAAACAGAAACCGCCCCAGAGGCGAACAACCGAACACAGAGGCGGTGACCATCCAAGACGCATTCAGCAATCCCTTGTTCCGCCTTGGTTGGGGAAGTCAGTCCCCACTAGAGGCCACGGAGTACCCGCTGACCCGCATGACAGACAACTATGCTTTGCTGAATAGCCTGTATCGCGATAATTGGGTGGTACAGAACGTGGTGGGCCTGATGGTGGATGACATGCTGCGGGAATGGTACGCCCTGAAAGGCAGCTACACCCCGGAAGCAACAAACGCATTAGAGCGTGTGGAGCAGGAGACACGCATCCGGGACCGCATCAACGAGGGCCTGCGGTGGGGACGCTTGTACGGAGGTGCCGCTGGACTGATCATGATTGATGGTCAGGACGACCTCTCCAAGCCCTTGGACATGGATATGATCTATCCCGGCAGTTTTAAAGGACTGTACATTCTCGACCGCTGGCAGGGGATTACGCCCAATATGAACTTAACCTTTGAGGGCGGAGACCCGGTACCGGAGAGCTATTCCATCACCGATGCCCATGGGAATACGGTAGTCCATGTTCACCACTCCCGCGTAGTTCGATTTACCGGCCGGGACCTGCCGTATTTGGAGCGGGTAGCAGAGATGTACTGGGGAGAGTCCGAAGTAGAATCGCTGTACAAGGACGTGACAGCCCACGATAACGTATCGGCCAACATGGCGGCTCTCACTTTCCAAGCTAACATCAACACAATGGAGGTCAAGGGGCTGGAACAGCTGTTCTCAATCGGCTCCAGTCAGGCCCAGCGACGGTTCTGGAATGTCATGCAGGCACAATCCGTTATGAGGTCCAACTTCGGCACTCAGCTCGTGGAACAGGGCAATCAGATCAAGAATACTCAGTACACCTTTACTGGACTGCAAGAGGTCTACGAGTCCATGTGCCTGAACTTGTGTGGTGCCTCTCACTACCCCATGACAAAACTGTTCGGGCGGTCTCCGGCGGGCATGAACGCCACCGGGGAAAGCGACCTGAAAAACTACTACGACTATGTGGACAGCCAGCGAGAGGCCAAGCTGCGGCCCGCCCTGCAAAAGATATTGCCAGTGCTGTGTATGAGCGCATGGGGATTTGTACCGGACGATTTAGATTTTACATTCCCACCCCTGTGGACCCCCACGGCCACCGAGACGGCAGAGATTGCGCTGAAAAAGGCCCAGGCCATCCGGGACACCTTCCAGGCCGGGTTGTTCCAGGCGGACACCGCCATGAAGGAGCTGAAAAAGCTGGAAGAGGAAACCGGGATGTTCGGCAGTATCAGCGACCAGGAGATCGCCGCCAACGCGGGGAAGACCTACCAGGATGTGACGGCCCTGCGGGACCCATTGATGGGACTGGGATATGAGTCGCCCGAAAGGGAAACAGGAGGAGAGGAAGCCACCCCTTTTGAGGGGACCGTCCAGGACGCGGCTGCGCAGGACTACAGCCCAAACCAGCCCCGGGACAAGAATGGCAGATGGACAAGCGGCGGCGGGAATGGTAAAATAGGAAAGACAAAGTACGCGCCGTCTCCCCAAAGGAAGCATGGGGGGATTCAGTTGAAGCCCAAAACCTACGCCCGGCTGACGGGGGTACTGAACACCAGGTTCCCCAATTTGCCAGAAGGTGCGATCCGGCAAATACGAGATGCGAAGCATGTATACCAAATCAGAGCAGACGGATATGGCGGATTTGAATTGCTGTCTAAGCGGAAGATATAGGGGGATATAAGGATGGAGCAATCGATTGTAGATGAATTATGGGAAGCATTACGCCCGTTCATCAAAGAACACTCATTGAAAAAAGACACTGTTTTAGAAGAAGATGTGGAAATGCTTATCGGCAGTGCAGTCGCGTTCCATGTGGAAGACAGACTGCTGGATGAGGTAAGAGCCCATCCTGACAGCGTGTTTTGGGATTTTCTGAGAACGATTCCAGAGGGTGTTCCCCCGGGGCAGGAGGATATTCTGGAAGACGACGAGGACGACTAAATGCCCACCATGAGGGAAGTGTTCGCATTGCAGAGGTACACTGGTTTCAAGAACCAAGCGTTGGGATTGTGTCCCCGTTTGTAAAGAGATGGAGGTAATTCACATGAAAATTGAATATCTTGCTGAAGATATCCCCATGGCATTGACCAAAGGAAAGATATATGAAGTGATTGCCTTAGAAAAAGGCCCCGACCTAGTCAAGGGGAAAGGGGAAATCGACTGGCTTCGTATTGTGTGCGACAGTGGGGAGGATTACTTGTTTCAACTGATGGAAAACCAAGATTATAGACTTGTAGAGGCCTAAAAGCGGTTGGAATGATACAGGCAAGAGTGAAGAGGCGGAGATAGCTATGAGAGTAAAGTATACAGGAGAAGATTACCTGTACCATAGTGCGAACCTTGAGAGCGTAACCAAGTAAATGTCGAGCCTGAACCGCGCCCCCAATGGACGGGAGCTGGAAAAACTCATCTCCATCTTTTTGAAAGCTGAGACGGACATCATCAACGAGATCGGGCGGCTACACTCCCAGGGGTTGGTAGACTACCACACTGTGGCCGCGCTGGAACGGGTTCAGGCCATCCTTCGCAAGATGGAGAGCGACAGCTGGACTTATGCGCCCCGAATGATCGAAAAGATGTTCTATGTGCGTGTCCCAGAGGCCAGGCGCATTGAGGGCGATACCCCAGCAAAACACCGTATGGGCTATATCAATGCCATGTCGCTGACCGGAGAGCAGACGGCCATTGTGGACACGCTGGTGCAGAACCTCATGGGAGAGATTACGGACGCCGCGATGGTGGCGATGGCAACTGTCCAGAGCGCCGTTGTGGGCCGCACAGAACCGGACGTCTACCGCCGGGTGGGATTGGAGCAGGTAGCCAATCTGCAGGCCGCGGGGCGCGGCGTAAATGCCGCTGTGCCTGGTTTTGTGGAGGCCTTGCGCCGGGAGGGAATCACGGCGTTTGTAGATAGAGCGGGGCGCAGCTGGAGCCTGCACACATATTGTTCTATGGTGACCCGCACCACGTCCCGGCAGGCGGAAGTGATGGCGGTGCTGACGGCAGACCCGGAGCAGGACCTGTATCAGATCAGCAGACACGGCACCACCTGCGGCCTGTGTGCCCCTTATGAGGGCCGGGTATACTCCAAAAGCGGAACCAACCCGGATTTCCCACCCCTGGCGGACGCATTTGGGAAAGTGGACCCCAACGGGCCGAACACACTGACAAACACCTATTTGAACTTGCATCCCAATTGCCTACATTCCCTCCTGCCGTGGACGCCCACGGGAAGATCGGAGGAAGAAATCCAGAAAATCAAGGACTTTTCCAATCCCGCCAAGAACCCGTACAGCGTAGACCCTCGAACCCAAAAGCAGATTGACGCCTACCGGGCAAAAGAAACGGCCCGCCGTCGGTATCTTGCGGATTACCGCCAGTGGGAGCGGTATCGGATGACGCTGGGCGATTCTGTCCCAAAAACCTTTCAGACTTGGCAGACGCATAAGAGCGCCGGTGATGCCAAATACAAGGAATGGAAGAGGTTGTATCGTTGGGAGAACAAGCGCCTCAGTTTACAACCACTGATCGGGCAAAGGACATCGACTGGAATAGAGATTACGGGTATCTCAAGACACGCTGTTGACAGGGCTGTTTCCCGTGGATTTGATATGGAAAGTGCATTAGAAGCCTTGCGGAATCCTATGAAAGTTGGTACAATCAAAATAGACGATGATGGTATGCCAAGTCAAAAATTTCGCGGAGCAAATGCTGAAATTGTTGTGAATCCAGAAAACGGCAATATCATTAGCGGATGGAGGAAGTAACCATGCGTTTAAAATTAACCGCTCAACAATGGGATTTTCTAAAATCTCTTGGAATTGAGGATAGGGACTATTTACAGAACGAAATAGACGATATTGTCATTGAAGCCCTGTCTGATGAGCTCATGCGGCATGGCTTTATTGCAAAACAGGAAAACGTCAACGAAATTGGCGCCGCCTGCGAGAGCATCATTGATGCGATTGAGGAACAGCGATGACCAAAGAATTGATGGATGCAATTCAAAAGGCGCTTGATCATGGATTCCGAGTAGAGATCATAAAGCTCAAGAGCGGGGAGATACAGGTCAACACCGTGTCCCGGAAATTGCTGAAATAAATACCGAACCCACGCCCGGAACGACGGGCGGGAAGGACCGAACGAGGTCAGTTATTGCAGGTTTTGCAATAGCTGGCCTCGTTTTTGTTTGTTTGCGAGGTGAAGATATGGACTACAACCAGGAATACATCGACCTGCTCAAACGCTCCCTTGCGAGCGAAAATGAAACCGTCCGCCTATATCTGGCAGTCATGGCCCTGGCCCCAGATAACGCAATTCCGAAACTGCTGGAAGTGCAGGCCGATGAGACAGACCACATTGCTATCCTGAGTGATCTGCTCCTGGAGGCGGTCGCCGGGCAGAGCGCCGACCAGGAAGAACTTGTACCGGGGGTGGAGTGATGGCGATCGCATACTATGGCTCAACGATCAGCCCCCATATGGACGTAACGCCGGAGGGATTTCTGATCTGCAGAGATGTACCCATCGCCCGGACGGGGCCGCAGAACTATCTAGCTCGGGAGATGCAGATGGACGGAGACCCGGAGCGGGTTGTCACCGTGCAGCGGTACCCGGATGACGTATTTGAAGCGGCTGCGCTGGCCTCGTTTGAGGGGAAGCCGGTGACGGATGGACACCCCCCGGAGAATGTGGGGCCGGAGAATTATGCGGCGTACACGAAAGGCCATGTCCAGAATGTGCGTCGGTCCGGGGAGCACATGGTGGCGGACCTGTACATCAACGACGCTAATCTGGCGGAGGAAATCCGAAACAACGTCAAGCGGGAGGTCTCCTGCGGGTACCTCTGCAATTATGTGCTGGACAGAGCCGGGTACCGGCAAAGCAACATTCGCGGCAATCACGTGGCGGTTGTACCGAAAGGCAGAGCCGGGGCCACGGTTGCAATACAAGACACCGCCCCAGAGGCGGAGAAAGGCAGGAAAAATTGCATGAGTAAATTTTCAGAAGCCATCCTGACCGCCCTCGGTATGGCGGCAAAGGATGCCCAGAGTGAGGACGAGCTTAACTCTCTGGTAACAACAGCGGCGACTGCGCTGGACGCTGAACCCGCCGAAAAGGCGCCGGAGGCGGCACCCGTGGAGACCAAGCCCGCCGAGGACGAAATGACCGAGAAGGCACCCAAGGGTGACGACCTGGGCAGCAAGCTGGACCGGATTATCGCCATGCTGGAGGCCAAGAGCCGCGGCGGCGAGGGCGAGCACCGGCTACACGACGAGGGTGACATTGACGAAGAGATCAAACGACTGCTGGGCAAGGAGGAAGAGGGCAAGTCTATCACCATTCCCGTGGAAAACGACACCTGCATGGACGCCGCGACAAAGGACGCCGCCGTGGCACTGCTGCGGAAAGTGCGTCCCGCCGTCGCCTCTATCGAGGACAGGCAGACCCGTGCGAAGGTCACAGACGCATTGCTGTCCGCCGTCCGAGGCAATGACGTGATGGGCGAAATCGCCAAGGCCGCCCAGGACAGCGCCAAGGCTACCCAGAACCAGAAAAATACCTATGACACCATGTGCACGGAGTCCGAGGCATCCTATGCTGCCCGGAATCCACACAAGAAGAAGGAGGACTAATCATGGCACTGAATCCACAGGTAATCGGCACCAATATGCCCCACGGTTTTGCAGGATGTTATGCGAGGCAACCAGATATGATCGTGGAGACCCGCCCTGCCGGCGGTATCGCGAACATCGTGTTCGGTACGCCTCTGAAATATGACGAGAACAAGAATGTAGTGGCTTTCTCCGGCACCGGCACCACCGCCGCGCAGTTCGCCGGCGTGGCAGCTGCGGAGATCAAGTCCGCCATGACCTATCTGGACCCCAGCAACGGTCAGTTCGCCCCTGGAGAGGCCGTAGGCGTGTTTCAGAGGGGCAGCATCAACGTGAAGTGTTACGGCACCACGGCCCCCGAGCTGGGCGGCGCGGTGTATGTGCTGCTGAACACTACGGAGACCGCAGGTTTGACCAATGTGCCCGTCGGTTCTTTTACGGCCATGGAAGACGGTACCACTTCTGCCAACACCGTGCAGCTGACAAACTGTCAGTGGGGCGGCCCTGCTGACGCGAACGGCGTGGCCGAGCTGGTCATTCTGACCAAGGCCAACGCCTGAGAGGAGGATTAACACATGAGCTTTACTAATGTTGGAACTACCAACGCCGGCGTATTCACCGCCCAGACTCAGGGCGCGATGATCGGCGTACCTACCATGGACGCAAATGGCATTCAGTCCGGCGGCGCGTTTCTGGTGAGCGAGCTGGAAAAACGGGACCCGCTGATTCGCAAGCCCCTGACCAGCTTTACTTATCCCCGTGATATTGTGATTCAGTCCGGCGGCGGCTGGGTGGATTATGTGTCCGCCATGTCCGTGGCTTACGGTATGACCGGCGGCGCGGGGGCGTCCCCCGTGGCAGCTGGCAGCGCCAACGGCATCCCCATCGTGCAGGCCAGCGTGGACAAGGGCGTGTTCAAGGCGCACACCTTCGCTGCGGCCCTGCGGGTCATGTGGCAGGATATGCAGCGGGCCAACTACATCGGCCGGTCTCTGGACAACCTGCTGCAAGACGGCGTGCGGATGGCCTATGACAAGCACATGGACCAGAATACCTATACTGGCATCACTGAGTACGGCACCACCGGCATCGTGAACAACGCCGTCGCCACGGAGACGACGGCGGCCGCTACTGGCACCAGCTCCGGCACCAAGTGGAGCACCAAAACGCCGGAACAGATTCTGAACGACGTGAACACCGCCCTGTTGACGGTGTGGGCAGCCAACGGCTACGACCTCTCCGCTATCCCCAACCACATTCTGCTGCCCTATGAGCAGTACAACTACATCATGACCACCAAAGTCACCGACCTGGCAACCGAGACCATCTACGACTTCCTGATGAAGAACAACGTGGCGGCCAAGAACGGCGGCGACCTGTTCATCGGCGCTACCCAGTGGTGCAAGGGCGCGGGGACGAGCTCCAGTGACCGCATGGTGGTGTATGTGAATCATGAACGATTCATCAAGGAGGATGAACTTGTGCCGCTGGCCAGGATTATGTCTCAGCCTAATGTAGAGAATGTCTGCTATGACACCGCGTATATGGCAAATATCTCTGAGGTACAGATTTTCTATCCAACCTCCATCCTCTACATGGACCAGATTTGAGGAGGAAGCCATGTTCGTGCTAAGCAAGCGCAACATCATCCTTACCGCTCCGGATGGCTCTGCGGTCATCCAGCTGCGGGCGGGCATGATGGAGACCATTCCGGACTGGGCAGCGAAGACGTCTTATTTCCGGGCCCTGGTAGCCGACGGTAAGATCGTGCCCTCCGGCACCTCTGACAAGGAGACGCAGCGAGCGGTGGAAAAGACGGTTAAGACCCGCCGAGGCAAAGAAGTAACGGAAGAGTGAGAAAGGAGACTGCGGGGATGTTTTACGGGAAACCACAATTTTTCGGTGTGCGGGCTGCTGCGGCCAACATCGGGCACAGTGCGGGCAACTACACGGTGGATGATTTCCGGACGGACTACCCGCAGTTTTTTAATGCTGATAGGGATTTCCTTGGTTCTCTCCCTATGCTGGAACAGATCATCCAGATGGCCAATGTCTCCATCCAGCCGGACAAGTGGCTGGAGACATGGAGATATGCCGTGGGGCTGTATGCGGCCCACTATGCGACCCTGTTCCTGCGTGGGTATGCGTCCAGCAACAAGACGCCAGAGCAAGCGGCGGCCTCCGGGGAGCTGGTGGGCGTGGTGAAGTCCGCCACCCTGGGAGACGCCTCCGTTCAGTACGACACAACGGCGTTGACGGCCGGCACGGAGGACTGGGGAGACTTGAACTCCACCACCTACGGGCAGATTCTGGCGAACCGGGCGAAGCTGATCGGCATGAGCGGGACATACGTCATCTAGGAGGCGCGGCATGAATTGGAACGATTGGTACACCGACACCATGAGCATTTACCGGACGCAGGAGGTCATGGACGGAAGTCTTACCCGGCACGAACGAGCGCTGGTGTCCGAGAACATCCCCTGCCGCATCTACCAGAGCGACAACAGGACTATCAACATGACCGAGACGGCGTCCAACGTGGACCAGAGCGACCATCTGGCTTGTGATATCTCTGTAGATGTGCGGGCCGGGGATGAGATCATCGTCAAGCGTGGCGGCAGACTTGGGAGACAGGGCCCCACTATCCGGGCTTTCGCCGGGGACCCAAACCTCTACTATGAGCCGTTCGGGGCCATCATCCCAGGTCTGGCCCACCAGGAAATTCGGCTGTTGCAGCAGGAGCGTGTGACATGACACTAGAAGAGCGGATTGCACAGCTTCAGGACGTGGAGGCACGGTTTCCCGGGGAGTTGACCGCCATTGCAAAGGGGGCCACCATCCGAGCTGTGGAAAAGGCCGCAGAGCTGACGCCGCCTACCCTGGACGATCTCTCCGGCACCAACACCCGGTCCGGGGAGATGAAGCAGCACTGGGCATCGGACTCCAAGGTGACACCTGTCAAGCGGGGAGACACCTATGTGACGGAGCTGAACAATGACAAACAGTACGCCTCCTATGTCAACGACGGGCACCGGATGGACCGGCATTTCGTGCCGGGATTGGTCATCAACCCGGAGTCCGGGATGCTGGAATACAACCCGAACGGCAAGGGCGGCATTGTGGTGGGCACGAAAACCCAGTATGTGGAGGGCCTGTTCATGGAGGAGGCGGCCCATGAGGAATATCACAGGATTATCCGCACAGAGGCGGCGCGGCTGCGGAGGGCGCTGGAATGAATTTCACAATTTCCACAATCGCAAAGAGCCTGGCGGACTATCTGACCCCGTCGTTCCCTGGCGTAACCTTCTACGAGGACCCCAACCAACAGGACAGTAAACCGCCGATGATGTTTTTACAGCAGCGGTACGCCCACATCGAGCCCCGGCGGAACAACGGGTATTATCTGCGGCGCATCGGGCTGGACCTGACCTATCTTTTGGACTACAACCTGCCCAACATGCAGCAGTTGTATCAGCAGGCGGCGGAACGGCTGGACCTGCTGATGGAGACCTTTCCGTATTCGGATGGGACGGACACCACCCTGCTGCGGACCTATGACCGGGAGTGGCGGATTGATCTGGATGCTCTCCACTACAAATTCGAGCTGCAGGTGTTTGCGGAAATTCAGGAGACGGCTGTGAAGATGCAGACCATGGACTATAACGAGGAGGTTGTCAATTGAGCGCACAGAAATTTACACGCGAGGCGTTGTTGAAGGACCCTCGCTTTTCCGAGTATCAACGGGATTTCCTGGGCGTGGTCCTGTGGAAAGACGAATACACTTTGGCCGAGGCCGAGAAGACGGTCAAGGCATTTTTCAAAAAGGAGCGTGATTGAGCATGGCCGGTGGAACTTTCACCAGCGAGAACAAAGTTAGACCCGGCGTCTATATCCGGTTTACAAGCTCTCGCAGCTTAGAGCTCACGGTAAGCGATCGGGGAACCGTGGCGATTGCCGAGGCTTTGAGCTGGGGGCCGGTGGGGACCGTGCAGACCATTGAAGCGGGCGCGGACATGACCCCGTACACCGGGTATGACGCGACCAATACCAAAAACCTGTTCTTGCAGGAAATCTTCAAGGGCACCAACCGCACGGCTGCGCCCAGAACTGTCCTGCTGTATCGGCTGGGGGCGACCGGGCAGGCGCAGGCCACGGCGACCGTAGAGCCTCTGACGGCGACAGCCAAATATCCCGGCACGCGGGGCAACGATATTTCCATTGTGATTACCGCGCTGACCACCCCGGAGAACACCTTCACTGTGTCTACGGTGGTAGATGGTGACATTGTGGACCAGCAGACCGCAAGGACCGTGGCGGATTTAGTGGCCAACGACTGGGTCAACTGGAGCGGCACCGGTGCATTGAATGCCACTACGGGTGCTAACCTGGCCAACGGCGTGGACGGAACCCCCGCATCCAGCAATTACTCCAACTTCCTCACCGCCATTGAGCCATACAAGTTCGATGTGCTCATCTACGACGGTTCCGACGCCACCGTACAGAATGCGATGGTGGCTTTCGTGAAGCGGATGAACGAGGAGGCGGGGACCTATACCCAGCTGGTGGCAGCGGGCCTCACCAATCCGGACAGCCGATATGTGATTAACGTCAACTCCGGCGTGGTGTTGAGCGACGGTACGAATCTGCCCCCCCAGCAGGTGACTTGGTGGGCAGGCGGCGCGACGGCGGGGGCCAAGTATAACGAGGACCTGACCTATGCCACCTACCCCGGCGCGGTGGATGTGACGGCCAAGCTCACCAACAGCGGCTATGAGCAGGCCATCCAGAACGGCGAGTTTGTATTGTGGGCGGATGACGGCGCGGTGAAGGTGGAGTACGACATCAACTCTCTGGTGACGTATACCCCGGATATTACCGACGTGTATCACTTCAACCGCACCATGCGTCTTGTGAACACCGTGGCCAACGACATCTACCGGCAGTTCTCTGATGGGTACATCGGAGCTGTAAACAACAATGAACAGGGACGCATGATGTTCAAGAGCGCGATTGTGGGCTATCTGCTGACTATCCAGGCCAACAACGGCATTCAGAACTTCACGGCGGACGACGTAGAGGTCCTCCCCGGCGAGGCAGTGGACGCGATTCTGGTCAACCTGGCTATTCAGGTGGTCGGAAGCGTGAACAAAATCTACGTGACCCTGGAAGTCAATTAAGGAGGTGGAATAGATGGCTTATCTGCTTGCGAAAGACACGCTGAACGGCGCAGAAGGCTCTGTTGTTGTCACCCGTGACGGAAAGAACTATGTGGTTGCGGGAATGCGGAACATCACCACCAACGCGGAGATGCAGTCCAGCGATATGCGGGTCATCGGTACCCGGACGATCCAGGACAAGCCCAACGGGGCCAAGCTGACCGGCAGCGGCAATATCTATTACGGCACCAACCTGTGGACGGACATGGTGCTGGAGTACATCAACACGGGCGTGATGCCGGAGTTCAACATCCAGATCACCAACGACGACCCAACCACATCAGTAGGCTCCCAGGTGATGGCCTATTACGGTTGTCACCTCACCGGCACCATCCCGCTGTCCATCCTCAACGACGAGGAGGCCATGCTGAACTACGATTTCAACTTTGCTTACACCCGGGTTGCCCGGCTGCAGGCGTTCAACGACCCGGCGGAGCTGGGAAGCTAAGGAGGAGCTATGAGCAATTTATCCGCATTCCTGCATCCCGTGACGACGCAGGAGGAAAAAGAAGTCATCCTTTCCAAGCGGTTTTTGGATGAAACCGGGGAACCGGCAAAGTTCAAGATTCGCTCCATCACCCAGGAGGAGGCCGATGCACTGCTGAAACAGTCCACCCGGTCCGTAAAGCGCCGGGATGGTAGCGTGGACCAAAGCGTGGACGGGCAAGACTTCAACCGGCGTCTGATCGTGGCGGCCACGGTGGTGCCGGACTTCAAAGCGACGGAGATGTGCAGCGCCTACGGCGTCATGGACCCGCTGCTGGTGCCAGGGAAGATGCTGTTCTCTGGAGAGTTTTCCAATCTGTTGCGGGAAATCCTGGACCTATCCGGTCTAGATAACTCCGTAGAGGACGAGGCAAAAAACTAATTGCCGGAGACGCCTGGGAGGTTGACACGCTGGTGGCTTACTACTGCTTTGTCAACCTCGGGTGGACTCCGGGACAGTATGACGCCCTGCCTCTGCGGGAAAAGGCTCTGGTGCGGGTTTTTGCCCTGCGGAGCATGGAGGAGAATAAGCGGCTGCAAGACAGCTTGAAAAAGAGGTGAGACTGTGGCGACGATTCGAGATACGCTGGTTCTGGAAGACAGATATTCCACTATCGTCCGGGGCTATATCCAGAATTTAAATCGTGCCGGGAATGCGGCTAAAAACGCAGGAAACAGCACACGCCGTTTCGGTAATGAGGCGGCGATCACGGCGCAGCACACATCCGGTCTTGCAAGAAGCCTTAGAAGCGCTGCCAGTGCGTTTATCGGCATCCAGGGGATTAAGACGCTAACAGGTTTGTCAGACTCCATGACCTCCATCACGGCCCGTCTGAACATGATGAACGATGGGCTACAGACCACGAAAGAGCTGAACCAGATGATTTACGAGTCCGCTCAGCGGTCACGTGGTTCCTATCAGGAGACGGCAAATCTTGTCGCCAAGCTGGGTACCCTGGCGGGGAATGCCTTTTCTAGCAATCAGGAGATCGTGACCTTCGCGGAGCAGCTGAACAAGCAGATGGCCCTGTCCGGCACCACCACCCAGGAGGCCCAGGCGGCCATGCTGCAGTTGACTCAGGGCCTTGCTTCCGGCACCCTGCGGGGCGAGGAGCTGAACTCCGTGTTGGAGCAGACACCCATGATTGCGCAGAGTATCGCAAAATACATGGGGGTCAACACCGGCGAGATGCGGGAGCTGGCCTCTGAGGGAGCCGTCACCGCTGATGTGGTAAAAAACGCCATGTTCGCGGCGGCGGATGAAATTAACGTCAAATTTGAGCAGATGCCCATGACCTGGAGTCAGGTGTGGACCTCTATGAAAAACACAGCCATCCAGGCGCTGCAGCCTGTGCTGGACGCCGTCAACTGGCTGGCAAATAACCTGTCTATCATTGGGCCGCTGGTGCTGGGATTGGGTGCTGCATTTGTAGTTTTTCAAGTGGCGGCCCACTGGACGCAGATTGCGGCTGTCGCAGCCGGAGCCTATCATTTTGTGGTGAATCTGCTGACGATTGGGTTCGGCGTTTTGCGGGGCAGTACAGCGGCGGCATCGGCGGCGGTGATGACCTTCAACAGCACTTTGTTCGCCTCCCCCATCACCTGGATCATCATGCTGGTAGGAGTACTGATCGGACTGCTGTATGCAGGCGTGGCAGCATTCAACAAAATCACGGGCGCGAGTGTTTCTGCCACCGGTATCATCACGGGAACACTGGCAACATTGGTGGCATTTGTGTTTAACAGTGTGATCGTTCCGCTGCAAAACGGGTTTGCGGCATTTGCTAATTTCTTAGCCAACCTTTTCAACGACCCCGTTGCGGCAATACAGATGCTGTTCTTTAATTTCATGCTTACTGTTTTGGGGTATATCCAGAATGTTGCGCATGGATTGGAGGATTTGATTAACAAAATTCCTGGTGTCGAGGTAAATCTCACGTCCGGGATTGACAGCATGTACCATGATGTAGCTGCTGGGGCGCAGAAGGTCAAAAACGAATCTGAATGGAAAGAGTATATCAAGGCATGGGAATACAAGGACTTGGCAGATGCGTTTTCCAGCGGATATAACCGGGGAAGCAACCTGTTCGGGGGCGGCACCGCGTCGGAGCTGTTCGCCCAGTCCACGGCCTATGACAACATCGCTAGCATCGCTGACAGCGTGAAGGGCATCGAGAAGTCCGTCTCCATGAGCGGGGAGGATATCAAGGCCCTGGCGGATGTGGCGGAGCGGCGGTATGTGAACAACGTCAATTTGACGGCGCAGACACCGGTTATCACCATCAACGGGGCCAACACGGGGAATACTCCGGCAGACCGGCAGGCCATCGCTGACACCATCCGGGACATCCTGATCGAGCAGGTGTCCTCCGGCTCCACCAGAACTACGGCCAGAGCGTTTTGAAAAAGAAAAGCGGCACCTAAGGCGGCACCGCGTTTCTCACTGGGCTTTTTTCAATTCCTTGATCTGCTGGGTGTGAAGGTCCACGGCCTTTTCCAGATCGTCCACACGGTCTTCGATGATGTCCACGGCTTCTTTTGGAACAGGATTGATCTGCTCGCTGAGGGCTTGGAATTTTGGGTCAAAATAGGATTCCATGAGCACCATAGTTTCACTAATAATTTCCCTCTTCTGCTCAGTCATCATATCCTTGACCGTGCCGATGATCTCTTGCTTTTGCTGGGTCATTTTAGAGTCCATTAACTGCGCAATGGCTTGCAGGTCCTTTTCATCGAGCATTTTCATCACTCCTCATCATTTTAGATGACAGCACCATTATACAGGAGGCAAACATGAGCGTCAACAACTTCGGATTGTTTTTTACAAGGGATGGGACGGTCATCCGCCTCCCGGTCAACCCGGAAAAATTGCCCGTGACAAGAGGCACAGAGAATGGGGATTACAACGTTCTGGGCATTGGCCAGATCGTGGTGCCCCGGACGCCGAACCTGAGAGAAGTTGCGATTTCTTCCTTCTTTCCTGGGCGTCCATTCTCTGGTGTGCTGAACTCCGGAGGGTTCCAGCCACCGGAGTTCTACATCCAGTTTTTTGAAAGTGCCATGAACGATAAGGCCCCAATCCTCTATACACCGGTGCGGTATTATGAAAATGGGGAGCCGTTTATGACTGGGGACCCTGGCATGACCTGCGTGGTGACTACGTTCAACACCGAAGAGCGTGGTGGAGAGACCGGAGATTTCTACTATGATTTAACGCTGACAGAGTACAGGGATTACACGCCCGGGACCATTCAGGTGCAGTCCCAGATCAGCGGAACGCCTGCAGTGGCGACCACAGAACCGTCCCGGGAGATTCCGCAGGGACAGCTTGTGGTGGGGGCAAGATGTATTGCTAACGGACCCTATTATTACACCTCTTATGGAGACGAGCCCCACGGAGACGGAAATGGGCGGACGGTCATTGTCTCGCGGATTGTGGACGCGTCCAGAGCCTATCCCATCCATGTGACCAATGAGAGTGGCGGGGCGCTGGGGTGGATGAGGAAGGAGGCGCTGCAGGTGGTGAGTACCGCATGAAATGCGAGCTTCTGATCGCCAACAAGCGCAGCGGGAAGGTTTGGGATGTGGTGAACTGCACACAGACAGCTTCCTGGACCACCAACCGGACAGGAAGTCCGGGGACATTCAAGTTTACGCTGAACAAGTGCGCGGACATCGCGTTTCTAGAGGGCGACGTGGTGCGGTTTTCCGTGGATGGACAGCTGCAGTTCTACGGCTGGGTATTCACCAAAGTCAAAAACCGCTGGGACGAGATCGAAGTCACCTGCTATGACCGGCTGCGATACCTGAAAGCCAACGCCTCCTATGCCTTCTATGATTACAAGGCAGGGGACATGATCGCACAGATCGCGGCGGACTTCCAGCTGGATGCGGGGGCCGTTGCGGACACCGGCTACGCCATTCCCTCCTTTATCAAGGAGGACGAGACGGTGCTGGACATGATCGGGGAGGCGGTGCAGCAGACCCTTTTGAACACCGGGAAAATCGATGTGTTTTACGACGACGGCAACGGTTTGGCACTGACCGAGGCAGCCAGCATGATTTCCAATGTTATGATTGGTGAGCGGTCCTTGCTGACAGAGTACGAGTACAAGACCGACATTGACGAGCAGACGTACAACTCCGTGAAACTGGCCAGACCTAACGAGAAGACCGGTCGGTGGGAAGTAGTGATTGTGGAGGACTCCGCCAACATCGGCCAATGGGGGCTTTTGCAGCTCTACCAGACCGTGGACGGAGACGTAAATGACGCGCAGATGAAAGCTCAGGCGGAGGCGTCGCTTGCCTACTATAACCGGCGCATGAGAACGGTCAAGGTCAACGCCTTGGGGGTTCCTGGCCTCCGGGCGGGCCAGATGGTTTTAATGAAGGTTCCCGGCCTGGGAGACATCAACCTGGACCAGTATGTGCTGCTGGAAAAGGTGACGCACACCTGGGAGAACGACGTACACACCATGGAATTTGAGACGATGGCGATTTGAATGGAACTAAAAGACATTTTACAACAGATGATGCAGGAGAATATCCGGGCGGGACAGCCAACGGACATCCGCATCGGGACTGTGACAAAGGCGGCCCCGCTGGAAATTACCATCAACACGCAGATGGCGCCGCTACGGGCCTCTGTCCTGTATCTGACGGAGGCGGTTGTGGAGAAAAAAATTCCGATTGTGGAACACAGGCACACCATCAGCGTACAAGACACCTATACCGGGGGAGGCACCGCTGTATGTTCCGTCGAGCTTTCTGACATTGTATGTCAAGAATTCGGAAAGCAGCTGCCGGTGGAGGATGGCTATATCATTCTCAACCGCGCGTTAGCGGTGGGGGACGAGGTGATTTTGCTCCGGGTGCAGAACGGACAGAAGTTTATCGTGCTGTCCAGAGTCTTTAAGGAGGCGAGCTGATGTCCACATTACCGACAAGCTCCATTGATATCTCCGCCGGCGTGACCTTCCAGCAGCAGCCTTCCCGCACATGGTATATCAACAAGGAGACGGGCCGCATCCAAGGAGAGTGCGACGGTGGGAGGTCCGTGAAACAGGCTGTGGAGATCATCCTGAACGTGGAGCGGTTCCGGTGGCAGATTTACAGGTCTTACTCCGGGATGCAGTGGGAAGGATTGATCGGCCAGGACCCGGGGTATGTGGCCTCCGAATTGCAGCGGCGAATCACGGAGGCCCTGACCATGGACGACCGGGTACGCGGCATTTCGGATTTTACCTATTCCATAGAGGGAAACACCCTTTCGGCCTCCTTCACGGTAAATACCGTGTACGGGAGCGAACCGACCAGTGTGGAGGTGAATATCAGTTGATGGATTTTACGCAGGACACGTATCAGAATCTTTTACAGGCCATGTTGAACCGGGTACCGGACACCTATGACAAGCGGGACACGGCCCCCATTCCAACGGCTCTGGGGCCTGCCGCTTGGGCGCTGGAAGGGTTTTATCTGAGCCTGGACCAGGTGCAGCGGCAGGCATTCGTGCAGACGGCCTCTGGAGTCTCGCTAGACATGTTGTCCGTCATCGGCGGCCTTACGAGATACCCGGCGTCGGCGGCGATACGGCTAGGGGTATTCAATGAGGAGGTTGCCGTCGGGGCGCGATTCTCCACCATCAACGGGGAGAGCAGTATCAACTTCATCGTGACAGCTCCGGACACTCCGACTGACCCGACGGAAGGGTTCTACTACTACCAGCTGACAGCGGAGACACCGGGGACCATCGGGAACGAATACACCGGGCCCATCCTTCCGATCACCACCATTCCTGGGCTGACGAGCGCGGAGATGACGGAAATTCTCATCCCCGGTGATGACACGGAGACAGACGAGGCGCTTCGGGCAAGATTGGTGGAGACTTTGAACGAGCGGCCTTTCGGCGGGAATATTGCCTCGTACCGGTCCTATGTGCTGGGGATGGACGGCATTGGCGCGGTGCAGGTCTATCCCACCTGGAACGGCGGAGGAACTGTGAAGCTGTCTATTCTGGGCGCGGACTGGCTGCCGGCCAGTGAAGAGCTGGTGGAGCGTGTGCAGAACGCCGTGGACCCACCGCCAAACCAGGGACTAGGGCTTGGCATGGCTCCCATCGGGGCGCAGGTGACGGTGGTTTCTCCGGAGAGCCTGACGGTGAATGTGTCTGCCGCGCTGACCCTGCAGGCGGGCTATCAGATCGGGCAGGTGCAGCAGCCCATTGAACAGGCCGTTGAGGCATACCTGCTGACCATCCGGAAGGAGTGGGACACCAACACCAGCACCAACAGTGTGGTGTATGCGGCGGACGTGTACTTGGCGAGAATCACCGCCGCCATGATAGGGGTGACTGGAGTGGTCAACGCCACCAACGTACAGCTCAACGGCGCTGCGGCGGACATGACTCTGACGGAGGATGGGACCACGCAGCAGGTTCCGGTAATTGGTACTGTAACACTGACGGAGGGCGGCGCATGAACCCGATTAAACTGGACACAGAACTGTGCAAGCAGCTCCCGCCCTGGTACCGGGAGGTGCTGGATTATCAGCAGATGTGCCGGACGGAGACGGCACAGTTTGAGTCTCTGGCCGCTGAAATCACCGGCGTAGCGGAGAACTTTTTCTTCCAGACGATGGATTTGAGCGGTGTGGAGATGTGGGAGCAGATTTTTCGCATCGTGCCGAACCCGCAGACGGAAGGCCTTACTTTCAGGCGCTACCGCGTGCTGAATCGGATTACCACAAAGCCGCCCTATACGCTGGGCTTCCTGTATCAGAAGCTGGACGAGCTGATTGGGCCGGGACTGTGGGAGGTCACGGTGGACTATCCCAATTACACCCTGTATATTGAGAGCTCCGCCCAAAATCAGAACTACGCACAGGAAGTGGCTTTCACCATCAACCGCATCAAACCGGCGCACATCGTCTATGTGAATACGCCGTTTATCCAGTCAGGGCTTCTCCTGTCTGAACAGATTGAGCGGCTGAACCGGGTATACAACTATCAATTGGGCCTGTGGGAGCTGGGGAGATTCCCCTTCGCCGCGGACCAGGACAGTGAGGTGATCAAATTGCCGGAAACTCCATCCATCCAAACAGCCCTCCTGACAGGGGTCGCAGACTTTGTCAGCGGCGACGTGGCCTCGGCCAGAATCAACGGGACGATCAGCATTACAAATCTGTCAAAGAGCGTGGAGAACAGTGTTTTGACTGTGACATACACCGTCTCCGGCAGTCAGACCACGGAGATTACCACTGTGGAGCTTCTGGACGCGGAGGAAAACGTTCTCACCAGTTCCGCAGTATACGTCCCCGTGGAAAACACCGTCGTCATGAAACATACGATTCCCGTTGAGGAAGGAGTGATATCCAATGGCGAATAAACCGATTCCAACCCCTTTGATCGCTGATCTTCCTGAGGATTGGGAGATCAACGACACTGTATCTCCCAGCGGCACGGACGTGGGGCTGACGGAGCAGCATGGCTATAACTACTTGATGGGCAAGGTGAATGAGGCCGTGGAGGCGATCAATACCCTGAACGACGGATTTGAGAATACGGGAGGCTTCACTTTGATGGAGACATCCATTCCCACGGCAGACCGGCAGCCAAATACCTTGTATGGGCTGATTTTAGGGAATTATGGGGGTGAGAGCTGATGGCACAGACATTAGGCAGTGTTGCGGCGGGGACTGTTGTCAAACTCAACGAGAACAACAGCCCGGTTAATTACATCGTGGTGCATCAGGGTCTCCCCAGTTCTCTGTATGACGCCAGTTGTAGCGGGACGTGGTTAGTACGGCAGAGTATCGCAGAGAACAGAATTTGGAAAAGTACCAATATAAGTACTTACGGAAATTCGGATATCAACACTTATTTAAATGGGACCTGGCTTGAGCGCTACGATACCAACATCCGAAATGCTATCAAGACAGTGAAGATTCCGTATTGCGCGGATGTTACTGATAGAACCATCAACAGCGGTGCCAATGGACTGTCATGCAAGGTTTTCTTGCTGTCCTGTTATGAAGTTGGCTGGACCAAGGATATGAATTCCGGCATGGTGGAAGATGGTGCAAAGTTGGATTACTTCGTGCTAGGCACAAGTACTGAGGCAGAAAACAAACGAATTGCGACGCTGAATGGCAGTGCTGCAGACTGGTGGCTCCGCTCACCGTATTTAATCAACACCTATACTGTGTATGGTGTATATTTCAACGGTCAAGGGATGCCAAAGTCTCCAACCCAGTCCAATGGTGTCCGCCCCGCTATCATCATGGACGGCGCGACAACCTATGTTCTCGACGACGGAACAATCACATTGAGCCAGCCACCTACAGCCCCCGGCAGTATTACCGTACCCCCAGTAGCGGCCGGACAGCAGGCAGCCATCACATGGATGGCGGCCACGGACCCGGACGGGACCATCGCCAGCTACACCCTGGAGCGGAGCGTCAACGGTTCAGGGTGGACGCAGATTTTCAGCGGCAGCGCCCTGACCTATACGGACACCATTGGCAGCGATTGGGCCACGATTGCCTACCGGGTATGCGCGGTGGACAACTACGGCGTGTCCGGTCCTTATACCTTGAGTGAGACGCAGACGGTGCAGGATGGGATTCTATATATCTCCGGACCAGCAAGCTCTATAGGCGGCAAGACGGCGCCCTTTGCGTTTACAGTGAGCACGGGCGTGTCGGGGGACACTCAGATCGTCAATGTCAATCTGGAGATATCTCTGGACGGAAGCCAGCTCTACAGCGGCACGGTTTCCACAGGGCAGGAGGTGTCTGTTACGATAGACACCCGCGTGATCGGCGGCGGCAATCACGCTATTGAGGCCAGCGCCAGCGCGGAGGACTACATCGAGGCCAATGAGAGCTACACCTTCACAACGCCGTCGATTGTTCTGCCCTCTGGGGGACTAGGGGTGCAGTTGCAGGATGACCAGGGGAGGCCGATGTTCCCGCAGTCTGTGGCAAGCCTGATCGCGGGGATGGACGGAAAGAGTATCGCCGGAAATTTGCAGGAGATGCTTTTCGCCGTTTCCAATGTATTTACAAAGGAACAGACCCTCCGTGAAGAGACGGCGGAGATGTATGGACTGAACGAGACGGCGGTTCCGGATGATGTGTTTATCATTTTGGCATTGGGAGCCGGGAAATACGGCTATGGCATCACGGTCAAATACCCAGATGGGACACCGGCGGCGGGGCTGTCAGTAACCGGAGTAACAGGCCGGCTTGGTGAGGCCATCATCACAGATGAAAACGGTTATTTCCTGGCGGTTAGCGAAAACAACAAAATTTCTTTTTCCATCAAATCCCCCTATTTTGACATTGCAAACATCTCTAATCAGGCAGTAAACGCCGCTGGAGTCCTGACCAGGCAGACAGTGGAGTTTGCCTATAAGACCTATGAGGACTATATACTGCTTACTACTTCCCAGGTTATGAAGTTCTCCAGGGCCTACAAATTAGACTTGACCGCTGTAGGAGGGGGCGGTGGAGGAGCA